>Ga0247769_1000166_pt1 | contig 14203 bp, 9 predicted proteins | sample UWRJL166409R6_FD_179942 | JGI IMG/M metagenome (GOLD analysis project Ga0247769, IMG submission 179942) | Plant litter microbial communities from Arlington Agricultural Research Station in Wisconsin, United States - UWRJ-L166-409R-6 | ecosystem: Environmental > Terrestrial > Plant litter >... | reverse complement strand
CGACGCAGACGCGCTGCGCCGAAACGATACTGTGTTCACACAGTACTATTTCCGCCGCGAGCGGCGTCCCTCGAGTGCGTGGCGTTCCCGCGGGTATCGCAAGCCAGAGACGCATCGTGAGCCGTGCCGTGCCCGTGCCCGTGCCCGATCTCTCTTCTCCCTCTGAAACGGATGGAGTTCGAGCTCGAACCCATTTTCTGCTCCATCGAGGTCGTCCTGCGCATGAACCGAACGCCCAGCGAGGTGCGCTGCTGGATAGCGAGCGCCCCTCTTTACGGGTGCTGAGCGATTGCCGCGTTTACTGCACCTTGACCCGGACGCTTTGCGAGAGCGCGTCGTCGGCGCGTCGGGCAAAGGCGAGGAAGCGGGGGTAGTCTTTGGGTTGCACGCGTCCGGCGGGCAGGTTCACGACGCGGACCAAGGACAGCTCGCCGGGCTTCGCCGTGTCGGCTACTTGCACGGAGCGATCGCCGTCGGTGATCGTGCCCGGCAGCAAGTCGTTCGCCAGCGTGGCGCCGCTCGGCAGCACGAGGCGCAAGTTGATCTCGCGGTGCGTCGCCTCCGCCATGAGCAGCGGAGTTTGGCGTTGGGGCAAGGCGGCGAGCTGGCTGATGCGCGGTCCGAAGGGCGGAGCGATCAAGAGCAGGTCGCCCGAGCGCTGCGCAAAGGCCGGAATTCTGGCCTTGGCGCGGATCACCAGCGGGCTGTCCAGGTCGTCGAAGTGATCGAGCGCGTAGCTCTTCAGCTCGAGCCCGCGCAGCTCGGGGCCGAGCAAGCGCGACTCGAGCACGTCGCGCAGTTGCTCTTCGGGGATCTCGGCCAGGGCATTGCGTAGCCCCATGGCGTACTTGCCGTAGAAGCTCTGCTCGAGCTCCAGCTCTGCCGAGCCATCGGCGCTCAGCTGGATTTTGCCGCCGTAGCGCACGTTGTCCTGCGCGCCCGCGAGCGGTACCTTGGCCGCGACCGGCTTGTCTTCCGAAAGCACGTACGCGGGCATGCCGCGCGCTTCCGCTGAGACATAGGCGAAGGGCGTGTACTTGCCGCCAAAGCTCAGCCAAATCGGATCGCGCTCTGCGCTCACGCGTAGTAGCGGCTGGGTGAACAGCGAGGCCTCCGAGAAGGGCCCATTCGGCGGCAAACTGAGCCGATTTTGCGCGACCGCGTAGTGTACCTGGATGCGTAGCGCGCGGCACAGCGTGATGTAGCCGCGCCATTGGTTGCCGTTTTTGCCGATCACGACCCGGCGGCCGTCGCTCTCGTCGCCCTCCTGCACGTTGGCCAGGATCCAGCGGTACAGCCGCTTGGCGCGTTCGGTGCGCGAGCTCTCCGGAACGCCCTCGACGATGTGCTCCGCGATGCGCACCAGGCGTGGATCCACGGGCGACATGTCCGCCACCGCGTCGCTCATCGAGCGCAAGCTGTCGTTCAAGCTCACGCCCCAGCCGAGCTGCACACTCGGCAAGAACTCCGTAATCGGCGCGCCGAAGGGTTCGACGGGCGCGGCCGGGCTATTTTGCACGCGCCAACGCCGCACCACGAGCGGCCCATTCTCGGTCACTTCCGGCTGCGGCACGTCATTGCGTGTTTCGATCGAGAGCGGCTTCTGTTTGGGCGAAATCACCACCAGCTCGCTGCGCGCGTAGGCGATGTTCTCTTCGCGGAAAAACCAACGCGGGCCGGAATAGTTGAGCCCGCGCTGGCCATCGCCCGGGTTGCTCTCGATGCGTTCGGTCTCGATGTAGTCGCCGACTTCCAGGTGCGGCATGGTCACGGTCTGCTTGCCCTCGATCAACTCGGGCTCCAGCACCTTGCCGTCCTTTTTGATCACGCGCAGGTGCAAGATGAGCCCGCCCTGCAGCTGCTGCTCGGCCATCGAGGTGATCGCCTCCGCGCTCTGCACGCGGATCAGCTCGTGTTCGAGCATGCGGCTCGAGCCGTCGGCGTGCACCCAGAACGCGGCGTAATCCAATACACGCGCGGCGGTTCCGGGCAGCACCGTGCCTGATTTCTCGTATTCATCGATCAAGGGCTGGGTCTTCAGCCGGTACGGTTCGAGCTCGCTCGAGCCTTCGACGAGATCCAGCGCTTGCTCGAGAGGCGCGGTGGGCGCTCCGTTTTGCACGGCATCGACCAGCGCACGAACCAGCGCGTCGTGTGAGCCGCTCGCGTAGCGCGCGTCCGCCAAATCCAGGCGAGCGCGGGCGTTGCGTGGCTCCTTCTTGATCATCGCTTCGAGCTTGTTCCAGGTCTCCTTTTCGTTCCCGGCGCGAACCATCACGTCGTAGATGCGCTCAGCGATGTCTTTGCGTTCCGGACGGCGTACGGCGATGCGCTTCAGCTCGGCCAGCACCGTCGGATAGTCTTGTTGGCTGAGTGCGCGGCTGAGCACGATCTCGCTGTCGCGATCGAGCTTCTTGATGCGCTCGACCAGCGCGTCGGCGGTCTTGCTATCGCCGACCGCGTCGAAGGCCGAAACGGCGGCGGTGAGCGCGTCCGGGTCGTCCGGGAAGCGCTTGGCGAGCTCGCGCACGCTGCTCGAGTTCTCCGACGTCCAGCCGAGCTCGTTGTACATGCCGGCGAGGGCAGTCAAAATGTCCGGCACGTCCGGAAATGTATCGACCAGCGTGGAGACGCGTCGCACGCCTTCGGTCATGCCGCTCTTCTCTGCTTCCCAAAGCGCGAGCGCGAGCTGCGAGCTCCACAGCTTGGCGTCCTTCCTGATCGCGCTTTCACGCAATGCGCGGGTGAGATCGCGACGCTGACTCTGCGCGAAGATCGGATCGGCCGAGCCAAAGCCAGCCGCGGCGTCGAGCACGATGCCAGTGGCTCGCGTCGAGTCTTTCAGCAATGGCTCGAGCATGACCGAGGCCACGTCGCCCTGACCCTCCAAATTGGCCAGGAATGCGCCGGCAAAGCGCAATAAATCGTCGCCCGGGTCGACCAGGGTGCCGTTCTTGATGAAGGCTTCGAAGACGTTGGCACCTGGCACGACTTCGGGCGGCACCACGGAATACGGACTCGTCGGATCGTCCGAGACGGCCGCTCCCAACGGGCGACCATCGGGTCGCAAGAAACGCACCACGGCTTGCGCCTCGCCCATCTTCAGCAGCACGCGGTGTCGGCCGCGCGCGAGCTTCACCCGCACTCCGAGGCGCGTCCACACCCCCCACTCACGCGGATCTTTGCGCAGTACGAGCTGGTCGTCGACCCAAACCGCGAACGTGCTTTGGGGCGCGATCAACACCTCCTCGGCTTCGGGCAAATCCAAGTACGTCTCGGCGTAGTACAGGCCTGGACCGACCGGCTCATCGATGCTGAAGCTGCAGCCCGTGCGCTTCACCGCGAGCACGCGCGGCGCTTCGCTGACGGCCGGATCTGGATCCCAACGCAACGCCCAGGGCCCGGGGCTTTCCGCTGGAAATGAGCGAAGCGCGTCGCTCGCCACGTTGCGGCCGAAGGGGCCGGCGATTCTGAGCTTGCTGGCGCAGCCGTGGAAATCCGCGGCCGAGTCGTCGAAGCCCTTCTGGGCCTCTTGGTAGGCTTCGAGCCGCCACCAATCGACTAGCTCTTCACGCGCGCGCCAACCGATATTTCGAGGGTCCTTCAGCGTGCTCTCGACGAATGGCTTCCAGCGTTGCCAGAGATCCTTGGCGGTGTGACGGAAGGCGACCGCTTGGTGTGCGGCGTACCAAGCCACGAACGGCGCGCGCTCGTCGTTCGATTCGCGCGCTGCCTTGAGCGCCTGCAAGTAGTGGTCAGACACGACACTGAACTGGCCATGGCTGGAAGCTTCGAGCCCGAGCGCGAACTCGCCAACCATGTCTTTCTTGCCGAGCTGCTCGAGCCGCGCTTTGGCGCGCGCCGCGCGCGCCGTGCTGCCGCCGGGGGCGATCAATTCGGCCAGCAGCCAGCGCCCGACGAGCGCGGAATCTGGGCTCGCTTCCGCGCTCTTGCGTAGGCTTTCGACGCTTTCGCTTCGATTCGTCTGCGCGTGGGGAGCGCAGGCACCAAACAGGCCGAGGCACAGAACCCAAGCCGCAACATGAGGGCGAGACGGCAGACGCATCACTCGATTACCAATCGGGGGCTGAGGGCGCGGTCGGCCGCTTCGCAGAAGCTCTTCCATGCCGGGTAGTCTTTGGGAGTCACGCGGTCGACTTTCACGACCAAGCGGCTAGAGACCGTGACCTGATCGTGATCCTGCTGCACGGCGACCGAGTAGGAGCCGAAGCGGCCGTCTTGCGCCTGGTTGCTCGGGGCGGAAATGATCTTTGAGCCGGGCGGCAATTTGATCGTGTACTGATCTTCGAGCGTGGAGAACGCGAGCAAGCGAACATCGTGTCGCCGCTGCGAGAGCGAGGCGTAGGTCGGCGTCAGGCGGAATGGGTTGGTTACCGCCATGCTCAGCTGATTGCCTTCGCGCCGCGCGAAAGAAGGCGCAGAACCTCGCACTTTGATGTGCACCGGCTCTTCGACCTTGGTCAAATCACTGGTCACGATGCCTTGATTGGCCCCCGCGCCAGAGGCAATTTCGAAGCCCGGGAACTCACGGCCGAGGTCGTTGTTGATGCGATCGTCGCGCGTGGCTTCCGACTGGTACTGGCTGCGCCATTGTGGCGCGTTGAAGCCGCCCGTGGCGTAGTCGAACTCGAGCTTCGCCTCGCCGCCCTTGGCCAATTGCGCCTTGACCTCGCGGCGCACGAAGTTCTTTTCCGGCGCCACGTTCGGAACGTGGGTCACCTCGGTGTTGCCTTCGTTCACCAGCAAGCCCAAGGCGCCGATATCCATGCGCGGCAGCTCGTTGATGCCAGTGAGCTCGGCCGTGCCGTCGAGGTACAAGTTCATCGAAGGTACGTAGGCGATGGCGTGGTCGAAGGGCGCGAAGCTGGCGATACTGGACCGGAAATCACCCTTCATTTGCGTGCGCAGCACGACCATCGTGGTCTTGATGCCGAGCTCGTTCAAGAGCGTGGTGATCACCGTGGCCTTGTCTTTGCAATCGCCCCAACCGCGCGCCACGGTCTGCACGCAACGGCGCGGCTTGTAGCCGTAGATGCCGAACTCGAGCGCCACGTAGCGCGTGTTCTTGGTCACCCACTCGTAGACCGCTTTGACCTTGTCGACGTCGCTGGTCTTGCCCTCGGTGATCTTCTTGGCGAGCTTTCGCGTCTCGTCGTCCAGGTCGAATTGATCTTTGACCAGGCCCCAGTACCAATGTCCGAGGTCTTTCCAGTCCTTGTAGGTAGACACGTGCACGAAGCCGAGCACCTCTTGCAGGGGCGGCATGGCGGGTTCGGGCGCGACGGCCGCCACCTTCTCCGCGAAGAAGTGATAGAGCTTCTGATTGCCGATCACTTCCGAGCTCTGGATCAGCTGCGGCACGTTCTGATCGATGTAGAACGTGCGCGCTTTCGGGGTGATCAGCACGTACTCGGCGTTTTGCACCGGGTCCGTCCCCTGCATGTAGGTGATCTCGCCGAAGTAGTTGCCGAAGTCGTTCTTCGGGGTCACGTCGTCGACGCGATAGCGGAGCTCGACCACATCGCCCGGTTCCAAGCGCGGAAACTGGATGTAGAACGTGCGCGCGGAAGTGTAGGTGGCGATCGATGGGTCATCCGCCGGGCCCTCACCCGACTCGATCGCCTCGTCCACGCGGCCATCGCCGCGGTACACGCGGGCGCCGCGTAGCTGCACCGATTGGCTGTCCGCTTCGTAGCCGAAGCCGTATTGCCTGGCGGCCGCGGCGGCCGCGTCCGTCAGCGGTTGAAACACGATCTGTCGGTACGAGCTGGAAAGCCCATTTTCGAACACCGTCGACACCGTCAGATCGCGCAGCACGCGGCGATTTTGGCCGTTGGCGGGTGCGTGGCGCAGCTTCAGGAATTTGCTCGATTCCCAAGCGTAGGCTTCGTCGGCCCGCGGCTTCTGCGGCTCGAGGTGTTCGACGTACTCGCGCACGTCCTTGTCTTGCGGGCGAATGCGCAAGATGTCGCGCAGTAGGGTCAGCTGTTCGTCCTTGCGACCCAGATCGCCGTCGAGGTCGGCCAGGGCCCGCAATGAGGCGGTATCTTCCGGCGCGAGCAGGAGTGCGCGGCGATAGGCGGCGACGGCGCGCTCGGGCTGACCGAGCGCGCGATAGGTGCGTGCCGCCAAGCCCAAAGCCCAAAGCCCGTCTGGGTGGGTATCGAGCAGGCGATCCACCCAGCGCTCGGCCGCGGCGCGGTCACGGCGGGCGGTCGCCAGTTCGATCTTTTGGCCGATGAAACCCGCGTCATCGAAGCGTAGCGCAGAGTAGCGGCTCTCGGCTTCCGCGGCCTCCGTAGCGCGGCCCAGCATGCGCAACTGCGACGCATACATGTTCAGCAGATTGACCGAGTTCGGGTTACGCGCGACCGCGCTCTCCAGCGTCGCGAGCGCAGTGCGCGGTAAGCCGGCGAGGTTGTACAGCTCGACGCGGCCACGCAGCCCCAGGGCGTCGTCCGGATCGATCGCGAGCACCTTGTCGAAGTAGGGGAACGCGTCGCGCCAATTGGGGCTCGTGCGGCGATCCAAGGCGCGGGCCAACAGCACGTCGCGGTTCGGTTGCGGATCGCGCGCGGCCAGCGCTTCGGCCTTCTTGATCCATTCTCCGGATTGATTGCGGTCTTCTGCGAGGCGCCCCGCGAGCAGCGCGCGTCGCACGGTGGGCTCGCTGTCTGCGGCCTGCTTTGCGAAATTGCGCGCGTCGTGACGAGCCGGATCGTCCCCCCCGGTATCGGCCAGGTAACGAGCGAAGGCCTCGAGTGAGGCGGGGGCGGGCTTCTTAGCCGCGGTCAGCTTTTGAAACAGCTGGATCGGGCCTTGGGGACCCGCCTGCGCGCGCAGCGTATCGCTCGGCTTTTTCTTGGTGAAGGCTTTGGCGAAGGCTTGGCTCTGCAGCAAGTCATTCGAAAAGATCAACGTCGTGTCGGGGGCGCCATCCGGACCGGCCACGCGCACCGAACCGACTGGTGACGCGTCGTCGCCGCACAGCTTGATCGTGAGTTCATTGGGCCCCGGCTCCAGGTCGACCAACGTCGCCGAGCGATCGTAGTCATGACCGCGGTATGCACTGTCTTGCAGCACCAGATCGCCGTTCCAGAACAACTTGAACGAGCCACCCGCGCCGGCCCAGACGCTCAACTTGCGTTTGGCCTTCGGCGCGCTCACGAAAGTGGTCGCAAACACGCACACTTTCGACTCCGGGCGCACCAGCGAGCCTGCGTCGAGATAGCCATACGGAAACACGGCCGGAACTGGCCGATAGCGCACGGGGCGCTCTTTCCCGGTGTAAGCCTTGCCCGGCACGATCGCCTGCAGCAGCTCCAGCTCCGGTCCGGACGGGGTGTCGAGACCCGCCTTACCTTCGTTGTCGAACGGGCCCACGATTTGCCACTGGTCCACGTACCCGAGCGCGCGAATCGAATCGCGCGCGGCTTTCAGGTCACCGCGACGCGCCCGCCCCAGCGCCGAGAGCGTGCCGGCATACGCGCGCGCTGGTGCACTCAGGTGCGTGTCACGCGTGGCGGCTCGCAGCGCCTCTTCTACGTGACTCGGATCGGCGCGGTCCCACGTGCCCCAGATCTTGCGCAGCGTTGCATACACTTCCGGACCCCGCGCGAGGTCGAGCTGCTTGCTGAGGTCGTTCAGATCTCGATGAAAGGCGGTTTGTCCGGCGTGCGCGACGCTCAGCGCGCACATCGTGCAGCAGAGAACCGTGAAAGCCTGGACAATCGATCTTTGGGCCGGCCTGTTTTCCACGGCTTAGCTTTAGCGCTTGGCAATCCGGTTTGGCCGGAAATCGGAGCTGGTGCGGCGCCCATTCCGTAACTTTTTTATTCCCGCGCTGCCGCCGGCCGGCCGAGTATCCCGCGCTCAGCGTTTGCCCACATTGGCAAAGCCGCGCACTCGCGCGTGGCAGCACTGCCGTGGCGGTTGCCCGAGACAACGGACTTGTGGGCCCGGGGGTGGTCAGATAGAACTGATGGCTCAGGTTTCTTGCCAGATTTGTGACTTGGAGAGCTAGTCGCCGACAGATTTTGCGGTCGTCTAGCGGAGGCTCGCGATGGTCAATCCCCAGATGGTGATGTACGAGGAGGAGTTCAACCAGATCCAAACGGTCGTGGACCGCTTGGTTCGGGAAGCGAACGCCAAAGTCGTCTTCATCGTCGATAAGAACGGTCAGCTCATCGCGGCGAGTGGAGAGGTCGATAACATCGACACCACGTCGCTTGCATCCCTCACTGCCGGCAACATCGCCGCTACCGGGGGCATCGCCAAGTTGCTTCGCGAAAACGAATTCGCGACTCAATTCCACGAAGGCGAGAAGGCCAACATCCACATTCAGTTGGTTGGCAACCGCGTGATTCTGGTCGTGATTTTCGACTCGAAGTCGAGCCTCGGTTTGGTTCGCTTGCGCGTCCGCAAGGCCAGCGACGAGTTGAACCGGATCTTCGAAGCCTTGCTCAGTAAGGTGCACGAACCCGGCAGCGATTCGCCGTTCGCGGAGATCACCGACGAGGACATCGACAACCTTTTCAACGACTGAGGCGCCGGGCGATGAGTTTCATCAATTACATGGCCCGGGAGATCAACTGCAAGATCGTCTACTACGGGCCTGGGCTGTGCGGGAAAACGACGAATCTGCAGTACATCTACGAGCGCACCAATCCGGACGCGAAAGGCAAAATGATCAGCCTCGCGACGGAGACCGAGCGCACGCTGTTCTTCGATTTTCTGCCGCTCTCCTTGGGCGAGATCCGCGGCTTCAAGACTCGCTTCCACTTGTACACGGTGCCCGGGCAGGTGTTCTACGACGCCAGCCGCAAGCTGATCTTGAAGGGTGTCGATGGCGTGATCTTCGTCGCCGACTCGCAGATGGAGCGCCTGGAAGCGAACGAAGAGAGCGTGGAAAACCTGCGCACCAACTTGGCCGAGCAGGGCTACTCACTGGAGAAGATCCCGTACGTCATCCAGTACAACAAGCGCGATTTACCGAACGCGGTTTCGGTGGAGGAGCTGCGCCCGTTGATCAACCCGATGAACGTGCCTGATTTCGAAGCCAACGCGCGCAGCGGCGTGGGCGTGTTCGATACGCTCAAAGCCGTCAGCAAGCTGGTTTTGAACGAGCTCAAGCGCGGCGGCTGAGGCGCCACCCGTGCCCGGCTTCGGGAAGAAAAAGCCGAAGCCCGATCGCCCCCCGCGCCCGCCAAACGTGACGCGCGTTGGGCTCGAGGGCGCGGCGCTGCGCTACTTGGAGCGCTTCGATTGCTCCGTAGCGCGCCTGCGCAAGGTGCTGAACGAGCGCATTGGCAAGGCCGCGCGCGCGGGCGTGGCCGAAGCGGCTCTCGCACCTGCAATCGTGGAAGAGCTGCTCGTCCGCTATCAATCTTCCGGGCTAATCAACGACCAGCGCTTCGCCAAGAACTTCGCAGCAAGGCAGCGCGATCGCGGCATGTCCGGGCGCATGATCGAGCAGAAGCTGCGCGTCCGCGGTATCACCGCGGAGGTCGTGCAGGAGCTCTTGCCGCGTGGCGAGTCGGCGGCCGTCGAGCTCGAGGCCGCGCGTGCCTTCGCACGCCGGCGACGCTTGGGGCCACACCGAAAGCCGGACGTTCGCGAGGCGTACCGTCGCAAAGATCTCATGGCCATGGCTCGCGCTGGCTTCAGCTACGACACCGCATCACGCGTGGTCGGTAACTCGTCATCGGCCGACGACGAGCTCTAGAGGCCAGCGTTGGTCAGCCCGCATAGCTAGCGGGCTGTTGACTCACTTCTTCAGTTGCTGACGGCGGCCGTTGTTCTTGGCCTTGAACTTCGAGCGGAGGAGCTTGGAGCGCTTGCGGTCGAGCTTACGGGGGGTCTTGGTCGGGATGTACATGAGGCTCGGGCGTTTAAACCGAAACTCAGGGCTGCGCAAGGTCACGGTTTCGACGACGGGCTCGATCGCTGCACACCTGTTCCGTGCATTTCGGTCGCTTAGGCGGGAAACCACCGTCATCTGGCTGCGTACTGCTCCAACGCATGACCATCCGCCTGCAGCTACTCATCCCGGTCACGGTTGCCATCGCACTGGCCAGCGCCTGCAGCTCGGACAGTGCTGACTTCTCTGACGGCGGATCCGGAGCCTCCGGGGCCGGCAATGGAGGAACCGTCGCGCACGCCGGTGCCGGCACTCACGCCGGCGGGGCTGGAACCGCGGGCAGTACGGGCGACGCGGGAGCGGCGGGGCGGGCCGCGGCCGAAGGCGGCGTGGGTGGCGATACGGGCGCCCCGCCCGAGGGCGGCACCGGTGGTGACAGCGCGCCCCTCGGCGACGGCGGCAATGCTGGCAGCGCTGGCAACGCTGGTGACTCCGGCGAGCCTGACCCCGCGTTGCAACGCTACGCGTATGTCTCCACGTTCCTGAACGGTCTCACGCCGGTCTCGATCGATCCCGCGACCGGCAAGCTGAGCAAACTGTCGGCCTCGCCCATCAACCCGGGTGGGCAGCTGTACGCAGTCAGCGTCGATCCCGCGCAGCGCTTCGTCTACACGGCCGACCAAGCCACGAAGAAGATCAACACCTACTCGATCGCGACGGATGGCAGTTTGCCTGCGTTGCCCAACTCTTCGGTGGCCATTGCCGGCCGTCCGACTTCGCTCACGCTAGATGTGCAAGGGCGCTTTGCCTACCTCGCAAGCAGCGACGAAGACAAAGGCATCTACGCGTTCAAGATCGACTCTACCAGTGGTGCGCTCACGGCCGTGGGCGACCCCGTGCAGCTCGCTGACTCGAGCCCGGCGTATGTCGCCGCTGAACCGACCGGGCATTTCGTGTACGCCTCGCTGAACGGCGTGTTCGGCATTCGCGGCTATCGCGTGGATCAAACGAGCGGCGCGCTGAGTGAGCTGCCTGGTTCGCCGTTCGCGCTGGCGCAGGTGTTCGCCGGTGCAATCGTGTTTCACCCCGCTGGTGGCTACTTGTTCAGCGCAGGAAATGGGCTCAATGCCTACGCGATCGACGCCACGAGCGGCGCGCTCACACGAGTAGAGGGTTCACCGTTCTCGACCCAAGTTTCATCGGACCCCTCGGCCTCGAACCTCGTGGTCGAGCCGCGCGGCAAGTATCTGTACGCCACGAGCTTCTTGGATCCCACGCGCGTGTTCGGCTTCGCGATCGACTCGAGCAACGGCAAATTGACCGCCGTACCCGGGGAGCCAATCAAGGGCGGCTCGCCTTACTCGCTGGGCGTCGAGCCGTCCGCGCGCTTCGTGTTCGCCTGCCACGACGACGGCACGACTTCGGTCTTCTCGCTGCAGCGCGCGGACGGCACGCTGCACGAAATCGACGGTTCTCCATTCCAAATCGGCGGACTACAGCCGGAGATCGCGTTCGCGACCGCGCACTAGCGAGAAGGCTCAGCCGCCTTTTGCGGTCAAAAGCTTCTCGATCAGCTGCGCGGAATAACCGCTCAGCTCTTTGAAGACCACGCCCATCCCCGCCGGATCGGTCTCCACGCGCACCACCTCGCCGATGCCTTCGATCGTCTCGATGCCGCCGATCACGACCGTGAAGCGCAAATCGACCTCGGTGCCGACGGGCAACGGCGTGCTGGTCTTCACGAAGGCGCCCGAGCGAGAGATGTTCGTGACGTACTCTTCCACGAACTGATCGAAAGATTCGAACTCTTTGTTGATCGTAACTCGCTCGGATTTGCGCGCGTTCGTCATGGCAGTTTCAAGCTCGTGAGGGGGCCTTCGCGTTGTCCCTGTTGCCACTGTAGGCCAGAAGAGCACGAATGCGAGCGCCGAGGCCTGGTTCAGCCACTTTGCGGGGATTGGGTTGATGGTCACGTGGGGCGTCTCAGCCCGGCCCAGCCTTCGGCGTCATAGGCCGTGGCGCAGCTCGGCACACGGGTCGTAATTTTTAGCCGTTTCTCGAGCGAACAAGCTCGTAACCCGGTTTGGCATGTGCGTTGCTCCGTCGAGCCTCATGCTGCTCACGGCTACATTCCCGGTCCCCCTCGGCGCGCGCGATCGTGGGCTGGCCGGGCTCGGTGTCCTCGCGCTATTTGCGCTCGTCAGCTGTGGCTCGACCGCCCCGGATCGGAGCGCCGGCACAGGAGCGGGCGGAAGTCCCGCCGCCGCAGGCGCGCCCAGCGCGGGTGATGCGGGAAGCGCGGGTGATGCGGGAAGCGCGGGTGATGCGGGAACAGCCGGCTCCTCTGACCCGCCCTGGAACGAACACAGTCAGCACGTCGAGCTGGATTGCTTCGGCTTCTTCCGAGGGTCGATGCGGTTTAGCGCCGATCGCGCTCAGCTGACGCCCGAGCAGCTCCGAACATTGGACACTCTAAGGCTGATCGGGCGGCCCGAGGAGAGCGACCGGGGCTGTGGTGGAGACGGGTTGGGCTGCAACGTAGCGATCACGAGCGACAACGGTGCCCTCGCTCGATACGGTCATGGCTCGTTCTGCGACGACTCGATGCCTATGCTCGCGAGCGCTCCCGTCGACGCGCTCCTCGAGCAGATCGGCTGCAAGTTCGCGCTCGAGAGCGTCGAGCCGTTGTCGCCCAGCGTGGGGTGTTTTCACGGCATGCATGCTGGCAACTCTGACGCCATCCAGCAACGACTCTCGCTACCAGAGGCCAATCGCAGCTATCACGTCGAGCTGGACTATTGCTCGAATGGTTCATTCGCGCTCGAGCTGTTCGACACGGACTCTTCGCTCCCGCTCGCAGTGGGCTCGCCGATTTCAGATCACGGCGCACGTGGCACCTGCGCCGCGCTCGACGTCGAGGTCGGAGCGGCGACCATCGCCGAGCTGGTCATCACCCCTACCTCGAATGAGGGAATTGGCAGCGATTTTGCCCTGACTTTTCGCTGAGCCCCGCCGCCAACCCCTGCGCTCGGCAACTCACTGCGCCGCGCGTTTGGGCACGCGGCGCGTTGGCTCGGCTTACTTGCCCTGCAGGTCGAACTGCTCGATGTGATACTCGCGGCGCGGGTTGAACTCGATGCGCCGCATGTAGCGCTTCTCGGCCTCGACCACCGCGGCCTTCTCTTCACCCTGCATCAGGTCGACCACCGCGGGGTGCGCGTTGACCAGCACCGAGTAGCCGGAGAGCGTGGCCTTTTCACGGCGGATTTGGCGCAAAATCTCGTACGCGATGGTGGTGCGCGATTGGATTTGGCCGGTGCCGTCGCAGTAGAAACAGGTCTCGTGCATCGTGCGATTCAGGCTCTCGCGCGTGCGCTTGCGCGTCATTTCCAGCAGCCCGAGCTCACTGATGCGATTGATGGTCGTCTTGGCCTTGTCTTTGGCGAGCAAAGTCTCGAGCGTACGCCAGACCTTCTCGCGGTTGTGCGAGACGTCCATGTCGATCAAATCCAAGATCACGAGCCCGCCGATGTTACGGAAGCGCAGCTGATAGGCGATCTCTTCGATCGCCTCCAAGTTCGTCTTGAACGCGGTCTCTTCCAGATCGCGGCTGCCTTTGCCGACGTAGCGGCCGGTGTTCACGTCGATTGCGGTCAGCGCTTCGGCCTGATCGATGATCAGGTAGCCGCCGCTCGGCAGCGGCACTTTGCGGCTCAAGGCGCGGGCAATTTCGTCCTCGATGCCGTATGCGTCGAAGATCGGCTCATCGCCGCTGTAATACTGAATGTCCTTCACGCGCGTGGGCATGAACATCTCGACGAAGCGGACTAGGCGCAGATACTGCTCCTTGTCGTCGATCACGATGCTCTCGATGTCGTCCGTGAACAGATCGCGCGCCGTCTTCAGCACCAAGTCGAGCTCGGTGCACAAAATCGCGGGGGCTTTCGCGCCCTCTTTCTTGTTCGAGACGTCTTCCCACAGCTTCACTAAGTAGCCGATGTCCGCCTTGAGCGATTTCTTGGTCAGACCTTCGGCCACCGTGCGCACGATGATGCCACCGGTAGGCGGCTTCATCGGCTCCACGACGTCACGCAAACGCGCGCGTTCACGCGCGGAGCCAATGCGCTTCGAGACACCCACGTGCTCGACGGTTGGCAAATACACGACGTAGCGACCGGGCAGAGACACGTGGCTGGTCACGCGCGCGCCTTTCGTGCCGATCGGTTCTTTCGAGATCTGCACGATCACCTCGTCGCCCTCTTTGACGACTTCGGTGATCGGCACCGAGCGCGACACGCGGCTGGTCGGTTTGCTGCTGCTGCT
>Ga0247769_1000162_pt1 | contig 14261 bp, 19 predicted proteins | sample UWRJL166409R6_FD_179942 | JGI IMG/M metagenome (GOLD analysis project Ga0247769, IMG submission 179942) | Plant litter microbial communities from Arlington Agricultural Research Station in Wisconsin, United States - UWRJ-L166-409R-6 | ecosystem: Environmental > Terrestrial > Plant litter >... | reverse complement strand
TAGGTCGGACCTCCTAGGCGGAGAAGTGCAGGCAGGGTAGTAGAGGTTAGACAGGCTGGCGGAGGGGACCGGAGAGGAGCAGGGGGATAAAGCTGAGGATTGGGGGGTGCAAGGTTTCAGGGAGCCGACCGAGGGCAGAGGGTCGGAGGGGGGTGCAGAGGCGAGCATACGTATGGCCGTCCTAACCGCACACTCCCAGGGGTTGCGTGGCAGGACATGCGCCTGTCTGGACAGCGGACAGCGGGTTGAGCATTGCTCAGCCAAAAGGGAACCTGCCTACCCCCGAGGACAGGCTCGTGCTTTGATGTACCCCGATCTCTCGGACCAGTCAGTCACTGGACTTGTCTCCAAAATACTGCACATGCCTCAAAACCGACTTTATCGCCACTACCCAGTCATCCTATTCTCTCGCAAACTATCTTGCAAAGCCCTTCTCGAGAGTCGCAATGGCGCACGTAATGGAGAGGATCTGACAGGCAGATCAGTTTTGGTGGGAAAGGAAAGGGGGGCGTGCGTGCAGCGACAGTTTGCACTAGAGGAGGGGCGACGCACAGAGAGAAGCACTTGGGAGGGAACGCGCGTCCCGTTCAATTTGGGTCCAGACCGGACCAATCAACGTCAGCGTCGGGTCCCTCCGCCTCAAATGGGGTCTCACGCAACGAAGCTGGAGTCCGCTGCTTGTCTTTCTGGCTTCGTCACCGCATCCGCTCTTTGCAATCCATCCACGGCATATCCAGTCTGTTTGTTTTCTGGAATACCAGAATGGTGGGACCGATCGTTCTATTGAGACGTTTACATCCGTGAAGACGTTCTTGGGCGACTCGACTTGTGATGCGGAGCCCTTGGCGGGAAGACGGAGAGTCGACGATTGCAACAAAAATCGTCCACTTGGGCAGGCCGTCGGCATGTGGGTCCCGCGATGACGAGGCATAGCTCTGGGTGCCGAAATAGCCAGTGCCAATTGGCTTGGGGGCCGCTTGTGGCACCTGTTGTGGCTGAGACCGCCTGCCCCTCGGCAAGCTCGTCTGCACTGCCGCGCTTCCTCGGGGACTGCTTTTGAAGAGTCGACGGCAGCCCTTCCCACGGAACACTCCCGATGATGGCGGCCGATATCTCACCCGCGATATGGCCGTGATTTGCTATCGTGGAGACATCGGCCGCGGTGACGGGCAGTTATCGATGGCCTTATCTCGCTGCGAATATATTCGTTGCAGAGATTCCAGGTCCCAATTGGCCCGGTGTTGAAACAGCCAGCAAAAAAACTCATGGAACATCAGGCAAAACAGGCACGGCAACTCAGCCTCGCTCGTTCGCTCGCTCGGCCTGGACCCTGCTGGCTGGCTGCGAACCGGAACCGGGAACGCTCAGCTCGCTGATCAACATGACATTTTTGCTGTTGAAGCAAGCGGCTTTACCCAGTGCGTACGTAGGTAGTTTGTCTTTCTAGAGACGCCGAGTCATTTCTTCTTCTTCATAGCGCAGCTACCGTGTCCCTTCGTAGAGGAGCTGGAGGGGCCCTGACGACGTGAAGACGTGACGACTCGGAGGCGAAAGGAGAATTTGCAATTGTCTGCGTAGACCTTGAGCATCGGGGTCTACGAATACGGAGCGGAGCAGTCAGCCTTCGAGTTAGCGAGTGATCAAGCCCGCAAGGCCGCAAGCTTTGGACCTTCCCGAATCAGCTGCTCTTTCCCCTGGACAGTGTCGACAGTGTGGGCAGCGGATCGCGCACATTACATACTCTGCGGTGGCGTTGGGTGGTGCGTGGGTGTGTGTGGTCGATGGGGACAGCGATTACGCGGCGTCCGGGTGGTTCTTTTCCCGCCTCCAATTGCGTGTACCCAGCCAATCGAGCTCCACTCTCGACGTCGATCTCACGCACGTCACCCGTTCACGCTCCCGACGACAAAGCTCTGGCGCCTTTAATTAACACCCGAATAGCCTCTCGCCGCCGGTGGCAGACGGCCTCAGGACTCCAGTTTAATGATTTGAGTTCTTGGCACTTTGCGTCTCCGTCTCTTCTCGAGAGTGCCATCTCCGCCTCCATCCCGGGCTGATAAAACTACCCGTCGCCCAGCCAAGAACCGTGTTCGTTCCGACACTAGAATTCGGGTCAAGATGCCGAGACCTCGTACCTCGTACGTACCTTGAACTTCACGGCCGGAGCAGCCGTTTTACGACGGTATAACAAGCCCCCCAGTGACCTGTAGTGACGAAAGGAAGAAGCGATGTAGGAGGCTGTTGATGACCTACCGATAGAGGCAAACGGGATTAACTACTTGCTCGCCACTCTACTCCCAACCATCCATCTCGGTCGGGTTTCCTTTTGCACGTTGGAAATTTTATATCCGTTCGCTCCCCTTGGGTGCATCCTTCCATTCTCAACCCACACATGAATCGGCTAAGGAAGCCGGGATTGACCCAGACGCCGGCGACCCGGCTCGCTCGCCCACTGTAGAGAAAACAAAAAAAGGGGGGGCGAGGGTAGAGAGGAAAAGGGAGTAGGCACTCGACGCGCGTCTCCCCCCTCTGTTGGAACCCACATACACTTCTAACCGACCATGTATACCTACCTAGGGATCCACGGAGAGGAGCTCGCTCTCGCTCTCCGGTTCCGCCGCCCGCTCCGACTGCTCCAACCAGCCTGTAGATGTAAGAAGATGCCCGCCGCGACTGCAACCCTGTCTGTATCTCTCGACCTCCACTCCACTCTATGGATCTAGACCGCGGAGGAGATGTCGATTCTGCTGAGCCCGCATCACGCCGGGGAAGCCCCGATCCGCTCACTCACTCACTCCCTCTCTCTCACTCCCCTGCGAGATAAGCTTGGTCACTAGACTAGACCTGGGGCTCCTCACACTTTACTCTGATATTAGATTGGCGGCGAATGGGAATGGAACAGACCTGGTATAGCAGCTGCCATCTGACCCATCTTCGCCTTTCTTACCCTGTCTTGTAGACAAACAAACCTCATTAATCCACCTTGACTACCTTACCTACCTTAGGTAACTACATACCAAATTGACAGGCAGGCAGGCAGATGTATGGTGTTTCGTAATGTAGACAGTAGTGAGGGTGCTTTAGGTAAGGTAGACTATTGGTACGTCCCAAAGCAAGAGAGCCAGACAGACAGACAGACAGATAGAAAGAAGAGAGAGAAGAGTGTGTATTTGTCTATGGTGTCAAAGGAGCAAAGAGCTACCTAGCTACCTCAGGTACCGACCGGGTAGGGTTGGAAAGAAAGAAAAAGACAAAAAGAATTTGAGTGGCCAGTATCGGAGTCGAACCCGAGATGATCATCAGTCTCTAGTGATGCAAAAGGCCACAGCAATCAGTGGCACCCTGTCAACTGAGCCACCCTCAAGGCCTTGATCCATTGGAATATAATCATCCGAGGTATACCTTACATACCTCTCCCCCTCCCCTCCCCTCCCCTCCGTAACCCACCAGCCAGCCTGTCGTTGTTGGGAAGGGGGAAGGGGGGCAAACGTCGTGTGCCGTTGCTTTTTACTCTGGAGGAAAACTGGACGTTCTCTTCTTCCCATGGGGGCGTTTTTACTTTGTCCTGGGTGCGGGCGAGCGGGGGGTAACTCCTTAGATCAGAGCAAGGTGAGGGAGTAAGTAACCTAAGTAACCTACCTATCCTTTGTTGGTTATTCTAGGTAGGTAGGCAGTGATCTAACCCTACAACCTCTAGGAAGGAAGGAAGAAAGGCCTACACGCATGCATATCAGCATGCCATGATAGATACAGACGCCCGTACCGACCTACATGCCTGCCGATAGGCATGAACGGAGTCAAAATTAGCCAAGCCTTGTGCCTATCGCTCAAGGATCCGTTTACCTTAGAGTAAGGATGAATTCGAGCCTTTGCTGTTCCTCGAGGCATACAATATGGGGGTTCCCTTCTTTCCATTGTCATAGGAGAATCGCTGGGAGGTGCCCAGTGGCATCACAGTCCAATAGTTCTTGTTTCACGGCCAAAGTTCCATGCATTCCTTGAAGGGCCACTCCTTCTTAGGCCCGGCATCCAGCATTCACCAGTCCACAAGGGATACTACTTCACGACACTACAGGTTGAAAGGCGTGGCCAATTCTCATATATAGTGGTATCATTACTGCCCAAAGCGAGCATGTTTGGTTGCATAGCAACCATGTCAACGTCTCTCCCTGAACTTCGGCTCCTAAATCCCAAACACATATGGCAAGTGGGCGTCAACATTCAATGCTGCGCAACCCAACCGAGTAAAGGACCTTGCACAAAGTCCAATCTTGCCCGTCACCCAAGTCAGTTAGCCCCGTACGAGGTTAACGCTGGTGGGTGGCGCTTTGTTGACGGGGTGTCGTAAGCCTGTCCCTTGGCCGAGGTTCGCTCACCGCCGATACACGCCGCCTTCATTCACCTCTCCCACTCGCCATCCCCAGCATACCGTGAGGGAAGGTCGAGATCCCAGAAAGGCCGCTCGACTAGGGCGACCTCGATGGGTGCGAGTTTATCAGGCTGCGACTTCTTGGGCGGGGCGATCACAAGCGGCACGATGCCCAATATGGGTCGGTATTGGAATGTATGCCACGTCTTGGGCTTCGAGTTCTCTTTTCCGGCATCGTCCCCATTGGGCGCTTGGTCGCCTCTCAAGCGCTGCAGTTCACCGCCATCCGTGTCGTCGTCGTCATCCTCATACGCACTGCTCGCGCCGTTGCTCTTTTGGTCGTCAGCGTCGGCCATCTCCACATCAGCCCATTCCGTCCCATCCGGGGCAGCCGATGCCTTGATCTGTTGAGGGGCTAGAGAGTGCTCCTTGTTGATTTGCCCTCCAGCGCCGGCGAGGCCATCACGTTTCCGCTTTGTTCCCTTCTTGGGGCCATCTTTAGACCTCGTAGATTCTGGGAAATCCTGTGACAAATCCAGCATGAATAGGGAGCTGCTGCCGTACACCCAGGCCCTCGAACCTTGCCACACGATCCCTTTGACAGTGTCCCGTGCCTTACGGAATGGCTCTGGAAATTTGCTAAAAGGGTTTCGACGTGACCAATCCGCAAGACCGCCTCGGAGAGGGTTGAATACGAGGACCCTTCTCAGCGCGGTGATGACTACGAGGGTATAATCACCGTCGTCCCGCATGTGACCCGGGGAGAAGGACAGAACGACGGGGGCAGCCTCTAGCTTCGGAAGCAAATCGCTCTTGGGGTTGCGGCGCCACCACTCTCCACGGGTATCAACCTCGCCCTCATCCTCTGAATCGCTCGAGGACGCGTCAGATCTGCCGTCGTCGTTGGCCCCGCCGGCTGTGCCGTTCTGGACCTCCTCGGCAGGTTGCAACACCCAGGTATCGATGTACCCAGCCAAGTCAGCAACACTTAGCATTCTGCTGTCAGGCGAGAAAGCTACCTGTGTCACTTTCCTGTCGTATGAGCCGAGACCGCCAAGGAGAATGTGCTTGGGAACACCTCGTCGAAGTCGTCGCAGCTTTCGCGGGTGAGACATTGCGTACGTAGGGCCAACAGCCGATGCTGACGAGGTTATCCGGGCAGCTACAATGTTGGTTCCTTCCTCAATCCAGCAAGCCCACATAGTATCCGGCGAGATCTCAACTTTCGTCGCCCCGTGGCTCGCCCCAACGATGTCTACCTTCTTGATTTGTAGACGGCCCGTTGCATCGTCGGAAAGCAGCTGAAACGCCTTCACGTCGGTAGCGGTAGAGGCGATCAGCAAGGTACCCTCCGTATTGATTGCGGCGGAGGTGATGTTTGATTCCCCCTGCACCAGGATCTTGGCAACAAGTTTCCGATTTTTGCGGACGTCTGCGCCGGTTGTTTCGCCGTCAAGAAATTTTCTGGCCGAATTGATCAAGCTCCAGATTCGAAGCTCGTTACCCCACCAGCTCAGCACGAGTCGTGCTTTGGGGGCGCTCTGGATACTGGTTTGTTGTGGGAGGTATGGGAGGGTCAGGTGGAATTCTTTGCCCGCCGTCTTGAGAGGGAATACCACTGGGTTGGTATCGGGACCTAGCTGTGATGTTAGCAGGCCCAAGCAGAGATGTCTGGACCAACTGACCTCCAGAAACAACAACACTCAAGCCGTTGCCCTCAAACGAGGCCATTGCCTTGACGTCGTGGGCATGGTATTTGCGATGGAATAGCTTGGACCATCTGCCAGAGTGCCCTGCTCTTGGTTCGTAGAAAACAGTCCGCCTATCCATGCCACCAGAGACTATCTGGGAGCCGTCCGCACTGACGGCTAAGCACAGAACATCCTGCGTATGGCTCTGGAGCCTCTGGGCTTGGGTGTAGGTTCTCCCGTCCCAGATGCACACCTGGCCCGTCGAGTCCCCGGACACAATGTCGCCACGCGGTAGACACTTGACGGACCACACTATGATGCTTTTGGGACCTCCGGCAACACTCGCGCCGAGAGACATCTGCCTGAGCAATGTCCCGTTCCTGATGTCGTAGACGCCGATTGTGCTGTTCGAGCAACCGACGACGACGATATTGCGTGTTTGGAATGCGATGCTGACCATCTTGGTATTCTTCGAAGGCGTCCGGATGAGCGACTTGACGAATTTGAGCTCGTCGTCCTCGGTCGAGTAAAGCACGAGGTTGCCATCGACAGTGCCTGCAACAAGCTTCCTGGAGCTGGGTAGAACGAGGCCGTTCTTGCCCTGCACGGGAGGTTGCGCGCCGATGCACCATAACTCTCCATGCTGACCGCCCGCATGCTTCTTGGGCCTGGCCTTCTCCAGATCCCATTCCGTGACGGCAGCGGTGTAGCCGATGCTAAAGAGTCGTGATCTTCCCAAGATGGTCTTGCCGTCGCTTGTTTCTTCGTCGGCGTCTGTGATCCAGACCAACCCGTCAACGCTCCGACTGTTGCCGCCGGGTATTATGATCTCCTGATGCCAGACGCCATTGAGCGGGTTCCATATCTCGATGTCGCCGTTCGCACGCCCAATCGCAAGCCGCACCTGGACATTTTTCAGGGTCGACTGCCTCGTGGAGGAATGAGTTGTTGGGAGCGATGAGTGAGAGAAAGCGATCGCATTGATAGCAGAGGTAGGAAAAGGCACAAAACGGCACCTGTGAATATCCATGGCTCTGTCGGGCGTTCTGGTGGTTCAGAACCGCCACAGCAATGTCGATGGATTTCGGCCTCTTTAGCGGTCCCCTGATTTGCGCTGCTCTTCAACTTTTTTTCTGCCGGCGCAGTGAACTTTTTTTGCAATCCTGCGAGCCTCACCGCCCTCAACCTAGCCTTAGACCCACACCCCACCTCTCACCCCACCTTTTGCTTGTTCGTCATCGGCCAAACAATTGTCGGGCGGCTGGAGCCGGAAGCCGGAAGCATGGCAAGCAAGAACACTCAGTACATGTTTAAGAGCTCGCGAAGTAAAAATAACTCGAGGCGGCCACCTCTCTCTCTCTTCAGTCAATCGACAAACCAACCTGAAAATCCTATTTCGTTCGGTCCGTGGTTTGTTCCTCCTCTCAAGGCACAATATTATTAGTTGCCAGCACATGTTCTAGGAATATTTACCCCTCCCAGAATAGCTCCCTCCCCGTGGTTTCCTAATTCCTTGACGCAGCCTTGGCTCAATATTTTTGAAGCCTCACTTTGGACCGAAAAGTCCCGCGAAACAATCCGGACGCTTGTAACGCCGTACGTTTGAGAGCAGTATCTACATCAGTATCTGCACGACAAAGGTTCATAATCCTTGGTCCCCGACAACCACCATCCCCTCCTTGCAGAAGCGCCAGGGCCGGTCGGCCGTTTGCAGCTTACCACTTTCACGCATTGAGAGCCTCCAGGCAGCCTGTGCGCGATGGATTTCAACAGCTCTTCGCCCTACCCAGAGGGTGTCATTTCCTTTTTGGACACAGATCTCTACAAGCTGACAATGCAATGCGCCGTGTTGAAGTATTACAAGGACGTTCCCGTTACATATTCGTTCACAAATCGGACGCCGGAGAAGAAGCTGTCCCGGAAAGCTTTCCTTTGGTTGGAGGAGCAAGTCCGGAAGCTAGGCAACATCTCCCTGTCCGCCGAAGAGCACCAGTTTCTTCGGACTCACTGTCCCTATCTGACGCCCTCCTATTTGGAGTTCCTTCAGGAATTCCGTCTCCGGCCGCGTGAGCAAGTCTCCATCAAGTTCTTGCCGTTGGAGCGAGACACAGCTGCCGAGACGGATATTGGCGATATCGACATCATCGTCAGCGGCACTTGGGCAGAAACAATTCTGTATGAGATCCCACTCCTCGCTCTCACTTCCGAGGCATACTTCAAATTTATGGACCCGGACTGGACCTACGATGGGCAAGAGGACAAGGCTTTCGAGAAGGGGATGCGCCTGCTCGAGGCTGGCTGCGTCTTTTCTGAATTCGGTACTCGACGACGGCGCGATTACCATACCCAGGCTCTGGTGTTCCGGGGTCTCACCAAGGCTAGTAAGGAGGCCGAGAAGCGTGGGCTCCCCGGCAAACTTTCTGGAACCAGCAATGTTCACCTGGCCATGCGTTTCGACATTCCACCCGTGGGTACCGTCGCGCATGAGTGGTTCATGGGGGTTGCTGCCATCGCTGGGGACTACACCGCGGCAACGGAAGAGGCTCTGTCACGTTGGGTCGGATGCTTCGGGGAAGGGGTGCTCGGAATCGCATTGACGGATACATTCGGGACGCCCGAGTTTCTGAAATCGTTCAGCAAACCGCTTCGGCATCAGGGAGAGCCGGCACCCCCCGCAGAACGGAAGCCGAGCATTGCCGACTCGTTCATATCCGCCACCACATCATGGGTGAAAGCCCACAAGCCGAACAAGAGCTACGCAGAGGTCTTCACAGGTGTTCGACAGGACTCTGGGGACCCCAGGACTTTTGTTCGGCTCATGCGCAAGTTTTACGATGAGCAAGGTGTCCAAGATAAGAAGGTGATCGTTTTCTCTGACTCTCTTAACATCGACCGATGCATGGAATACAAGCAGGTCTCGGAGGAAGCCGGGTTTCAGCCAACATTCGGCGTCGGAACCTTCTTCACAAACGACTTCATTCATACCAAGACGGGAACAAAGTCGACACCCTTAAACATCGTTATCAAGCTGAGCTCAGCAGCGGGGCGGCCGGCGATCAAGATCAGGTAAAGACTAGTCATCCTGATTGTCCACCAGCTCCGCAGAAACCATTACTGATGCATATTCTAGCGACAACGTCGGGAAGAACACGGGAGACAAGGCGACAGTCGAGCAAGTGAAGCGTGAGCTCGGCTATATCGAAAAGGATTGGGTGGAAGGCGACGAATCCGCGCGGTGGGGGCGAGAAGACGATGTCGCAAAGGTATGACGGTAACGGCCGTGTTGACGAGCTTGATGTGTACGGTCTCTTGGCGTTTCCATCTTGCAGGCCGGCTTGCATTTTGGGGGGAGGGTGGCTGTCTGCTGCTTTTACCGTTAGAGTATCTAGAGGACTCGCTGTCGCGGTGGCTACACTGGTTAGGTTGAAAGGAAGTTGCTTAAACCCTGAACACAGCAGCACAAGTTTATACACCAGAAAGCCATAGTATGATCCATGATACCTTTTCTGTTTTGGCGGGGTAGACCTTTTTTTTGGCCCTTAGCTTTCGTGCCTCCAGTGCTAACAAGTATTACACCCAGGCCCACCTGAACTTTGACGGTGACGCAGAGGGAAGCACAGGCACTCGCTAGCTTATAGTACTCAGTAGGTAAATTGTACGTAACACACAACGTGGGCTGAACTCCACGACCTCCCACCTTAATAAGAAGCAGACTTGGCCCCGACAACCTGCGTCCCTTTTCACGTCTTCACTCCTTATAGACACGCCGCCTCCCCGTGAGGCCGACAACGCCCGCCAAACTTCGAAGCCTCAGCCTCCAGGGCTGCTATTATCGATTGGGACAGATCCACAAGCACAGCAGCCCCGAAAACTGCAGGGATCTCGAACCGCTCGCGGGGTCCAACTCCAGGGTCCGACAGCGGGCCGACGCTGTTCACTTCGGATACCTCTGCCGGATCCTCTCGAGGAAAGGAATCCTGCTGTCCAGCTCTGCAATCGACCGGGTCCCGTCACGATGCAGAATGCAGTCGTGCCGCCGGTCGCCGGTCGCCGTCAGCAATGAAACGCCCAGCTCCCCAAAGTCCGAACCCCAACCCCCACATCCATTTTGGGCGTGATTTGAGGAGAGGAGAAATCCCAAGCTCCAGGCCTGCAGAACCGCGGCAACGAGAGTGCCATCCAACATGGTGATAGGCCAGCCCGACGGCCCCTGTCGAATCCCCCGGCAGTTCGCGACCGCGAGACTCGACAGACGGAAGGGGTCCAGGTGTTTTCTCTGGTCACAGGTCTTATCAATCCGTGGTCGAGGCTGCTATCGCAGCGAGATAGCACCATGGAAGTAGTCTCGGGAACCGTGCCAGTGCCGTGCGTCAGGAACCACGCATCCCGCAGCCTTACTTTAATTGGTATGGATGAGGAGGGGCTGGGCTGGGCGAAGCTCTCAAAAGACCCTTGGGGACCGCTCCAGATTGCTTATGTCGCGCCGAGGCCTTGCCTTTTTGCTTCTTTCCTTAGCTTCCGCTCCCTAGCTCTCTCGGCATTCCTTCGACGTTAGTATTCTCCGCGATCTTCCCCAGCTCCACACGCCGCACGCAGCTGAGCTTGGCATCTCGGCGCGTCCTTCTCCTGCATAAGTTATAACCGACTGGACGATGAGCGACCCGGCGAAGGATCCCGCCGCCGTGAAGGGGACGGCCCTGGATGGTGGGTCTGAAGACGAGACGGTGGTCGCTGTTGAGAACGGTGTCGTCATCAACGCATCCGGCTACAAGGACCAGCTCAAGCGCCAATACGGCCTCGTGGGCCTGGCAGGCATTGCTGTGACGGTTGATAATGCCTGGGTGGCCCTCGGCTCCTCCATTTCCGTCTCCATTCGTATGATCTGCCCCCTTTTCGCGCTCTGTGGTGGTTGTAAAGTAGGTCGGAGTCGGAGGCGCCTGCTGACACTGCTTCCTCTTCCTCCTCAACAGTCAACGGTGGCCCGCCGGGCATTATCTTTGGTCTGATTGTTGCGCTCTTCTACTACACGTTTATCGGCCTCGGCCTTGCGGAGGTAGGAGAGGTCCCTAGACTCCAAAGCTTCGCTCCCACCTCTAACCGTGACCTCCAAGTTTGCTTCCTCGGTCCCCACCGCAGGTGGCGTGTACCATTGGGCTACGATAGCTGGCGGGAAGAAATATGGCCGTTTCTTGGGCTTCGTCACCGGCTGGATCAACTTTTATGGCTGGATGTTTGATCTTGCCGCCCTGGTCCAAATCGCTGCCAATATCTCGGTGAACATGTACGTTGTGTATCATCGGGATACATACGTATTCGAGGCCTGGCACGTATACGTAGCCTACTTGCTCGTCTTGGTTCTCTGTGTGGGAACTGTAGTCTTCGCCAACCGTCTTATCCCGCTCACTCAGAACCTGGGCATGTTCTTTGTCATTGTGGGAGGAATCGTCAGCATTATCGTCATCGCCGCTATGCCCAAGCAGCATGCTAGCAACCAGTTCGTCTGGAACTCGTTCGAGGAAAACAACCTGACGGGCTGGCAGGGAGGCGTTGCGTTCCTCTTGGGTGTCCTGAACGGCGCGTTCACCATTGGGACGCCCGACGCTATCACTCACATGGCCGAGGAACTGCCTCACCCCAAGACCGACCTTCCAAAGGCCATTGCTCTTCAAATCGGTCTTGGCTTCCTCTGTAAGTTTCCTGGAGCAGTGACACAGGCCTCGAGGACGTTGCGCTTACGATGTATCCGCTACAGACGCGTTCTGCTTCGCTATCGCCATCTCCTATGCGATCACTGACATGAGCGTCCTGACGCTTGGCATCAACACCTATCCCTTGGTCAACATCTATGAGCAGGCGACTGCGGGTGCGGACGGCAGCTTGAACCACGGCGCTACGTTTGGTCTCTTGTTTATCATTTGGTGCGCCACAGTTCTGTGCTGCATCGGCACCACCGTGACCAACTCCCGCATCTACTGGTCTCTAGCGCGCGATAACGCCGTGCCCTTCTCTAGGTTTTTCGCCATTGTCAACGAGCGGTTGAGCTGCCCCGTGCCTGCGACGCTCTTCGTTGGTAGGTCACAAGATCATAGGCCTCAGACTGAAGATTATCTGCTAATGAAGAGGATGAAGCTTTCATCGCAGCTGGGCTTGGTGCTATACCCTTGGGAAGCCCGGTCGCCTTCCTAAACTTGGCTGGGTCGTTCATCATCCTCACCACAACGTCCTATGCCATTCCCTTCGCGGCCAACATCCTGTCGGGGAGGAAGTATTTCCCCAAGGGACCCTTCCACCTGGGCAAATTTGGGATGCCCGTCAACATCCTAGCTGTGCTGTTCATTACCCTCTTCAACGTGTTCTACTGCTTCCGTAAGATTTTCCTGTCTCTGTCTACCCCTCCTCGTCAGGTCCCGACACAGACACTAACAATGTTTGGTAGCGTACGCAATCCCAACCACGGTCGAGACTATGAACTACAACGCGGTAATCCTCGTGGGCGTTTTTGCCATTACTGGCATATGGTGGGTGCTGCATGCCATTCGCCACTACCCCGGGCCCAAGGTTATGACTCTTTACATACATGACGATATTGTCGACGGCTTGGTATCCCAGTCCGGTGGCGCGACTACGGAGAAGAAAGAGGAGTAAGCCAAACTGTGTGTTTCTAGTCTGGGGACTCGAAGTTGGCTGCAGTGATCAGTTTGTCTAGAGATATGGAGGACAACAGTTTGGTACATGCCTATATACCCCCCGTTATGAACGCGATTGGACTTTTGTCTGCCGTGATGTAAGAGCTATGCCGCACGCACAAGGAATATGTTTCCACGACGCATGACTTTGCCATCCATGTTGATTATCTCTGATTTGTCGGCATGTCACTTCCATATTGGTTGCGAAGGCGCCGGCTGTGCTAATGGTGATGATGTTTGTTATTATGGATATGGTGATGCTCGTAGTGGCAGTGAGGGCGGTGTTGGATGGCAGCAGTGAGTCTCTCCCTGGGTAAGGTATCTACCTATCTTGGATACCTTACTTACCTCACTCGCCACAACAAGCGGGGGGTCAAATATCGAACCCTACCTTACCCTATACCCGTCAGTTATACAATATCCGTAGGTATCCCAGCGAGACAACCGGGATATCTAATCCCCTCCGCCATACTTAACCCGGTTCTCTTCTTTCTACCGGCCTTGCGACATCACATAGTATAGGCAAGTACGAAGTACGCTTCGGCTTCCATTAGCATATCCATCCCCATTCACTGCGCCGCATAATAGCTACCAGATTCCGATCCGATAGTTAAGAGACCGACGGGGGGGGGGGAGGATCTACCCGTTATGCGCACATGATTACGAGCTACGATGGTTGTATAGTTCCATCTCCCCGAGCGTGCCCTGCCTCGTCCCACGAGCATCGTCGCAAAGCGGCTCTGATATCATGGCCCATAACTGACCAAAGCGCATTGCGTACTTTGCTTGCGCCTTTCAGTGTGACACCACGGAGATGCTGGGCGTGGGACGAAGCGGAGGTCGGAAACGGGGGCGGAGGGGGGATATCAGGAAACTATTCTGCCTCGCAGGGTGCAAACCTGCACCCGGGGCTGCACATGTGAACGCGAAGCCTACCGCTGGGGCCAAGATGTGACAGTTGACCCCATTGCCGAGAGTGCTCATCGTGAGTCAGCCAAAGTGAGTTCCATGAGGTATGGAACTGGAGGTCTTCCTTTTTACGCGCACCGCAGTACCACAGTGTGTGGTTGACTACATCGCCGCAGCATCTGGTGTAGGATGCTGGCGATAACACAGATTTGGCAGCCACCCGCTCTCCGGGGATAGGCTGACGGCCGGCCCCGGTCGGCCTGGTTTTGATAGCATGTGGCTTGTCACAGCGCCAGAAGTCAGCGTCTTTGCCGTGTCCTCGGGCCTGTACTATTTGCAGAAATGTCCGCGGAGGCATGGCGGCTCACTGCGAGGCTACCGTCACGAATATCCCTTGCCTGTTCCAGGAACACCCACTCAAGACAGACCACCCCCCGGTGAGCCGGAGACGGGGGGCCGAGAGCCATAGCCTCGGGTCTGAAGTTGAAAAGTCGTACGATGGAAGCTCTGCTTTCGTTCTACTCGCCCAATAACAGGTTCTCAATCGAGAGGGAAGCAAAAGCAACGGGCAGGTGATGACGTTGTATGTTGCCTTGGCAAGCCCGC
>Ga0247769_1000161_pt1 | contig 14262 bp, 15 predicted proteins | sample UWRJL166409R6_FD_179942 | JGI IMG/M metagenome (GOLD analysis project Ga0247769, IMG submission 179942) | Plant litter microbial communities from Arlington Agricultural Research Station in Wisconsin, United States - UWRJ-L166-409R-6 | ecosystem: Environmental > Terrestrial > Plant litter >... | reverse complement strand
CGCGGCACTGCCCTTGGGGCTTGAGTGGGCGGTATCAAGACGAATACCCGGGGCTGGCGTTGTCAGAAAAGATTGAAAAAGGGAGGCACAGAAAGGGCGCATACTGCTCATGGAACCTGTCCGTCCGCTCACCAAGGAGGACCGGTGATTGCCAGGCTTTTCTTCCTGGTTGGCAGACATTGCGATATTGCTGCTGCTGCTCTCGGTCGCGATGCCAATCTAGAAGGCGAAGGCAGGGTTGGCCAGGATGCCGAGGGGGTCTTCACAAACGAAGGAGTGGTATTCTCCAAAGCAAGAACGATGGAATGAAGTGCGGAACCAGGGAGAAGGTCTTGGCTGGCAAGAACGATGCGGGGAGGAAGTAGGTGAGATCACCGAGGCAGTCTCCCGGAAGACTTTTCAGAGAGAAAGGGACCTGGTCTCTGGGCGTGGCTGATATGGGGGAATGAGGGAGCGGGAAAGAAAGCCAGAGGCGCGGGGGCAAACTGTGAAGTGAGGATAGAAGAAGAAGGAAAGGGCGCTCGACGCTGAAGGCGGGAAAAGAGAAGGCGGTCAGGCAGAAACGGGGAGGGAAGACGCGACCGACGCGTAAACACTGGAGTGAATGGCTTTGAGCGACCCACTATCGATCACTATCGGTTCGCCGTGTCGATTCACAGTGCTTAGCGTGGTTTGTGACGGAGCAGTGAGTAAAAGGGGTTACCCCTGATACCTTTGATGGGTGACCGCGGCCCGTCGCTAGGTATGGAATCGTGTCGACAACGGCCGTCACAATGCTTCTCTATGCCATTAGACCATAACTAGGCCCATACACCGGTGAGGTATGTGTTCCGTTGTCGGTATCTTGTATTGTAAAGCAATTTGGGGGCTCAGATATCTTGAGAGCCGTGGAGCCTCGACCAGCAATCTATGTTATTGTTGTCTCCTAAGGTAAGGTACAATACCTAGGTAGGTAACGACCCTTGAGAAGAGCTCTGTTCAATACAGGCTCTGGACTAGCGGCTCCCCCACTGACCACCTCTCGATATTCTCAACCTGTTGCTCATACCAACCCTCTAGAGTCGTCTGCTCCACGTAGCCCATGTGCGGCGTAAGCAAGACCTGGCTTCTTCCCTCTTCTCCCCATTTGGTGGTCCTCCACCGACTATCCAGGGGCAGAGGCTCGAGCTCGAAGACATCGAGCGCGGCTGCCCGAATCTTGCCCTTTTCCAAGGCGTCGAGGAGGTCCTCTTCAACAATAAGAGGTCCGCGTGATGTGTTGACGAGAATCGCCGAGCGCTTCATCAGATTCAAGTCCGCAGCAGAGACACTGCCCCTTGATCTCTCCGAGAGCACGAGATGCAGGCTGACGATATCAGCAGTCCTGAACAACTCCTCCTTGCTGACAACCTTGAAGGTCTTCTCTCCCTGGGCGCCTTCAACGGGGAATCCGGCGGACTTCGCCTTCTCGTCGGCCGCCTCTTGCGTCAAGTTGGGACTCCACGCCATCACGCGCATGCCGAATGCCCCATGCATGATCTTGGCCACGGCAATACCAAGCCTTCCGAGACCGACTGTGCCCAACGTCTTTCCGTGGAGGCTGATGGCGGACGCCGTCTGCCAGCCCCCCGACTTGACCGAGTGGTCGTCTTGAGCGATGTTGCGGGCGGCTGCGAGGATCATGGCCACGCAGTGTTCAGTGGTGCTGACAGAGCCGACGGATCCTGGATGGGCCTTGTCCATGGTGCCCACAACAGGAATCCCACGCTCCTGGAAAGCGGGGAGGTCGAGGGCGAGGTTCCGGTTGCCTGTGGTCAGGAGCAGCTTCAGATTTGGCAGACTGGAAACCAGTTCTCCGGGGAACGGAGTTCGCTCTCTCATGGTGGCTGATCTGGTGGTTAGCGCCGTCTCGAATAGGACGAATTACCTACCTTACTTGGTAGTACACTTACCGACGACGGCGAAGGACTCGAGCCTTTTGACGAGCTTGTCCTTGACATCCTGAGGGGTGCTCGGATGGTTGTATGGGAGAAGGGTGTCCTTGAAGTAGGAAACCTCATACTTTGACGGGTCGAGAGCCTTGAACTTGGGCTCGGATATCCCCTGGTAATCGTCGAGAACTGCGATCTTGATAGGCGGCGACATGTTGCTCAACCGAGTCTGTGTTGTTTCGTTGAAAGTTGGAGTCTCCGATTGTCGGGCCGTCCGAGATGCCGCCATCAGGAGCTCCACTGATGTGGTTCTTGTCCCAACATTTACCCCGCAGCCATTGGGCCAGAACTGAGAAGTGCCGACCTGGACAGACCTCTCGGGAATTACACCAGCTTTCAATATCGCCGATGGCCGCCCAACAGGAAGGGCCTTTGTGAGGGGGGATACCATTGTCGCTGAGAGTTGTTTGTCTTCAACACACACTGGAAAAGGGGGGAGTGGGAGTCTCCGTATTCGTGGCTTCCACAGGTAAGGTAGGTACCTACAAGCTAAGGTAAGCCTTCGAAGCACCGCCCCCTAGGTAAGGTAGGTATTTCATGCCGTTGAGAAAAGAGGTTGACGTCGGCTCCGACTGAGAGGCGGGTAGCAACGTATCTTTTAGCGCTATGCTGGCTACCTAGTGGAAAGAAAAGACTATCATCTATTGCGCGGTAATTACACGCTGTCCTCCGCCTCAACCCTCAAGGATCTCATCGCTTTCAGGTTCTTCCATTGCCCTTCGACCATCTTGACGATTGTCCCCTTCCACCTCTCGAAGTCCTCTTCCTTGTCCGCTTCAACAGCAAAGACAGCGCTTCCAAGGGCGTCCCGACAGAACGAACCGCCATTTTTTGCCACGTATTCCTCCAAAGCCTCATACTTTTCCGTAAGCGACAACAGCATCCTCATGTCCTTGCCTTGACCGTTGCTCTGCCACCTATTTCGTAGAATACCAGCATCTGGCTCTAGCATTCCCTCAATTTCCACCTTCTTCACATTGGTTAGGCGGCCGAGCCACGTTCGTAGCACCCCAATGTATTTCCGCCAAGCGTCTGCGAGGGCGAGCCGCTCATTATTCGTAGACCCAAACGTTAGCATAAACTCCTCATCGTCGCGTTTGACGTCGAGGTGTAGGCGTAGGAATGTTATGGTTGGGCTTGGCAATGCTTGCAGTCTTCGCACGACCGCGCGCGCTTTCTCTCGAAGGTAAGAGATGTCGGACCACAGTGGGTACCCGACGCGGATGCTGAACCTCCGCAGATTCCGCATCATATCACTCTGAACCCAGCTATGATATCTGGGATTTTCCATCAGGGTCATGAAGACGGTCATAGTCAAAGAAATTCCAGAATGTGTACCGATCCCGATCTCGAACGTGTTTTCACCGTAGAGGACTGCTACGCCCTCGGTGTAGATCAGGCGGCATGTTGGGAGGATTTGCGCACTCAGCGCATGGGTTTCTTTTCCAAGGAGCTTGATAGCCGTTGGGTGACAGAATAGATGTCGGTAGACCACGAGCCGGAGCTGGGCCGGTATGTTGAGGAGCTCTCGTGGAGTTGCTGGCTTGGAACCGTTGGTTCCTGGCTTGGAAGATTTGGTTTCTGGCTTGAAAAGTTTGATTTCTGGGTGGTAAGAGTTGGTCGCCATGACGATGTTTCGGTACTGATATTGGTACTTGATAGGTATTCTTTGCGCTTGGTGTTTGTGGAAAGTCAACATCTGCTGGCGTTGCTTTCGAAGTTCCGCTTCTTTAATAGAAGGCCATTCCACCTGGGGGGGATACGTTGGTATGACATCATGCTGCCGGTCGGTCGTGGCTGTGATGGGCCCCTTCCTCTAGGCTGTTGTGAGCAGGAAGGAGGCGGTCCCCATCTGTGTGGCAGGGGCGCCGGAGACCGCCCGGTCATTTCTGGCGCGAAGGGGGGACTTCCTGACAGGGGCTTTCAAGGGAGGCACGACGGAAGGCGGCAGCGACCGGAAGGGAGGAAGGGCCAATGTCCTCAGTGCGAGAGGGGGGCAGAGGCGATTGCTTGCCATCGAAGGTAAGGTAGGTGGGTGGGTGCTCAAACGGCATAACCGCCAGAAGGAAGGTTCAATACTGCAACCCTGGAGCAATGCGATGCATATGCGTTTCACTCCCTTCCAGTGTTGGCAGGAACGGTCTAAAGCCCAAACTGATGTTGAATCCCAAAGACCGTGGGCATCAACCCTGAGCGGCAGGATGTTCATGTCCTCACGGTCCTCAATAACGAAGGGCTCAGGATTTACTATCCGTACCAGCTAGAACGTTTGAAGATATCCATAAATGTCTCTGATGCTCTTGTCGGGCCCAAGTGCGTCCGTAGCTTCAACAACAATAATGAGTGCGCCTTCAACCACACATGAAGTGGTCGAAAGGCCTGGTATATCCCCGTACCAGGTAGGCATAGTTTCCTGGACTTCAGTGTCCTGGCGTGACCAGCCTTTTTGTCGAGCAGTTTAATCTAAACCATCATAGGACTCTCTTAACGGAACTAACTACTATCACTGATCTAATGAAGGTGAATGAGGGCTCTGAAAGACGCAAATATTCCACTAATTACTGCTGTAACAAAGATATTCGATCCCAGATTACTGCCATAACTTCTCCGCTTCGATGAACGGCATACCCACGACTATCAGACACCCGATGGGGAGGAGAAGGTCTTCGAACACCAAGACTTCCACGAAGAAAGGGCCCCCCCCATGTCCTTCATGCTGACCCAGATCGAGGCACTCTTCTTGAGCCTATGAAGACCTCTTCGGGTGAATATTGCTCGGGTCTCCTGCGGCCCACTGGAAGCGAATTGAATTCCTTCCCTGAAGACCAACTGCGCTGACAGAAATGAATCCGGATAATGGGGCGACTCCATTACTGATAGACTCATATCTGCGTCTTCCGTTCGGATGGTTGCGATAGTGCTCCTATCGCCAGGGACTTGTGTCGTCTTCACAATTCTGGGATCGTTGGCGTTATCTTGCACGCTCTTTCGTTCCCTCCAGTCTGGGATTTCCGACCTCAAAGGTCTCCCTACTGGCTTCCTCTTTGCCAACTTGGTATTGCTTGGCCGCCCTAATTTCTTTCCCGGCGACAGCCCCTTCCTTATTCGAGCGTCGATTACTGGGGCTGTATGGGCGATTTTGAGATACGGACACGCAGAAAGTCGGATGGACTCGCTGTATTTTCCCTCGAGCTCGGAACCTGGGAGGTGCTCTTATCCCCGCGTTAGACGGGACGCAATGGGGCGTCGTTGTCGTCTCCCGGTGACGCCGCCGTTGACCTGTCTGTATCCACATGGCGGAAATGCATACTGCAGCCTTCCTTTTTACTTTCCCGAGTTAGCTATCCCGCCGTATGACAAGACGGAGGCATGGAAAGGCTTTTACCATTTTACCGTTGTCCGACCGGACCATCATTGGCTCTACCACACCGCGGGCAAGCATTCAAGAGTGACAATGCGACGAAAACCATACTCATGTGACCATTCTCTGCATCTCGGTTGGACCGTGAGGAATTCCCTGACATTGCAGGCTATCCTTGAGAGGAGAGAAGAGCTGGCAGCAAGTCGTTCATCAACCCCACTGAGCCTCTTGACTTGCTCCTTGAAGGTGTCATTTTGCTGGCGCAGTAAACGCATGATTTCGTCGCTGTGGCGCGCCTTGGCCGATACCAAGTCTCGGACTTCATCGATTCTCGCGAGCATCGTGGCGGTGGTGTCGATTCGACCTGACATCCTACGCCGGAAGATGTCAGCTTTGGCCTGACGTCGAGCCCTATTAGTAACAATTATGCTCACCTAGCAGCAAGTCCATTCAAGAAAGACAATCTCTGCGTGTTTCTCCGCAGCTTCTCTTGCAGTTGTTGGACCCATTCTCCATCCCTGAGCATCCACTCCGCCTTTTTGTACGCGTCCCGGACCTTCCTCCCAGAGCCTCCTGGTCTGAGGCTATCGCCATATCGAGACGCGAGATGCTGAATTGCTCCGTCGATGAGCCCGGTGCACTCTTTGACTACGGACTTCGTGACACTGTCGAGTTGCGCAAGGTAGACAGAGTGTTCGCGCTCCTGATACGTCGCGATGACCTGCAAGGGCGATGGTTAGTTTCTGCAATGACCCGGTGTAGCAAACGAGTAGAACTACCTGCGATAGTATCTGGATGAAGAGGTCCAAGTCGTTGCGCAGCTCCTGGAACTGTTTCGCGCTGCCGCCGAGGCCGAGAGCTCGGCGCAACTCCAACGCAAGCTCGCAAATGGCGAGGATGTCGCCGAGACTCCCGAAAGTCAGCGCAAACTCGATGGTGGCATCGCGTCGCGGATACTTGAGGGCAGGAATGCCGCGAATTGTGGGAAGAACCTCTCATGTTTTGGGTTTGGGCGAGGGTTGGTTTCTCTGCCGCGTCAGGCTCTGTCTTGCATATTGCAAACCACACCGGGAGACACCAGCCTGTTCGACACGGGCAGTTTAACTAAACGCGATTGGTCGCTGTCGGAGACTGAATGCGCGTGAGCTCGGAACCTGCCTCTATTGTGTGTGTGATGCGGTCGCGCAACTTGCCGGTTGCGGGTCGCCAGGCCATTGAGAGGTAGGTGGTTGCCCAAACTTGGGTGCGGACAAAAGTGCAATATCTGGCAGCAATGGAATTCACAAAAACGACCTTGTTATTTACATAATCTCGCTCAAATCCCTCACCTTTCCAACTCGCCAACTGACATCCCTGGTGGTCCCGGCGATGGCCGATTGCTCCTTCCACTTCCACTTCGACACCTTCTGCTCTCCGTCCTCCAGCAAACCTCTCACCCAACCACCAACAAGAGGCAGCATCTTGAACGCATGACCCGAATCCCCCGTCGCGACGACAAGCCCTTCCTTTCCCGGAACGAAGTCGATGATGTAGTCCGAGTCGGCGGTATCGGCGCACCAACAGATTTTGCACTCAACCAAAGGTCGATCCGCAAGGCTTGGAAGGTGCTCTCTCAAAATCTTTCTCACAGCTTCCTCTTCGCCAGCGGGAAGAAACTTGTTGTCCTCCTTCGGCACGGAGACTCCGTCCACGAAGTTGGTAAACCCAGCACCACTTGTCGACAGTTTCAGCAGCCGCGTCTTGGGGTCGGGCTCCATGAAGAAGCCTAGATCTCGCGAGTACGTCACTGGGATCCCCTTTAGTCGTTCTGCCTCGTCCTTCGTCAATCGGACGTGGGAAATCGTCCACGATTTTGCAGCTATCTGCCCCCCAATCTCCGGCAAGAGAGTGGCAAGCGATGCTCCCAGCGTGAGGATGGTCACATCGGCCGTATATCTCTGTCCCGATTCCGTCACGGCCCCGATGCATCTTCCTGACCGATCAAAATCGAGCGAAACGGCGGCATCTCCTAGCTTCACATCGACGCCCAGACCCCGAACCGCCTCATGCAGAGCCTGAAGAGCGTCCGCGGCACGCGCATACCCAGCCATGGCATTGAAGTACCCCGTCCAGCCATCCATCAAGCCGTCCAATGCGGGTGCAACACGGCGGATCTCCTCACGTGTGGGGATGGGGGCGATGTGGTCGATGAAGGCCGGATGAGATTCGATGGATGCCAGCGACTTGGCGAGTGAGCGTCTGCTCTTGTCTGGTGCGGCGGCCGAGTTCCCTAAGAGGTAGCCGACCTTGCGAAAGTGAGGTGAGAAGAGCGGATCGTTGGACCATGCGTCCAGAGCGGCAAGGGCCAGATCGGCGTAAAAGGGGTCTTCATACTCGGCGCGGACAATCTTATTGAGATCGTTGGCCGCCGAGAGTGGAGAGGGAATGGTGTTGCCCTTTTCCAGGACCGTGATGGAGCTGTAGCCCGACTTCGCCAGATGGTAGGCGGTGGATATCCCGAAGGTTCCAGCGCCGAGGATAAGGATGCGACTGTCGAGGGAGGACATGTTGGCGGAGTTTGGTTACTGACCGGGCTGGGCATCCGCGTCGGTCTCCGGATGTTGCTCGTATCTGGATGTTAAAATGGCCTTGTGGTATAGAAAATATGCGGAGGTCGAAGCGAGGATGCCTAATGGCGGAGTCTTACGTCGTTGGCGTGCGGGGTGCATGCGCGCCTCCTGGCCATCCGCGCCCAGCAACAACAGCAAGTCGGGAATGCAGACAACACGATGCTGTCTCCTAGTTCTAGAGACCGCCGCCACTGTCATTCGGCCAAGCTGGCGAGAAGCTACTGTAGGGCATGGAGTGCAGGTAGTGCGTAGCCGACCCCCAGGCGATAGAGATCAAGCGCAAGACTGACTGACATCCGGACAGGACTTTGACCGGGAGAAGGGCCTCCATTATCACCTGACTCCCTGCAGGACTCTCGACCACTGTCCTTCCATGATGGCCTCCAGCTCTACGTCCATCTTTCCGGAATAGTAGAGCTCTTCACCAGCCAACCCCCTTACCCTGAGTTCCTGGAGCTTCCTCTCGCACCTGGCCTTGAAGGTTGCGCCGCAGGACTCGACCCACTCCATTTCCCAGTCCCCAGTCCTCCTTCCTCCGCCATAAAGATACCTTTCCAGCTCGGCCATGCGCGCTCGCCACTCCCCGCTCAGCAACCGCATGGTCTCCTCCTCCCGCAGGCGGTGACATTGGAAGCAGTAGATGGGCAGGTAGCAGACCTCGGCGTAGACCACGCGGCGATAGGTGCAGCCTGGGCGCCCGCAGTTGTTCCAAGCTGCGGGCGGCTTGTCCTTTCTACGGTACGGGTCGAGCCCGACGCATTTCTTGGTCGCGGCGCAGAGATAGTATGTGTGCATGTACTTTTGACACATGGTGGCGAGGGTGCTGTGTGTTGTCAGTCTCGAGAGACACTTGTGGGAACAGAAAAATGCTTACCTTTGTCTATCCAGATTTCGGTCGATGATCTTGTCTGATGGTAAGGTGAGATGGTTCCGAACTGGTATGGGTCATTGTGTCGATGGCCGTGTGCCTGGTGAGTTGAGAATGGACTCGGGTCCCGGGGTATGTGTGAAGGTGAGGGTGAAGGTGGAAGCGTTGGGTTGACCTTTGGTCTGCAGTTCGGGAAAGGAGCCGAGGCCCCCCTTTTCGACAAGGGAACGCCAGAGATATACCTGGCGGGTGGTGGTCTGGTATGTCGTGAGCCGTGTTACGGTTTGTTTACCCATGCACAGCTCGCCATGGGGATTGCATGGCAACCGCTGACAGGAAGCATGAAACACCTCCCTGGTCCTTTGGTTGTTGCTCTGCCACAGTTTGCAGATGTTTTCTGGGGCAAACTGACATGGCAGCGGATCCGTGGCTGAAATGGACGGCGCTCATGTCGTGCCGATGGTGGTCATTGGAGAAGGGGTCACCACCCCACATTGGGCTCGAACCACGTACGCCCAACTCTTCACTCTTGCACATCTCTGGACACCGGAACCTACCGCCTTACATAATGCGACGCAGGACGATGTGACTTTGGATCTCAGGTGTGCGGCCACTCTTGATCGAACAGAGGGGCAGCTTCGCACCGAGTGTTACCTTTTCGTCGATGGGGCCGGCCACAGGCTCAAACTATCTTGGATCGGAGAGGGCAAACACAGCACTGGGGTCACGGGTGTTGGACACTCGACGGGGACATTGTGCATGATAAGCTGACTGTAATATATTACCGTTCTTCTTGTGCGATAGTACTGCGATTCTGGTGCGCGGAAAGGCCAAGATGACTCGAGCAGAATGGCTCGGTGAGGGACATCCATATGCATCATGTCCCATATTCGTAGGTAAGGTATGTATCTAACGAGGCATTGCATTCCCAGATGCGATATCCTTAGTTACCTTACCTCAGGCAGCAGCAGCAGCAAAAGAATGCAGCATTAACCCTGAACCCACACACTCGCCTCAGGACCGGACGACGTCGGCAATCACTCGCGATGGGCGACTCAATCTACACGCATTTGGACCCCTCGCGCAAGTAGATCCGCCTGCTCACTATTCATCCCTCAGAAGATCAACGCGCTCGCATTAAATGTACATTGCGCGTATCCGACAATTTGGCCGAAGGGGAGCCGTATCGGGCCATTTCGTACGCATGGGGGGATCCTACCATCACTGCACCATCCTCGTCAACGACATCTATATACACATCACCGTCAACCTCGAGTGCGCCCTGCGGCATACCCGCCACACATCTGAGCCCGCTATTCTCTGGGTAGATTAGATGCTGTCTGCATAAATCAGATTGACGATGACGAGAAGAGCTACCAAGTTGGCCTGATGGGTCAAGTTTATTCTCGGGCCGAGAGCGTTGTTGCTTGGCTAGGCCAACCTACCAAAAACACCGATCACGTCATGGACCACATATCGCGCCTTAAGGATCCAGATCTAGTCTATCCGGATGCGGCGGGTCTGGGTACGATTGAACAAGCTTTTGCCGCCATACGGGACTCGGCTGTACATTTTTTTCACCTGAGCTGGTGGTCCCGACTCTGGACGGTTCAAGAGGTGAACTTGGCTCGTGCCGTCGTCTTCATGTGTGGCTCAAGAACAGTCACTTCTCAAGATTTGGACTTTTGGTGTAGCAGGGGCTATTTTGGGATGGACCTTGGCGGACTGTGGTGGACCGGGTTTGATAGGCTCCTTCTGAGGCGATCAAGAAGCCTCTTTGATCTGTTGATGTTGCACTCGAGGCTTCACTGTATGAAACCACACGACCGGGTATATTCCCTGCTCGGGATTGCAGAAAACGGCGGCACATTTCCCGTGCCTGACTATACAGCCTCACTGTTCGAGGTATACTCCGCGGTCGCTCTTCGCATATGCGCTCGAGATGGGAATCTCAATTTTCTCCTCGCGTCGGGAATCAGTCCATTGGGGGAGGGCAAAGAGCAGGGTTTGCCATCCTGGGTTCCAGGCTGGACTCAAACAAGCCAAAGTTTTATTTGGGGGTGGGCGGGCTGCACAACCTGGCCCTCTAGCGCCAAAGATAACGGACCAGAGTTTCAACTTTTAAACGATGGGCGGATTTTCAAAACTCTTGGTGTTCCCTGCGATGTCGTGTCTGAAGTCGAATCTAACCAGGCGCTAGGGGGTGGGCAACCGCTCGGTTGGAGGCACCTACTTCCCTCTGCCAGCCCCGCTGACTATAAGGCTGGCATATCACAACTCCTAGCATACTTACAGGTCGTGCACATGGGCGTCGGTGTTGACCTGGACAGAAGGATCGGCGATATCGAGAGCGTCGCCTTCAAGAAAACCCTCACCGGCTTCCTCTACGGACTGGGCCAACCAGAGGCAGCAGGCGTTTCCGGGATCAAAACCAGGGAGTCGGGCGACCTGGTCGATTCCTTCCTTTGGTGGATCGGCGATGACAGAGCTGGGAGGACCGGCGAAGATATTCTGGGGACGCTGCTTGGCGGGGAAGGCGCTCGCGGTTACCTACAGTGGCTGTCGGGCCCCACGAGAAAGGGAATCGAGACCGTTTCTATAGCGTACAGCAAGGGAAGGAAATTTTTACAGAGGTGGGCCCCGAATGCTATATTCACCACAAGGGGCGGCCTCCTCGGCAACGGGCATCTAGAGGTCCAAGAAGGAGACGTGGTCTACGTCATACCCTATTGCCGTGCCCCAATCGTGCTACGTCCCGTGGCGGGCCGTGACGAGCACATGGTGGTTGGCGCTGCTTTTGTGCTGGGTCTGATGAACGGGGAGGTTCGGAGGGAATTGGAGCAGGGTTAGGTCGAGCTTAGGGAGATCAGGCTGGTGTAGGGTTATGAAGTGCTGACAGCCATGGGATGATACGGTGGGCGAGAAGAGCAGCCTAGGTACCTAGCGAGGAGACGTAAGTTTTCAATAGGAGGGGGAGATTTAAAAGCGAGATTTGAAGAAGAAAAGGACCAAAAAAAGGACTTGGAATCGGATCGACCTGACAGCACGCACAACGAAGACCCCTCCGCCCGACGGCACGCACAGCGCGGGGGCTCAACTCCCATTGAGCCATTTCAGTCCCTTTTCCTGCTTGTTTGGTTGTATGCCTTGCGTCATCGGTTCGAATATATATATAAGGTACTTGCCTGCGCCGTGCTTGAATTCTTGATCATCGACTGACGAGCAAACTGATGGCTGGGTGGACAGCTAAGCTAGGTAGGTATGTGCTTGATTAAGGTACCTACCTACCCTTGGGTTGTATTCAGCGTGTGTGTGCAACGGATGGACGGGTGTGTGTAACAGGCTGGACGCACAGGGACGGTTGAGCGTGAGGCTAGCCTAAGGTAAGGTAAGGTACCCTTATCTCACATCGACAACGAGGCGTGGGAGTCTCCTCAAAAATCACTGCATTTTTAGCCTCTCTAAAGGGGGGTTCGTTCGATCAGCTCCGGTTCAGCTTCGGCTGAATATCTGCCCATTGAACAGCACAGCCTTTCCGAGAAGGTGCAGTTTTAGCCGAAGGACCTAAAAACGGACCCATGTAGCAAATGGCCCAGAATTGGGATATTTTGCATCCGCAATAGCCACCAGCCAGAACTTCATGGACAACTCGTCCAGGCCTTCCGCTTGGTAATGCTTATATCCATTACTAGTCGTCGATACTGGGGATATTCAGGAGATTCCTTTGCTAGTGGGCGTTGGTAGGAGATAAAGAGTATTTCGTACATTGAGACCCTTAGAAGACCTTAATTCTTTTTCCACGTTTGATAAGGCAGGCTGCGCCCAAAGTTGTGACAGATATGGCCCGGTTTCGGATGCGGTTGGTCAACGCCGCCGCTTGACAAGAAACCTGGCCACACCTCGATTGCACCCCACCCTCCGCATCATTTTGAAGCGCACTTCCCTGGCGCAAACGGGCGCCTACAAGCTCGCAGGTCTGGTTGCTTTGACCACCACTCCCTCTGATCGTGATAGCCGCGCCCAAAAAGCCGCTCCCTCCTCTGCACCACCTTGCCAAGAGGAGGCGATGCTTGAGGTTTTTCATGATGGTTGGAGCATCTCGCAGCGCCGTCTTCGCCCTCAGCCTTGCCCACGACTTCCGCACCAGAACGTTTTGGAACTGCAAAGGAATCTCGGTGGGAAGCTTTGGCACGATTTGCAATGGCACTGTAATTGGATGTGGCGCTTCCTTGCAGCTACATATGCCCCTCGCTCTTTCGGGCAGGGGGTGTTTTGATAGATGTGGCACGCAACCATCATATGACTCCTTCAGCCTTCGGAGTGAGCAGAGACAATATGCACGCCCGAAAAAAATGTTTGACCTATTAACGCTGTTCGTCGTGTGCGTCGAGTCAGCGCCAAGCGGCGCCAAGGAGCGAGATATCAGCACATTGGCGTCGTTTGACTACCGGAGGAAGGGTGCTTCAAACGGTAAGGGTACTAGTATTGTACATAGTTCCAAAACCCGCACGCCTGGGTAGGTACCTCAGTTAGTTCCCTACCTAGACCTACGGGCTAGTGCTCAAAGCCAACCTCAGGTGCCTTCTTAACATGTAGTGCACAATTCAATGTATTTGGACATCCCACCGTAAGGAAACTGAAATTAGGACGTGTCACACCACATACCTACCTAGGTAGGTAGCCAGTGGGCACACTTCCGGACTCTGCGCCATCTGCCCTCTGCGCGCCGGGAGCCTTCCTGTTCTTGAAGTATTTATAATGGCGGTTTGCCACTTCGGCCACCATTGGCCGTGTCACTTCAGTCAGCTCTTTCTACCCTCACATGGGGTAACCTTACGGAATAAACGTTACCTTACCTACCTTAGACAGGCCCCAACGCCACCCCGCGAATAATCACATCTCTTTTGGCTTGAACGAGTGCTCCTCTTATGTCGATATCGTCCCAAAATGTCGAACACCGCCCCTGACCCTGCTACGGTGACTGTTCGCCCCGAAGACGCCGGCATTCTCACGCTCCAGGCTGTTGCCCAGGAGATCCGTCGGAAGTTCCCAACGGCCAGCAAGCAGACCCCTATTGTCCTAGGTAGGTGAGGGAGGGCCGTCTTGTTGAAGCATATATATCAAAGTCAACGATCCCTGATTGAGCTATAGTTCCTGGCTTCAGCGGATGGGGTCGGCCTCTCCTCGGAGCTGTGAACTATTTCGGTGGCTTCTCGGACCTCGCTGCGACCCTGGTAGCCGATGGGTACCCTGTCATCCAGGTCCGTCTCAGCCCTATTTCCAGCAACAGGGAGCGAGCCTGCGAGATCTTTCGGCAGCTCACTAATATCAATGGCGTTACCATGACGTAAGTATCTCCCTGGCGCACCTTTGCCCAAGCTGTCTGCTTCCCGTCCTTTTCTGTTCATCGCCGGTTGATAAGACCAGTGGCTTCGACACCCCAGGAACCACGCC
>Ga0247769_1000160_pt1 | contig 14267 bp, 15 predicted proteins | sample UWRJL166409R6_FD_179942 | JGI IMG/M metagenome (GOLD analysis project Ga0247769, IMG submission 179942) | Plant litter microbial communities from Arlington Agricultural Research Station in Wisconsin, United States - UWRJ-L166-409R-6 | ecosystem: Environmental > Terrestrial > Plant litter >... | reverse complement strand
TTTCTGACAACTCTCCTTCCCCCGGTAAAGGTAGATCCCCCCAGAGTCGGAACACCTGCGTCGTTCGTATAAAAACAAGGTACGTTCCCTGCATGCGAATACAAAATTGCCCAGTCGCCCTTACCATCCAAAACCCATCCCAAGCCCGTCCGTCTCACCAATCATTTCATACCCCTCGCCCAACCCAGAAGGGCCAACTTGGAGCTGAGTGGCTCGAAAAAGGGACTCCACGCAAGTCGTCCAAATGTGAGCACGCCCGTCCGTCCCATTTGGAAAACTCCACCCATTCAATTCAATTCGCTTGTCGCCGTCACAGCGCGTCCGCCAATCAATCCCGCCCAATCACCTTACCAGGAAGCGCCGCTTGGTGGGAGGCTGGTTGCGACAGGTTCCCTGCGCAAGTAAACAAATCCCCGAGGACGAGAGAGTCACAGGATCGGCCAGATAGAAACGGAGTACATATACATTTTAAGGGCGCGGATGCTAAAGTACCCTCGGCGACGCAGAAAAAAAATCCCTCTCTCTCTCGATTTCAGTTGCGCGACGACTCTCTAACGAGACCCCGCGACCGACTCCGCCAAACGGTTAAAGCAGCGAGCGCCCTCCCGAAGTCCAGGCGACTTTTAGAACAGCAGTCTATTGGGAACTTTAGGTTGCCAAAGCGAAGAGAAAGCCCAGCATGGATCCCCAGAACCCATCATCGGCACCGCATGGGCAGCAAGGCCGCCAACCGCCGGTCTACGACCCCTCCCACGGTGGCCATTATGGTGCTAGTCAAGCGGTCCGTCGCCCGTTCGAGCTTTCCCTCTCCCGTGATGCCCCGGAGTGTCCAAATACTAACAGCGCGTCCAGCTCTCCGCCGCGGGGTATGCGCCTTCCGAACTGTATACGGGAACATGGGCAAATGTTCACCAGGGCCTCACGGGACAGTACAAGGACATCCTCACAGCCTACTGGCAGCAGACCATCCACCACCTCGAGGGCGATACCCATGACTATAAGCTACACCAATTACCACTGGCGCGGATAAAGAAAGTCATGAAGGCGGATCCGGAAGTGAAGATGATCTCGGCCGAGGCGCCCATCCTTTTCGCAAAGGGTTGCGACATCTTCATCACCGAATTGACGATGCGAGCCTGGATCCATGCCGAGGAAAACAAGCGGCGCACACTGCAGCGGTCTGATATTGCTTCGGCACTTTCCAAATCCGACATGTTCGATTTCCTCATCGATATCGTACCCCGTGAGGAGGCCTCGACCCACGCGAAGCGGGCGACTGCCCAGGCCACGGCCCAGGCTGCACCTTCGCAAGCCCAGATGGCCGCTCCCAACCACGGCCAGCATCCTATGGCCGGCGAGTACGGAAGCTTGGGCGGACATGCTATTGCTCCCGATGCCGACTACCGCCAAGCTCAGAACATGTATCCTGGCCAGCCGGGGGCTCCTGCGCCGTATGGCCAACCGCAGGCCCCGATGTACAACGTTGATGATATGTATGGTTATGGGGCGATGCCGCCGCAGCAGGTCAGTGATATCTTTACCAAGGCTACCTCAGCTGCCACAGAAGCTCCTCTTTCAACCGAACTCGCCAGCTGACACACTCGACAGAGCGCCTAGGAGTGGCCTGTAGACCCTAGCTTGCGGAATCAGACAGATACCGTGAGCCCATACACAGTTCCAGCCGAGTCAACGGAACACGCCAGCCACGCCGGGCAGGTGAAGGTAAAGATCGAGTCGCTAGGCCCTTTACCGACGGGACGGGTCAAGTATCGATACATTCTACCCAAGCCCACTGCGTGAGACTGAGTGCGCTCTGTTAGGCTGGTTGTACGGCAGCGGAATGGAGTCGATCCCCATCCGAAATGACAGTTTAACCTTGATATCATGGCGCAAAATAGGCGGACGGAACTCGGGAAACTTTGATGTGCTTTCTCTTTTCTCTTTCTTTTTCCTCTTCATCGTGCTCCGACCCGTCGGTGGAGGGCCTCAAACGTTGAGCGTTGATAGCCGTATTCGTTCGGATCTCGAATTGGGGGGCAAAGTGCTGGCTATTTTATGATCAATTGACGACTTTTAATCGGCACATCCTTCCCCCCTAAGGGGGCTGACTGGTGCATCGACATATGTCCAGTGCGCGTGCAACACGGGCTGGATGGTTACCACACAATGGTGAGGATAGAAACTACCGCAGGCCGAAGCGGGACCCGAAGTTAGCGAGAGGCGCACTTCGGCTCGGGTTGTCGATGGTCTGAGTGATCTTTTCCAGTAGGATGGGACCATTCATAGCGTCAACGCGGCCATATTTCTTATTCCTAGTCGAGATGTCGAAGAATTCATCATGATTTTCCGACTTCATGAGCGCTACCGTCTGCTGTAGTTCGCCTAGGTTCTGCTCCAGAATGGGGTTGTCCAGGCCGGCGACGAATTTGGCCAGGTGATCGACGTCCAGGGACATGGCTTCGACCCCATTGGGATTGATCTTCTTGACGTCTGTAGAGAGCGGGAGAGCCTGGAGCGGTCATCAGCATACCGTAACTAGCATCGGACATAATAGCGGAGTGCTAACCAAGATTTTGTTGGCGGCGTGACTGAGAGCATCGAAATAAATAAGCTCCTTGATCTCCCTTGGCAGGCCTAAGAGAGTCGAGTTCATGATGTTTGACAGATATCTTGTTAACGTCACCATATAATTGCTAGTCTCGGTAGGCTTCGTCGTAGCCGTCCTATTCGTCGCCGCGGGTTAGCACTAGAAACGAGCCTGTTCAGCATCCAACATACCAGTCGTAGTCAGATGTATCAACCAGATCGTCAATCTTGGAGTTCACAAGCTCGAAGATGCGCTTCTCTGCTGTTTTCTTATTGTTCCTGAACTGCTCGGTGGCTGTGAGCGTCACAGGGCCGCCGGCTGAGGTGGAGGAGCGCGCCTCGATCAACAACTCCTCTACCTTATGGCAAGCAGTCTCGAAGTGCTCGAGGTTGATGAGAATTTGTACGATCTGTCCCAGGTACTGGGAGCTCAGTCTCTCTACAAGAGACTGGCAGACTCTTTGTGTCAAGAGCTCATCCAAGGACTGCAATTGTTCATGTTAGAAGATTTTCAGCCCAAATGGTTCGGCCTGCCTACCCTTCTGAGCGTGTCGTCAATGACGCTGGGATGTTGGAAATGGTCATCGGCAGTCGAAAAAAAGTAGAACTGGTTGACCAAGTTCCTGATATCAATGCAACACAGAGGGTACATTTGCGAGAACGGTAGGACACACGGAAACCTATTCCACTGTCAGCCTTGGCCCACGCCATCGGATCGGGAAGGGCCTCTTGCGTGAGTTCTTCGGATTTCTTCTCCTGGGTAATCCAGCTCACACTCAAAACTTTGTTATAGTCCTCGAGAGTATTGATGGCCATAGGCATGTAATCGTCTGTGGAGACAATCTTTCCGCAACGTCAGCAGCTAATGTGCCAGTAAGAGGCTGGCGACCTACCTCTTGAAAGTCGTCACTGAATCGTCGTTTTAGCAGTTCGGCATACTTGTGGAACAGTGCAAGTTGTAGACTGTTCATCGCAGAAATTGAATATCCCCAGCTCTGGTTGTTCAGTTAGCAGCTGCAAGGGGGGCTAATGAAGTTGAACACCCACATCCATAGTCTGGATAAACAATCCCACCACCGGCTTTATCTTGAGAAGTGCCTCGGCATTGTGCACTTCCGTCAATGCATTGGTAATCTTGGTTATGGCTGACTGGCACATTGAGTCCCAAAGTTCATCAACCTGTTGCGGGTCAGAACTGAGCCGTTCACTTGACTGGAGAGGGCACCCACATCCAGGGAAGAACGAAGCTGGGGAGCCCGCTGCATGGTCTCCCTCTCAATGATAGCAAACCCAGCAATATCCTCCAGCAACGCTCTCAGTGATGAGTCGTCATCCTCGCTGAGCAGGTCGACGGAGGCGTCCATCAGCAGTTCCTTCTGCTGACGCCTGGTAGCCGCATAATCGGCACGAAACCGGTCCATCTGACCAAGCGCATCGTGTATATGCATGGCCTCATGCAACGGCGTGAAGTCCGCCTGGACCACATCATTGTCCAGAATATCAAAGTCGTTATCCTCATCAAAAACTAGCTCGATTGCTGAGTTCAGTTTAAAGCGACTGAGGAATCCATCGCTCTCGACGCGACTCCGCTGTCTATCCTGGCGTTGCTTGGTGGAGAAGAAGGCAACCTCTCCGAGAATGGGGGACAGTTCCCGAATGCGGTAGAGCCATGTGTTCAGGTCATTCATGACAGCCTTTGATATGGTCTTCTGAGAGTCCGGGATGGATTTCTGTATCAGATCGGCGAGCTTGTACTGCGTCGCATACTTGTTCTGAATGATGGGGACGAGGTGCTCGTTCTGGAGGTCGTCAAGGGATTTGAGGGCCGCATAGTACTTCTTCCTCCTAATCAACTCATGGGCATGGTTGACGGCATGCAAGATTTTGAGTGACTCCTTGAGCGCATCCGAGACGTCCGTGATGTTCTGTCGCACCCCGCGCGTGTCCACCAATCCTTGCTTCTGCTCTGCCAGCTTTTGCGTGCTCGCCTGGATCGACTGGTTCAAGTCCAAGATCTCCGAAGTCAAGACGACGGTCCCTTCGCGCACCTTTTGCAGCTGGTTTACGGAGCCGAGGAACTCCTCGTGCTTCGTCAATCCAATCCGTTCGATATCGCTCTCGCGGTCTTGGGCGTACTGGGAGAGGCTGTTGACGAGCGACGCGGTCCGGCTGCTGACAGAGGCGTCCTTGAGTACGGGAATGAGCTGGTCGAGGAAGTCGGAGTCTGTGGGCGCAAGAATTATCTGCGCAGAGCTGGTCAGAACCCAAGTCGGCGACAGCAGAAAAGGGTATGGAGGGACGAACCTGGCCCACAGCAGTGTCGTAATCCGCCCACGTCTGCGCCTTCCTCGGCATCCTTGCTCTTGGAAGCCCCAGGCTTCAGATTGTCGTGGGAAATGGAAATTAGAAGCTTCTATTCGCTTTATGTCACGCGGGAGAGGGAGAGGGAGAGGAATCGTGCGGTCAACGGTGGGTGATGTTGCTCTCACCATCAGGACGCCGAGCCGAGCTGATGTTTCAACCGTTGGAATCTCAAGTCACCTGCGACTTTGTCCAACCATGCACAACCCAGAAGGAACATCCCCAACGAACTGCTGGCCCGTGCGCACTCTCTGACCTCAAACAACAAAGCTGGCGGAAAAGATGCAAGATGTCAATGGATAGTATCACGGATATACGCCAGGTCACGAGACCGTAATTTTCGACCTTTCTACGTGCTTAATTCAGTTACAAACTCACGGTGATCATGCACACCCATGACTTCTCAGTACCTACACCAACTTTGGCCACACAATTTGTCCGCAGATGCGTGTAAGTGAGGGCTGGCAGTTGGCAGTCAGCTGCCAGGCAGGGCAACCTCCTATTCGGAATCCAAAGTATCCAGTGCTCGCCTCGCGCCTTCTTCCTAGTGAGTAGTAGAACAGCCCCCCAAGTGGCGCGCATTGGATATCATAGAGCTCTTCCGAGCATCCATGTTGGTCAGTCAATGAAAGTATGAACATTGTCACTGAGGTGCTTACCGTACTCAGTCATCCAGTTGTGAGCCGGGTAGGAGTTTTATTTAGTCCCTTATTTGAACCCACCCCATCCTTGCGCCGGCGCAACTTTGATCTCTATAATTTATTTATCGACTGTGCTCCTTAAATGTCATGTGTCATCTTGTGCTGTTCCTTGCAAACTTGAGACGCGAAGACCCAAGGTCAACATTCGTCTACCATCATGCCTTCAGGCAAACTAACTGAAGGTGTTTTCCCCTTTCAAACAATCTGTGAGCCGGAGGAGCCTCAGTAAGAATGTGGATGAACAATAAACTTTATCACACGCGCCACGGCGTCATTACTTTAAACATATACTTCATGAAATCCAGAAAGTGGCAGGACGTCTCACACCCGAATATTCAGTCCAGAAGCATCACAATATATGCGCTTCCACGCAGTACCAGGCACTACAAAGCCTCTTCCAGCGGCCCTTGATAGTCAAAACCGGCGACGCGATCGTGTCTCAGCGGCTTTGCAACTTTGCAACCTCTCACCCTCACGGCCTCTCGGCCCCGAACGTGTCTCGGTAGTTCCTTCCTTCCTCGCCAAACACGAAATATTTTTGCCTCCCTCTCTCCCTCGCACCTTCCACATTTCTGCTGCCCATCATCAAGCGCAATCTCTGGAGCCCCCCCACCTTTTGGTCGCTGCTGGTGATTTCGGTCTCTCTTGACCAGCTTATCCGGGCTGCTCTCGTATTCTTTCCTATTCTTCACCCTATTCTCTTCGTCCAGGCCATCAAGAACATCCTTCTTTTCGTCCTGTGGTCAGGTCCCATCCACTCTCTTGTCATCCACTCACCTCTCTCCTACCGCCACTTGGAACGGTAATCAAAGTAAGCTGCACATCATTGGGATTCTTTGCCATGGCGCAGGCACGAGAGACCGCCTTCAACCCTTCGTCGCCTCACTCCTCGAGTGGTGGTGCCGATTCCTACAAGAATGAAGGCACTCCCGACACCAGACTCACTGCCTTCTCCCCCGATGGCAACTCGGCCAGATCCGGCAAGCTACTGACCGTGGTCAATCTAAATCCCTCCTCGGACGCGGCCATTCACTTCCAGGTCAAGCAGTCCGAGGGCTACTCGGTTGCTTCGGGAAACGTGGAGAAAGACCCCTTCATCTCCAACACCAACACCTCGAAGGCCGAGCAGAAGCTGTCGCCGACCGCCTCGGCCTTCCGCCCGGTTGCCAACCCCCTGGTCGCCAACGGCACCCTAACGGGACAGTCAGGTTCCGGTACTACCAGCTCTCCCTCTTTCCATCTCTTCAATTCGCCCGGAGCTGCTCGCTTCAGCGTCGAGTTGGGCATCTCCCGTTATGTTGTCATTTCGGACCCCTCCAAGCCCGTCACTACGGGTAATGTGGAGGAGTATTTTGAGGTAGGACATCCCCAGGTCTCCTTCCGCTGTCCAATATTTACTGATAACTGCCGTAGAAACTTGAGAATAAACTCGACTTCTCGTGCCAGGGTAAACGCAGTTCGCTCCCGGAGGGTGGCAGAGTCTACCTTCGCCTCACCAATGTGCAGTATGCACGCATTGTCCATGATTGTGTCCATCTCTTCAACAAGAACTGGCGCGCCGAGTACATCTCGTCGATTGATTTCTACCGGGTAGGTTTACAAACACATGTCCCTCCTAGCGGTCAACATGGCTGATCGACCGACAGGTTGTCAATCCCGGTGTTCACATTGAGGCCGTCCCCGAGGGTCAGGTGTACGTCATTGCACGCCCTGCCCTCGGCGCCGGTCCTGCTTTCAGTCCTTCCAACTCGGAAGCCTTCGTCCTCAACCTCCTCCGGGGTGAGGGAGAGGTTTTCGCCTTTCGTCGACATGGTGAAGCAAACGCGACTGTCTTCCAAGCCTTGGTCGAGTTTGCGGATCTCGACGTTGCTGTGGCTGCGGCTACCAAGTTCAACGGTGCTACTATTGCTGTACGTACAATTCTACTCCCAAGTCTCTGATAAGAGCTAGCTAACTCCTGTCCAGGGTATCCAGCTGTGGCTGACGCTTTGCGATTCGGACGCTACGACCTCGACCCGCAGTGCCGTTGATGGATACTCGCCGTCTCGGGCTCCTGTTCACGACATGATGAACCTCTTCCAGGGAATGAGCGTGAACAAGACTCCTCAGCTTGCCCATGGTGCCTCATTCATGCCGAATCGCATTGGACAGCCGAATGTCGGAACTCCAGTCCCGCAGCACCAGATTGCCATGTACCCTGTGGTCTATCACAATAACATGTCAAGCCCCTCCAACTATGTTGTTGACCAGACCCCGACGCGCCGTCCGAGCGGTCCGTCATATGGCCCCATGACTCCTGTAACGGGGGGCATGCCCGTCCTGAGTCCCGTCTACACTCCGCCTGCCACTCCCATGGCATTCACCGGCGATTACACTAGCCCGAGAGGTATGTTGGCGTATGGCCGGCCTGATAGTCGCCGTCAGAACGCCATGAGAGTGTCTAGATCGCCCTATCATTCCGCTGCTGGTCACCACAACCAAGTTGACGTTGACCGCATCCGCGAGGGAATCGACGTCAGAACAACCGTGAGTCCTGGGCGATCCTGTCTACCGCCTTGGGGTTTCCTTACTGACAGAACTCAGATTATGCTGCGTAATATTCCCAACAAGGTTGATCAGGCGATGCTCAAGCGCATCATTGATGAATCGAGCTGGGGCAAGTACGATTTCATGTATCTGCGCATCGACTTCGCCAATGACTGCAAGTAAGTTGAGCACTCTTCCAACGCGTGCCCTCACAGACAAGCTGACACCTTGCGTTTCAAGTGTGGGCTATGCCTTCATCAACTTTGTCGACGTAAGTTCCCCATGCCCTGCAGTGAAGTAGAAAACACCCCGCTGATCATGCAACAGCCGCTTGATATCGTCGACGTGAGCACCCCCTCTCATCACGGCTGTATCTTCATTCTAACGGAATTTTCTAGTTTGTCAATGCTCGCGCAAACCAGCGCTGGAATTGCTTCAAGAGCGACAAGGTCGCCGAGGTTTCGTACGCTAGTAAGTATTGTATAGACTGGGGAGCTGATGGGATACTGACAATCCGAAGCCATTCAGGGAAAGGACTGCCTTGTGCAGAAGTTTCGGAACAGCTCTGTCATGCTGGAAGCCCCTCACTACCGGCCCAAGGTAAGGTCGACGACCACAATAGGGAAACCCGTTGATGGCTGACTCGCATGCTAGCTGTACTACACATCCAACGGCCCTGCGCCCGAGCTGGCTGGACAGGAGGAGTCGTTCCCGGACCCCGACAACCAGTCCAAGATGAAGCGCAGCTGCGAGAATGCGGAGCATGTTGGTAGGTTGTGACAATCTCCGGGCAGTTTGCCAGCCGCTAACACTTCCTTTCCAGGTCTATTCACCCCGAACGCTGGCCAGCACTTCCGTGATGAGCAGCGCCGCCGTCGCTCCCAGTATGACCGTGGCACCAGACTTGCGGCCCTGGAAGAGTATGACTACGACGCGCACATTCAGCACCCTGGCTTCATGCCGATGGGCAACTGACTCGGAATTTGTTGAGGCGACATACCAGGGTAGATACCTGAGTCTGCCGCCAAAATCTCTGAGCGACCTATGTTAAGATTATCATTCGACAACGGTACATTTGTTGCCTGGGCTTGGCCGCTATCTTTCACAATTGGGCGAGATGGACACGATCTGTATTCAAATCCCTCCGCTGTAATTCAACATTCAGCTTATTGACAGGTTCATCCAGACATTTGGCGTGGGTGGAAATCGGGGGGTGGGTGCTGGAGACTTTAGTTCTATTTTTGCTTTGGCATTTTCAATCATGTTGAGGGAAGATGCAAAAGAGACGGGCGGTTTGGCGGTGAGGAGCTATTGGCTACCTAGATGCCGAAGAAGGCTATTGAAGCTTGGTAGTCTAGGAAAGTCGGCTATCCCATACCGCCATGCCTGTCTTGATGAGGGCCTAGGATTGAGGACTGCCGTGGGAGGCGGAAAGGATCCTGTATCATACCTAGCAGTAAGCAAGAGGTAGTACTGTTACACCGTAATCACCGTTGTCTTAACACATTCTTATCTGAGATGCACTGGTGACTATTCACGGAGCTCGTTGGCACAAAGGTTTACCTTCCCCTCCGACTGGGTAGTACCGCAATACGGTCTTTTGAGGAATGAGAGCCTTTCTAACCGCATATGGCTATCCTCGTCCGTGATATGGCAGGGTGTCTTGGGCGTCCAGAATTCAATCTACTTGAACCCTCACAGTGGTGAAAAAGACGCTTTCTATTGACCAGACTCCTCGTGAACTCCATCTCGCTACTGTATTTTACATGATATGTATATAGTGTTCGTCGCGGGCATAAACTTTTATCCGGGGCAAGTATACCCCCGTCATCATTCTTAGCTCGGATGTTCTGGCAGGGCGGGCAGCGGTTTCCTGGCGCCGCCTACCTGAGGCAACCCCGATCGCCCCTTACCCATCGGTCGAGCTGGTTCTAGCTCGACCACTATCATGTCCTCAAACCGAGCCTGTGATGTATGCCTCTGCTCGTCCCGAAGAGGACCCTGACCACCCAGACTCTTTGGGGGCGCTCCCTCGTCGTTTGTGTCCTCATTCCCTTCCTCCTCTGCCCCTTCCTGGATCGTTCGACTCCTGCGCCGGTTCAACTGCGGCGGTGAGGGCGAGGTGTCGCCAGGAAAGGGTACCTCGACTCCACCAACGTGGATAAGAGGTGTTCCCTCCCTACTGAACTGCGATGTGGGCGTCATGGGAAGGGTCTTATCGGCGTGGTAGCCGTGGTGATGGCTGTTGGCGCCGGATGCAGGTGGGGATGGCGACATGAAAGCGGGCGCTCCAGAGTCTTGGCGCATATGGGAGCTGAAGTGATCGAATGCCCTTGTTGACACCGAAGAAGCCGAACCACCCCCGCGACTAAAGATGACGAGCACGAGACAGCTTAACAGAAGCACGCTTTGCAAGATGGCCATGCGCTTCTGGAAAACTACTTCGTCGGCCAATACAGCAAGGCGGGCCGAGAGGGCCACAATTTCACGTTGTGACTGCTCCCGCTGCGTCTCGAGAGCGATGACAGTGCTCTGCCAGATTTGATCGTACTGGGTGCGCACTGTGCGCAGCTCTGCAAGCACCGTTTGGTTGAGGGTGTCAAGAAAAATATCGACGCGGCTGGCTTGTTTCTTCTCCATCTTGAGGAGAGCTTCTTGCAAGAAACGCGACTGTTCCTCGATGTACTGCAGCGACAGAGACGTGTTGGACTCGAGCAACTGGAGACGTTTTGTGACGGTTTTGAAGAAGGATTCCTGGACCGTAGGCGAAGCCGATGCGGCGCTTGAAGAGACACTTGTCTTATTTCGTGACGTGGTAGCGGTGGAAGATGTAGTGGTGCCGGTATTTCGCGAGGAATTACCATCGGCCGAGGAATCGGTGCGCGCTCCCGCATGCCGGGAGTTAGAGCTGCCGGCGGACCCGTTGCCATTCCCAGCGTTAGGTGGTTGCTGGGATGGCGAAGAGCCTGCGGGTGACGATACGCCCGTCGGTTTTGATTGGGGAAAACCGGATTTGGGAGAGGCAGCCGCCGCGGAGGGCGACTCAGTCGACCGATGATGTTCGGGCACGGGTGTTGCGTGCGAGGACGGCACCACGACGCTCTCGTGGTGGTCAGCAGAGACGATCCGCTTGCTATCTACATGGGAAGAAACCGGCGTGGGCTCTCCGGTCGTCGGCGACCGAAGCACACAAGTCTCTTCTGAGAAATTGTAGTAGAATATGGGCTGCCATGGAGAGAGCCCCATCTCGACTACATATCCAGCGTCAGGGTCGGAGCTTCCTGTCTCATTCGCGGTTCCCGGCTCCGGTACGCCAGCAGCCTCAGGGACATTGCCTATCGACTCCTGTGGCGGGGCACCGTCAATCTGTTCCATCTCATCATCCCGGCTGCTGTCTTGTTCCTTCCAGGTGTCTAGCATGCGGGTGCCATGAACCCGCAATAATGATACGGGGCAGTAGTACTCGTTGCCATAGTGGGTGAGGAACTCGATCCGGATGTACTTGGTGTAGATCTGCGGATGCTCGACCAGAAATGGCTGGATATCGCGAGTGTTTCTGGCCTCGAAGGTGCCAAGATCCACCCATTTATCAATTTTGACGGGGTATCGGTCGCTCACGCTGACCCGAAATTTGCGGATCATACTGGAGAAGAACTCAAAGTTCGCTAGTACAACCGTATCGACAAGAATGTCGTCGCTGAGCTCGACGATAACGAACTTGTTCTTAGTACGACACTCGAGCAGCATGTACGAGTCCTTATTCTCAACGAGGATAGCCTTGGAATTTTTAGCGCCGGGGCTGGTCTTGAGGACGGTGGCGCCGGCGTCGAAAGACGAGAACGAGAACCTCTCCTTGCACGTCTTCCCGGCGTCCTTGCTGCGGGAGTACTGAGCCACGCTGTCTTCGTAAGAACTATGTTGCTCCTCCAAATCTGCGGCGCTGTGAGGAGTGGGCTCGCCCGAGGCAGGGGACGCGAGCTCCGAGACCTTGTCGGCGAGGGCATCGAAGTCTATCTCTCCTTCTTCCCCTATGCTGTCGAATTCGCCGTGGGCCATGCTCGGATCTCTCTCTCGGTGTTCGTGGGGCTTCCGGTCTTTCAGCTTGGCGGGGTCCTGGCCGGATTTGCGCAGCATCATCTCCTTCCACTCCTCGAAGGACATGAACGAGCCCGTAGCAAAGTCCTGGCTGTCGACTTCATCCTTGCTTTTGCCCTTCTCCGACTCCTGTGTCCCATTCAGCGGTGTCGCCTCGGGGTTTGGGGAGGCCGTCGCAGTTGCTTCCACCGTAGTAACCGCTGTCGTCGCGGGCGTTGCCGTGACGACCGCCGTCCAAGAGGTTCGGAGACATTGTTGCGGGAGGGTATGGGTGATGTAGTTTATCGTCCGTGACTCGCACACTTCAGGGGTTGCCGTGGAGGAGGCATTGCCTATCGCTGTCGCGGTGTGGAGTCCCAAGAATAATACCAGAACGAGGGCGATCAGCCGCCCGCGAGATGCTTGACGACGCATCGCCGGTCTTCTCAAGTGATTATGGAACAAGACAATCGGCAGTCCATAGCGGCAGCCTATATTGCGTATCAAAAAACCAAACAAACACAAAGCACGCTAACGTGTAGGATTCTCGCAGGGAGAAATACTCGACGAGTCGGGAAAAACACAAGTCAAAACGGCGGTTGGCAGTTGCCAGATGGCAGATCACCATCCGTCATCGCTTTGCCGTTGCAATGCGCTTGCAGGGGTAGCATTTTAGCAGGGAGTGGCGGGCACGGCGGGCTGGGGTTGTCCCGGTTGTGCCGTCACCCACCAACCGCCAACCGCCAACCGTCAACCGGGGCGGAACGTTGACAGGGAGGGGCTCGAATACAATGAGTTGATAGGGTTAGGGTTCAAGAGTCGAAGCACTCCGTTTGCGGGGCGAATCCATCCACCATGAGGGGATGCCCCAATGCTTGAGCAAGGACGCATTGTTACTGGCTGTGGCAGGGACCTTGATATAGGCTAAATGGCCCCCGGACGAGGCTGCACTCAGTCTCCCATGGAACATATGCCGCGCCTTGTCCCGCCGTCACCAATCTACGCAAGTACATTATGCCAACTGCCCCGCGGCCCCGCGTCTTCGAGATGGCCGAGGAACGGCTTGACGGACATTTTCTTCCTCTTTGTCCTCCAAGTTTCCACGCCCAATTGATCCTCACTCTAGTAGCTCTAGCATACCGCAATGGCTGACGAGGGCCCCCTCTATCTCGGGTTCGATCTGTCGACCCAGCAGCTCAAGGGTTGGTTCACGGCGTCGTTCCAAGCATGGCGGGGAAAACAACTCAGCTAATCGATTTTTTCGCAGCCATCGTGGTCCAGTCTGATCTCACAGTCGTGTCGGATGCCAAAGTCGACTTCGATGGCGATTTTGGGTCCAAATACGGAGTGATGAAGGGAGTTCGGGTGAACGAGACGGAGCACGAGGTGTTTGCTCCCGTTGCCATGTGGCTCGAGGCATTGGACCTGGTACTTTCGCGGCTTCGGGAAAAGAACACACCCCTGGAGCGGGTTCGGGGCATCAGCGGCTCTTGCCAGCAGCACGGCAGCGTGTACTGGAGCCGGGAGGCCGACGCCTTGCTCGGTGGCCTCCAGCCCGACAAGCCCCTCGTTGAGCAGCTTGTCGGCGCCTTTTCGCACCCCTTTGCGCCAAACTGGCAAGACCACAGCACCCAGGCTGAGAGCGGCCAGTTCGATGCGAAGTTGGAAACGGCTGAGAGGCTGGCACAGGTTACCGGGAGCTCGGCCCATCATGTCAGTCATCTCCTCCCGTCCCCCTCACCGCACTAGTTGATTTGTTTTGGTAGAGTAAGTGGCTTACATTTTGATATGATAGAGGTTTACTGGCCCGCAAATTATGCGTCTCCGGCGGAAACTCCCAGAGATGTATGCCGCAACATCTCGGATATCCCTTGTCTCTTCATTCCTCGCCTCGCTACTGCTTGGTTCCATTGCCCCCATGGACATCAGTGATGTCTGCGGCATGAATCTCTGGGATATCCCGGGAAATGACTGGTCGGAGCCGCTGCTCGAGCTCACCGCGGGGACGGATGGTGAGAT
>Ga0247769_1000159_pt1 | contig 14293 bp, 18 predicted proteins | sample UWRJL166409R6_FD_179942 | JGI IMG/M metagenome (GOLD analysis project Ga0247769, IMG submission 179942) | Plant litter microbial communities from Arlington Agricultural Research Station in Wisconsin, United States - UWRJ-L166-409R-6 | ecosystem: Environmental > Terrestrial > Plant litter >... | reverse complement strand
TGGGTTTGTCTTGGGGGGGGGGCTCACTCGATTGCGTTTCGGAGTGTCTGGGTGGGAGTGGACATACTCGGTGAGGTGAAGTTGGGTGCCGAGGTACAACACCTAGGTAAGGTAGGTTTTCGTTGTGGCATGTCGCTCCCTGTCTGGTGTTGCCATTGTACAATTACAATACAGTACAGGCTGCTAAGGTATGTATGTATGTATGTATGTACTCGTACCTGTCTGCCATTCGCGCGGGATCTCTGTGTTACTCGTCGTCCTTCTTTCTTGTTTGCCTCCTCCATTGGTACTCACCTTTTCACTTTGCCTTTTCCCATTCCCGACCTTACTTGAACCATGAGGCAGACTCTCCTCTCTGATACCGATTGCCTTTCGGATATTTGCATAACTCACATATTCATATGCCTAACCCATTTCCGTCCTCCCTCCGGACGGAGGGTGGATTCTTCTTTATCGTGTAAGAGAAGAGGGCAGTCAGCCACTCAATTGGGTACCTCGTATAAACCGAAGCTGGCCGACAAATACCGAGTGTAAATCCAAAAACCAAACTCATCTCACATTTGGGAGCGAAAAAAGGACCGGAAAACACACCAGACCCCATGCTCTTCTTCCCCTTTCTAAGGCCCAGTCCCCAATTTTTTTTTCTTTCTCTTCAAGAACTGACCCAATTCAACTTAATCCCAATCAATGCTCACTTAATCACCCACGGTTCCGCTAGAGTGGCAAATTATATCTCGGAAGATTTTTTTCTCTCCTTCCTTTCCATTCCTTCTCGGGACAACTAACGAACGGGTAGCAGTGGGCTTGTCTCCTTTTGGTCTGGAGGGCGTTGCCGGTATCGGACACTCCCTCAGACCCTCCCTCCCTCCCCCCCTGAGAATCCTTGGCCCCCTTTTTTTCTCTCCTCCATTCTTTCCCCCTCCCCAGTCAATTACCCTTTTCCTGGTTGTGTGCTCCGACACAATTATTATTTTATTTCTCCGTTTTCATGACCTAAGGTATTGTACAAGTACCTGCCCTACTTTGTTAGGGCTGGGCAAAATCATCGGAATGGTGACTGATTGGTTGGTAGAGGTTATGTACGGTTTTGGCTTCTTGCAATGCGACAAAACATAGCTGGGTTGTGGTACGACGTCCATACAATGCAGGCAAGGGGAATGTAAATAAGTACCTAGGTAATTGATGTTGGGCGTTTCGTATTGTATGGTATACATACAACGCAAATATACATGGTTCCTTTCAAGAAGAGTCGTTGCTTTAGTTAGATGCAACTATCCCGAGACGTACAGTACTTCTGCTCCATTCATCTCGCGCCTGTCTTTCAAGTTGTGCGATATTGGTCCGTCTGGAATCTCCTACAGAGATACCTACTTTATCAACCTTACCAACCTTACCTACAAAGCGAGACCGTTAATGGAACAAATGAGTCCAGGAGTTTCAGTGCCCCGCCGGGTGTGTGTCTCGTGCGGAGGAGGGATTGTATTACAATGTGACTCTAAGAAAGCAGAGACTCCGTATAAGATGAGACAGTTCAGAATTAAACGAACATGACAGGAGCATACCTAGGTATTCGTACTCACTACGCCTTACCCTACATAGCTACCTAGGTAGCTACCAACACTGACTTACATACACCGAAGCCAAAACACACACGCAGTTCCAAGACATCCTATCCACCCTGTCCTACTTACCTACTTGTAAAAGAACGAACATATTCACCATCCATCTGTACATGTACAATACAATACAATATACACACATATAACGAATACACCAGCACAATTCTTCTCTCATCTATCCTACCTATCTCACCCACTATAGCCTATCTACCTCCGTATCTGCAAAGACATAGACATACATAACCCAACCCAACCCCCTTCCAACGAAAAGAAAATCCAAGACAACAAAAAAACGAGCAAATTGATGAGAGGAACGCCTCCCAAAGAAAAAGACATGGATACCCCTACTACGAGAAAGAGCGGTATATTGCGAGAACTACTACCTAACCACGTATATAATACCTAACCCAACTAAACTAAACCCAACGTACCTAAATCTCCCCTTACAACATACGATAAACAGACAGCATTTCACCTCCTCACCTCCTCACCGCAACACCAACACACATTACACACACCGCAACACCAACACATCCCACACATTGCACACTGCACATACCGTACCTTGAGACCATACCATACCGCACTCACCTTACACCTCGTCCATACCGTAAACATGGCGCCATTGCCCGCATAGCCCGAGACAGCAGCCAACACGCAGAACGCAGCACGCAGAACACACAACACACAACACACAAAAGTACGTAAATATCCACATGCACACTCACATCCATATCCATGTCCATGCACAATACATACAAATACATACATGCACACGTATCCCGAGACAACAGTAGTCAGGACGCCAGCACTCCAGCACTCCAGCACGTCAGCACGCCAGCACACAACATACAACATACAACATACAACATACAACATACAACATACAACATACAACATACAACAACCTCAAAGTGAGCAACATGAACCCACGTAACATATCCCGACACAGTACAGCGCAGCACAGCACAGCACAGGACACCGTAGCGCGGCATCCATGAACCCATGAACCCGCAAATCCACAAATCCATTATCCATAATGTACAATACATGGGATGGCATGACATCTACCATACCATACCATAGGTAGGCATCGATGGCGCTATCAATAGTCCCGAGTTCGTAGGCATCGAAAAGTTACAAAAATAAAATAAAAGGCCCTTCTCCGGTCCAGTCCAATCCAGTCCCCCCCTTCCGAGAAAAAAAAAGAAAAGAAAAGCGGTGCGACAACAACATGCAACATTACAACTTGTCGGCGTCGGTGTCGGCGTATCCAGCCATCTCCCCATCTCCAGAAAGAAAAATCTCTCCAACACTTGTCTCACCTGCTACCTACCCCCTTGCTTGCTTGCCTGCTCGGCTTGCTCGCTCCGCATGGCACGCCTCGGTCGGTAAGAAAGACGCAGGTGGAACAAAGAAAAGACACACAATGCACTTCCCACACCTACGTCGCACAATAGGGACAAGGGGGCAAAAAGGCAAATGCAGACAATCGCACATGCGACGACCTGGGGTATGGCAAAGATAATGCAAGGCAAATGACAAGGCAAACACCGAGAAGCCTCAGAAAATGCGCTCAACCTGCCACCACAGTTATATTGGAAAAGGCAAAATGCGACTACAGTCCCAGGCAATGACGAGGCAATGACGGCACCTGAGACATATATTGGGGACTTTTGCGAGCTGCCCTCACACTAGCGCGTCGAGTTTGTGTTTCCCCAACTGCGCGTGCTCTCAACTCTCACTGGTTAGGAGGGAAGAGCATCGCGGCATCTTGCCCTCCCCCCTGACTGCTTCTCCCCTTCTGCTCTTCCAGGGAGTGCAGCGTCAAGCCAATGGGCAATCCTGTGATCAGCCCCCTGACCATCTCTGGATGCAGCTGTGGTTCGACAACTTTGCCGATCACCAAGAGGGAAAGGAAGGGCCTCCTCCCTTGCGTCCCGGGCATCTCTTCACTGGTGGCCGATGTTTCGCATCCCCTCTTTGAAAGCGAAGTGCAGGAAGTCAGAGAAAATCCAGAGCCCACCATCGACTCAGGTCAGCCTCTCGCCTGCCCCAAAGGCCTCGGATTCTGCGTGATCTCCCGGATTACCTCCCTCGTCCGCGGGTTGTCCTCGAAGCTCATGTTGATTAGATCCAGCACCTCAGCGACCGTGAAATACAAGCTTAGTTCGCTCTCGATCCATAGAAATCTAACGTCCTTGAGATTGCTCTGCAGAACCTCAGACAGATATTTGAGCCGCAGCCACGACGCCGCGTATTGTGCCGTAGTCGGAATTTCGTCTGCTTCTCCCTGAGGTGTAATTGGTTTGCGCTGGTTGGCCGAGAGGAAGCGACTAGGCAGGAACAAGTCATCCAGCTCCGTGACCGTGGAGATGAAGTTAGCAATGTTGTAGGCTTCGTCTTGTCCGATGGACGACATGTCCATGACATCGGATATGATCTTTGCGGCGACGGTCTCCACGAGAGACCCGACGGCTTGCTGCCAGGCGGAACGGGAGAGGATGCCTTCCCATGCAACCGCCACAGCCCGTATGTGGGTGACAGTCAACGAGACGCAGTCGGCTGTGTCATCTTGCTGTAGGATACTCTGATCTCCTGAATAGTCGAACACGTTAGCGGCGCTTTCCAAACCGCCTCTGGTGGGGGCGAGCAACATACCACCAAGACGGTCCCTCAGAATCGTCTTCTGAATACTCATCGCATTACTATAGGCGCGTTTCGCGAAACTCTGGAGTGATTTTATGTCTCCATCTAACCGCAGCATGTTCTGTGCTCGTGATGTGATGTCCTCGCGCTTCTTCCATGCTGTGGCGAACTCCGCCAGCTTTTCGGACAGATAGTTAGCATCGTTATATAGGTACCTGGAGTCGGGTCAGTCTCCTATTTTGCCATGGAAATGTGAATACCAACATGTTGCCGCCAATATCGGAGGCGTAATAGTAAGGAGAAACGGCCCGGAACATCGCCAGCGCGAGAGTCGGGAGACTGAAAAGTCCTGCAGCCGCGGCGGCGACCGGGCTGGACGCATACACATCGCTTGTTAGAGCCGCGCCATCTTCCGATATCGAGTAGATTAGATCCAACACCGGTTGTGGCATCGACGAGATGCTATAAGTTTCCCTGAAGGTCACCTCCCTCGATTGAGGCCCCGGTGTGGAGGCCAAAGTGGAGGTTGGTGCCTTGGGCTTTGCATCCGCAATGGTATCCCCCGCGTTCGTTTCGTCGCCCCAACCCCAAGCTTCTGATGGATCCTCCTCTTCGTCCGGATTGCTTTGCTCAGGAAGCCCCGGCTTCTCGTCCTGGGGCCCGTCGTCATCTCCCCACCCCCAAGCATCCGTGCCATCGTCCTCGCCCTCGTTAGGAAGTTGCTCTGCTCCAGGCTCCTCCGCCTGCTTGGCCGCCTCGTCTTCGCCGTCATCCCATGCACCCCAGCCTTGGTCGTCGACATCCGTGGTGGCACCATTTGCCGCCAGTTGCTGGCCCTGGGACCGTGATACTACCTGCTTATCTACTCTCTCAACCTTGGTTGATGCGCCGAGACCTGGAATAAAGGTTAGCTTCTCTGGTCATAGCGTCCATAGGTGGGTTATTCGCCTTGAGAGAGTTTGACCCGAACAGAGTCTAGTGCGGCTTCTCTGCATTTTGATAGCCAAACTCTGGGCGCGTTGTCTGTCCATTCCTGCAGATCGCCGAAGTTCGAAAGCCCCATGGACCGTAGCGTACTACAGAACCCTTTTGCTGCGGCAATGACATCTTGAAAGCTTTCCATGTCCTGCAACGACGCAGGCACGGCCGAGTCAAGCCATACCTTGGTAATATTGTGAACCAGCTCGGGCACAAGGGATGATGAGATAGCCTCAACAAGATCCTGAGGTAGCCGCTGAACTAGGAAAGAGAGTATTTGCTCCAAGTCTGCGAATAATGACCTTACAGACTTGTCTGAAAACCCTTGGGTTTCTAGGACGCCCTAGCTCAGTGTCAACACGAGCGTCCCGAGGGAGCAGGGGTGCAGAATGACATACACCGTCGATGCGAATGCCCGGCAAGCGTTCCCGAGTAAGGTCTAGCCTCGGAAGGATGACGGCTCTCTTGACGTCTTGCCACAGCTGAGCGGTTCGCTGATCCAGTTCCTTATACGCCTTGAACCCGATGACGGCGTCCGCCAGAGTCATGGCTTCGCCTGCAAACGTGTTAGATGACGACTGCTCGCTATCCTGCTTGCAGTGACGGGTGAGCGCTTGCCTTCCGAACTGCCGACGGATATCCTTCCGTTGTCGACGTCGATGTGGACCAGGGCGTTCCAAGCGCGGTCCAATACCTGATGCACATCGGATTTGAGCTCGAAAGCCCTGATATCTAGCAAGCGTATGGCGCGACAGGACTTGTTGACGGGGATAGCATCTAACTCGTTCCACGATCCTGCACAGTTTGGAGGTGATCAGCAATCGACCACGAATGGACAAGCATCCCCAGGCGGCGCTCACTCTCCAGAAGATGCAGAGCGTCAAGAATATGTCGCTCGTCCCGCGCTTGCTCAACCTGATCCAGTGTCCTGCTGACCGTCCTGATGCCCCTCAGAGCGCTCTGGACCTGCTGATTATACTGGAGCTCGCGTGTTAAGAATTCGACCTTCGCCTCGGCCTCCCTCGCCGCCTTGCCAGAAACATCCGGCGCGTCGGATTGTTTAAGAATGTCATTTGCCAGTGTTTTGGATCGGAGAATATCGTCTTGCACGGCCTGCGCATTGGCCTGCCATGATCGAACGTCCTCGGCCGTCTCTTCGTTGATCGCATGTACTTCGGCCTACAGGCAAAGTTCAGCATCTCGCCCCGGAGTCAAGCTGGACGAAGACGGTTCGGGACGCTACCTGTAGGTTGGCTTTTGCGTTGGCAAGGGCTTCGATGGCCGTAGGGAAAACATTTGAGTCGACAGGGAGCGTGACGACAGCCTCATCAGGAAATGCACCATTGACCGAGAAGTCGACGAGGGCATGTGCTATTTGCCCGGCCGGCGAGCTCTTGTTTGGAGAATTGGCCATCCTGTTACCCTGCTTACAGCGTTGGGCACGCACATTCGAGGCTGTTTCGGTTGTGTAGTAGTGCGCACTGGGTGCGGATGTAGGAGCTATCGGAGCCCGGTGACGTCGTCAAGATGCCACATGTGCACGCTGACTGCGCTGTCGAAACCCACCCAGCTTCCAAAGCCGAATAGAGCCTAGCAACGGGCCACAATCTACTGTCCTATGCGAAAGGAACGTGGGCACTCTCGCCAACACCTGCGGAGTATGCAGCTCAAAGTTGGGATAATTAAAATAGAAAAGAGCGATGTTGCAAGCTGGCGACACAAGGAGGAAGGGAACCTTTGAGTTGGTGCCAATTGGGGAGCTTGTCTGTTGCTCTCCGTGCACTACTGCGGTACAAAATAAGCGCGGCAGGCAGCGCCGTCATTCGGCGCTTAGGCGCTTCCGTTGCCGAACCTGTTCTCCCGATGGTGGGGGGAGAAAAGAGGTCCCAGGTCAGTGCGGGGGAATATATTTGTAAACATTCGCACAGTAACCTTAACAGCTAATAACAACCAGGTCACATAGATAGATCAACCCGAGCTTCCACTTTGCAGCTGCGCGTGAATAACCAAAACTGGGTTCAATGGCAGTTGGAATATTCGTAGAGTCAATCGGCAACTCCAGAACGTGGGCGGGGGTGTTGCTCTGACTGCCTCATGCTCGGGATGTATCTCGTGTGAATATCCAAACTCTGAACTCCTCGCACTGGCCAATGGACCCCTTCGGCGGCAGCCTGTCCCGGCGGTGAGTCGTGACTTCCGTGTCCTGGACGAGAAGGTGAGGCGGGCGGGAGCTCCCTCAGCTCAAGGAAGGCGCCCGATGGACGCCGTAGGTCCTTGCCCTCACATGCCGGGTGCTTGGCTTGCGCTTGCCCTAGCAGATGTCGGGCGTCCCGCCGAGGCCAGATTTTGGGCATTGGGCACTTCTTGTGCAGCCACCTGCCTTACCTGAGGTAGCCAGCACGAAAGTAGGTAGTATGGCAGTAGCACTCGCAGCTTCCCGTCGCTGTCAAATACGGAGACTCCTGACCGACTGTTAACCTCCACTGGAAGGTCAACTTTTCCTTAGACCCATATTTTACCCTTCTTGCCGCCAAGAGCTGCCTTATCGGTCTCCATGTTTCCTGCTCAGCAGTGCTCACTCTGATCGCCATCGCGGGGAAGCTCCTTTCCATCTTTGCTTTTTTTTGCTGCTCAACCTACCCACCCACCTCGACGGTCGATGCATTCGCACCTGCGCTCAACGCCAAATCCGCCTAGAAAGTGCCTTAGCTGCCCACCACGTCTCATTGGTCTTGGCTGGTCCCGGCTGCCGAGCGACAGGCAACCAAGCAGAGCCTCCGCCTGCATCTGCAACGCCGGTATGTCATCCGCGAACTGTTAAGCTTCCCATTCCAACTTTCACTTCTCTCTTTATTTCCCCCACGTTTCTGGACTGTCCGTCCTCTGATATATATACCCTTGCGCCCTCGCCTTCCGCATCACCAAATATTGCAGTGAAGGTCATTGGTTGCGGCGGACACGAGGGTCCGGCGTTTAACCTTCACATTTAGCCTGGTTCGCCGACTCACTCCCGAGGGAGACGGAAGCCAGAAGGAAGCATGTCGGCTCCGGCGAGGGGCACGTCAACATGGCAGGCCCTCCTATATGGAGCGGTGGCTGCCCTCCTCGCCATTCTCATGTTCCAGCATGCTCCGGACGGTCGGTATGCGTCGCCACATGACCATGGCCCCGTCAAGATCACTTCTCCTTTCCCTCCAGACCCTCCTCTCATTATGGGGGTGGTTGGTGGGCTCATGGTTGCTCATCCACCTTCTCTTTCCATCGCCATGTGCTTCTACCGCCCTGCCCGCCGTCGACTTCAAGTGTGTCAGATGGGCTGGCAACCCCAGCTCCGCTGCCTGCGGCCAGACTGCCTGGTTGCCTTCCCACCGTTACTCGTGCCGTGATGCCCCTGTGCCTTGCCGGATGTACGGTCCACTGACAAGCTCTATAGTTTCTCCAAAGACCCTTTCCGGTCACTACTGAGCGCGAGGATGCCTTCTCAGAAACAGACGCCGCGCTTTCGGAAGATCCAGAGCTTTGAGCTCGACTATGCTCCTGCCACTATCACCCAATATGAGTCGGAGCGTACCGGCATGCGGGTCATTGTGGCTGACAGGGAAGGGCCTAAGATCAACGGCTACTTCACCCTGGCCACTGAGATTTTTGACGACTCGGGTGCGCCCCATACCCTGGAGCACCTCGTCTTCATGGGCTCCAAGAGTTATCGCTTTAAAGGTTTGCTCGACAAGTTAGCAGGTCGGGCGTACTCGGGCACCAATGCCTGGACCGCTGTGGACCACACCGCTTACACTCTCGAGACGGCTGGCTGGGCTGGCTTTGCTCAGATTTTGCCTGTATACCTGGAGCACGTCCTGGTCCCTACGCTCACGGACGACGCCTGTATAACTGAGGTTCATCACATTGACAGCGAGGGGAATGATGCCGGCGTCGTCTATTCCGAGATGCAGGGTGTCCAATATGGAAGCTCGGAGCTGATGGACTTGAGGGCTCGTCGACTTCTCTACCCCGAAGGCATCGGCTTCCGATACGAGACTGGTGGTATGTTGGAGGCTCTAAGGGTTCTTACCCCTGAGAGAATCCGAGAATTTCATCAGGCCATGTACAAGCCTCAGAACATGGCCGTCATAATCGTGGGCGATGTTGATCATGAAAACATCTTGCAAATTCTCGACGAATTTGAGGAGAGTACCAAGGAAGATGTGGCCGCATTCGATGCCAAATTCAAGCGGTGAGTCCACCCTCATTCATGCCGAATGGATATTGCTAACTGGTATTTTCTCAGACCGTTCGTCGACTCACGCCAACCGCCGCCCCTGAATCAGACCTTCGTTGAGACCGTCGAGTTTCCCGAAGAGGACGAGTCCACCGGCGAGGTGCTAGTGGCGTTCTTTGGTCCCAGCTGCACTGATATAATAGATTCCACTGCTCTCAATGTGCTGATGACATATCTCTGTGGCTCGTCCGTATCCGTCATTGAGAATGTCATCGTCGAGAAGGAGGAGCTGGCAAGTTCCGTTACGTGGTGGTGGGATACAAGACCCAACTCTGTTCTCTGGTTCCAGCCAACCGGTGTGGCAACCGAGAAGCTGGCGTTTGTTGAGCAGCGCCTAATCTCCCTGTTGAAGGAGGTTGCTTCAAGCCCATTGGACATGAAGTACATGACGGAGTGCCTTCAGCGAAGCCGGCGCCAGACCAAATCCTTCTCCGAAGTAAATGAGCAGTACTATTCTCAGAATATGATAACCGACTACCTTTTCGGGAAGCGGGATGGATCGACTCTCGCAGATATGCAGAAGCTTGAGGAGTTCGATGTTCTTGAGGCCTGGACTGATGGGCAGTGGCGCGAGTTCCTGCGCAAGTGGATCTCGGATGCCCATCACGTCTCTATACTCGGCAAGCCGTCCCAGGCGTTCGCGACGAAGCTGAAGGAGACGGAGGAGACGCGACTTGCCAAGAGGAGGGAAGAACTCGGGAAGGAGGGCCTTGAGAAGCTCGCCGAAAGACTCGAGGTCGCCAAGCAGAACAATGAGAAGCCGGTCCCTCCCGAGCTCTTGGACCAGTGGCCTGTACCCGGAACGGACTCGATTCACTTCATTGAATCCGCCACGGCGAGGTCGGGAAAAGCGAGAGCCCTTGGTATTCCGGATAACCCTGCACAAAAGATTATTGACGCGGCGGCGCAGGGGTTGCCGCTCTTTGTTCAATTCGAGGACGTCCCCACCAACTTCGTGCACCTTACCCTTCATGTTGGTACATCGGAGACGCCGATGAAGTACAAGCCGCTACTACCGCTGTTCACGGACAACTTCTTCAATTCCCCCGTCCTTCGCAACGGACAGCGGATTGAGTTTGAGGATGTGGTGAAGGAGCTTGAGAGGGACTCTGTCAACTACCGAATTCTTAATGCCGGGCGTCTTGGTGACTTTGAAGGCATGGTAATTCAGTTTCAAGTCGAGAGGGAGAAGTATGTGTCGATGATCGACTGGCTCAAAACCCTCATGTTCGATATGATTTATGACCCAGTTCGAATCAAGGCTGCCGTCAGCAAGGCCCTTGCCGACATCCCCGAAGCGAAGCGGGACGGGAGAGATATGGCGCTCGAGGTTGACACGGCTATCCACAACATCCCAGACTCTTACACAGTTGCCAAGCGGACACTTGTGAAGGCAGTCTACCTCCGCCGGCTGAAGAACCTATTGGAGACGGAACCGGACACCGTTTTGTCTTGGTTCAAGGAGTTGAGTCGCAGCCTCTTCACGTTCCAGAACATTCGCGTCTTTGTCACGGCCGACGTCGACAAGCTTCCCAACCCAGTCGCAGTTTGGGACAGGCTCACGCAGGCCCCTGGCCTAGATGAGAAGAAGGACATGCTGCCGATTGCCAAGGCAGATGCAAAGCTGAGTGCCGAAGGCCGGGCCCCGGGCTCTTTCGGCAGTGTTGTGATCCCCATGGCTACCTTGGAAAGCTCCTTCAGCGTGAGCACGGCGAAAGGACTGAGCTCATATGCCGATCCTCGCCTACCAGCCTATCTCATCGCGCTTGGGTATCTTGAGGCAGTCGAGGGCCCACTCTGGACGGCTGTGCGTGGCAATGGCCTCGCCTACGGTGTTGGTTTCAACCGCGAGGTAGATGGCGGATATATACAGTTCCGAGTGTTCCGTTCTCCGGACGCGAGCAAGGCGATAGAGGCGAGCCGCAACAAAGTGTCCAAGATCGCGTCAGGGGAGGAGCCGCTCGATCGCCATTTGGTCGAGGGTGCCATGAGCGGTGTGGTGCTGTCTGTTGCAGATGATCAAGCCACCATGCCGGCGGCGGCGCAGCAAAACTTCGTCAACGGTGTCATTCGCGGGTTGGAACCTGGCTGGAATCGTCAACTTCTTGCACGAATCAGGGAGGTCACGAACGATGAAATCCGGAAGGTGATGACTGATGTCATTCTACCCGTATTTGAGGCGGGCAAGAGCAATGTTGTTCTGACGTGCGCCCCAATCATGGAAGAGGTAAGACCACGACGTTCTCTGCTGCCCTCTGACAAGGGTAGACCTAGTTGTTCAACGAGCGGCTAACCTTTGAATCTTTTTTTCCTAGAACATGGTGAAGGCCCTTGCGGAAATGGGATACAAGACCCAAGTCCAGCCGCTGTCGCATTTCCACGACGACTACGGGCTCGAAGGACCCGATGATGGCGGGGAGGAAGAGGAAGATGAATTCACTGACGAAGAGGGGGCTTCTGAGGGATCTAGTGGTGACGAGGAGATGGAAGGCTGAGTATACATCTTACCCTGCGGCATGACAGAGGATAATAGCGCAGTCTTATAAAAATTCCAGCGGTATGGTTTACATAGAGGAATAATTGCTGTGCTTGCTTATTGATGCCTGACAACTTGCTGTCTCTGGCGCCATAGGACTTCGGCCCCAGCCCTTTTCTCTCTTTTTTTTTCGTTCTCAGAAGATTGAGTGCAGCCTAGCCCTTCCAGACTGTAACTATCAATCCGTCCATGTATTGTAAAGTTTCAAATCAGCATCGCTGACTTGGATTTGGACAAAATGCGGATTCCCTCACTGGATATGTATTCTCATACAAAAGAGATAGACGGACAACCCCACAGAGCTTTCCAGCTCCTGGAAGAGACATATATCGTCTATTGGGTCTCGAGCAAAATCACCAAGGCTCAGTCAAATCAAGTGCTATGAGCATGCGATTCTACCTGTACCTATGCTTGGGCCTCTGACCCAAGACAAAAAGTTCCAAGTTTCTTGGTCTCATATGGTCGTTTGACCCTTTTCCTTATTCATCCCGTCTGGTTGCCCAGCTTGCTTGTCCCTCCGAAATCATTGTCCTAGACGCCAGGGATGGGGGTATAATCTAATCGAGCGCAGCGTTGCCGTCATTTCCCGCTCGCTGTCGCCTCACCGGCGGGCTCCCGCTCTCCCGTCGACACGATATCAAGCCCTCCTCAGTCGGTCAATCGTATTGAAACAAGACACTGATTGATTCGCCATGATGGACGCGGCGGATAGCCTCGGCGAACATGCCCGAGACGTCGAGTACCTCGAGTTTCGGACAGGCGGCGCGGCGATCGCGGTCTTGCGCCACCGTGTTGGTGACGACGACACGGTCCAGGGCGGAGGCGTTGATGCGTGCGATGGCATCGCCGCTCAGCACGCCGTGTGTCAGCAGGCAATAGACCCGCGTGGCGCCCTCGCGCTTGAGCAGCTTGGCAGCGCGCGTGATGGTGTTGGCCGTGTCGGCAAGGTCATCTACCAGGATGCAGACGCGCGAGGAGACGTCGCCGACGAGCATCATGGTAGCCTTCTGACGGTCCGTGATCTTAGTCGGCCGTCGTTCCTTGTGGATCAGGGCGAAGGCAAGACCGAGACTGTCGGCAATGGCCGTGGCCCGCTTTGCACCGCCGGCATCCGGACTGACGATGACAGCGTCCTTGTAGTTCTCGATATTACGCTGAATGTACTGCTTTAGCAATGGCCGCGCGTACAGATTGTCCACTGCCCCCGAGACTTGTCAGTTTCTCACCCACCACGTGAGGGCGATTGGTAGACCAGAGATGACGAACCGGGAATATCAAAAAAGCCCTGGTACGAACTCTCGTGGAGATCACAGGTGAGGACACGGTCGGCTCCGGCGCAAATGAGGAGGTCTGCTACGAGCGATCCCGCTTGCGCCATCCAGTGTTTGTATCCTGTCTTGCTCTGCACTGCCATCATCAGCGCCGGATTCTCGTAGTCGTGCGTCGTATACTGGCCCTGCCCCTGCCCCTGTCCCTGCCCATGACTGCTGATGCTGCCGTTAGAGCTGTGAGTCGGGGCGGGGGGCACCAGCGGCGGCGTCTGGTTACCACCGCTGCCCCCACCAGACACCTTCCCACCGAGCGAGGCCTTGGTCATCATCATGTCCACGACATCCACCCCGTCCGAAAACCCCGCCGTCCTAGGTACCATCGGCCCCGGCGTGGCGGGCACGCTCTCGAAAGTGTAGTTTGGCTTCGCACTTGTGCCGGCCCCACCCGTCGACACGGAGAGCGGCGCACCGGCCTTGGCATACGGCAGGTCCGGCTGGCGCGAGTATGGGAAGAGCGGCAGGACGGCTGTGACCTTCTGGGCCGAGCCCGTCTTGCACGCCGCGATCATTATGCAGAGCTCGATAAAGTAGTCGTTGGGGCCACGGCCGGGGCTGCCGTCGGGGCCGGGTCCTCCGACGCCGAACGACTGCACAATGTACACATCCTTGCCGCGCACCGAGTCCTCAATCTCGCACCGCGTCTCGCCGCTGGAGAACTTGTTCAGCACCCGCCGCAACGGCGCGACCCCCAGGTGGGTGCAGACGCTGTCGACGAAGGAGGGGTGTGAATTGCCGCTGATGATGGCGATGTTGCGGACCATTGTCGCTAGATCCCTAGTGCTCTGGTTGGTCCTCGCGGTACCGAGTATGCTTTGCGAATGCGGAGAAGGGGAGGGAGGGGAATGCGGTAATCGCCAAGAGATGAGTGTGTGTGACGGAGGAATGTAGTTCTACTACTAAGCCA
>Ga0247769_1000157_pt1 | contig 14413 bp, 18 predicted proteins | sample UWRJL166409R6_FD_179942 | JGI IMG/M metagenome (GOLD analysis project Ga0247769, IMG submission 179942) | Plant litter microbial communities from Arlington Agricultural Research Station in Wisconsin, United States - UWRJ-L166-409R-6 | ecosystem: Environmental > Terrestrial > Plant litter >... | reverse complement strand
GATCGACGCGTGAAGTGGGGCGTTTATAAGGACCCGATCGACTTCCACCTTCGACTCCGGGAGCTGACGGAAATCACATATGCGCCGAATACCCTGAATGTCATCATTGGGACCCAGCAGATCAGAGGTGTGACATACCGTGGTGACATCATGGCACAGTTCAAGAGGGAGAGAACCAAGAAGAGATTCTTAGAATTCTTGCAGAAGAAGGGAATCAAGCTAGTCAAGACAACCCCGTAAGTGTTTCCCATCCCTCCTGTCCATCGGGTTGCCGGTTTCAGGTTGGATTTGCTGACTCGCCTGATTTTTGACAGGGACTATATCAAGTCGGAATGGAACAGCTTGAATTCAGAGATTCTCCCGAGCTACTCCTCGGAGACAGACGACTAGGACCGCTGATTCCGTCACATATCGATATTTCGCATTGCGACCGTTGGACAGCGGAGATGGATGGTATGGGACGAATCTTACCATAACGCCGCTCAGGAGCCCGCCCGACGGATTCAGGCATGACGGTGTGACTGGTAGAGGGGGCTTGTCCGTGGTGTGGACAGGGAGCAACAAATAATGTCCCAGAGCCGAGCAAGTTTTGCGCTCGGACGTATTGTAAAGAGGAGATTGATCGCAAGACAGATCTACTAATTGCTAGCTAATTCTTGTCTTTCGTTTGGGTTCCATGGTTTGCGTGGCGTTGGTAGATGGGGGATCTGGCAACGGGAGGCGCAGATATTCAGTTCGGCGAAGCTCGAGCTGTTTTAAATCGGGTGGAGCCTCGTCATTCTTTCACTTCTCCTTATCTCGACGGGTAGTATGCAGTATATACCTTTGTAATGCCGGCAGTGCTTGCGCGATTCAGTTACCACGTGATGTGTCTGTGTAAGTATTTCATCTTTCTCAGCTCAGAGTCTACGGGCTCTTTGTAGACGGGCTTACACAGACGCGCCCTATCATCCACACATGACCGATTGCACTTCCAGGAGGTGGTGTAGATATCGTCAGAGAATAGGGGCTCTGCACATCCTCTTTCGTGCTCGGATATTCAGTTACTTTCCTAACTGCTCTACTCTCGCCCCCGCTCCCGTTATTGGCGGTCGCTTTATCATACCTGGATATAAAATATCGCACGCTATTGTCGTCACGCTTGATGATGATGCCTAAGGCAATTCAGGTAGGTCCCTACCTGGGTAGTAATTTGGGGAACATTTGACTCTGTGGTATATGCTGACTATGACTCTATGCTGCACATCCAGAGACTGAAATCCAAAGAGATAAGGTACAAGTATTGTGCATACCATAGTGGTGAGAATGCCAAATATGTCCATGAATAAAGGTCATAACCCTAGTCTAGGTAGAACTACACATTTCCCTACCTTTATCTATTCAGATCTGACCTATCCACCCCCGCGTTAGCATACAAAGAGATGAAGAAAGAAGAAGCAATGCCAATGGCTATTCAGAGCACTTTCTTTATCGCTCGTCGTCGTCGATGCCATCCCATCAGTGAACCCAGCGAGCCGGACCCAGCCGGAGCGGACCTTGGAGCTTGGAGCTTTGGTAGCGAGTGGAGCCGCTTGTCTAGCACGAACCACCGCAGGGAGAAAAGCGTAAAGCAGGGATCTCGGGCGGTGAGACGGCAAAATCTCGGAAGACCTTCCCAAATGCCGCCGGCGGCTCGACTTGGATGTTCTGCTCCGCCAAAAAGCTCCGCCGGATCTAGAGGTTGGAGCTGAAACTGAAGACGACGACGGCACCCACCTGGCGCGCTCTTTGCATACTGTACTGTAACTGTCGCCGGCATGTTGTACGAGATTATTGGAATTGTGAGTCTCTCTTTGTCAATTGCATGTTTGCTCTGTGTGTGCGTCGCGTTCAGAGTTGGAACTGACTGAATTTGTTTGCGCTTTCGCTACAGGCCCGACCGGGTAACCTCGCTGAGGTCAAGGAGTTGGTCTCCCCCCTCTCCTCTCTCTTCCCCTCCCCTCCGTTCCTGGTCCGCGTCTTCTCGATCCCCAACGCGAAGGGCGAGCGAGTGATCGAACCTCCCCCCTCCCCGAGCTAGAAGAGGAAACGAACCAAAAAGGCGGATTCTAACATGATGCGCTTGCGCAATCCAACCACAGCATAGTAGTCTCAGCAGGGCAGATCATCCTCCGCAACGGCGGCGTCATCCGCGACATCAAGAACTGGGGCGTGTTCCGACTGCCCTCGCCCATCAGCCGACATCAGGTCCGCCACCTCAGGGGCCACTACTTCGTCATGCGGTACGACGCCAGCGTCAAGACGCACCAGACGGTGAGGGAGACGCTGGCGGTCGACCCCAGGGTTATCCGATCGGGCGGCGTGAAGCTGGGCGATGGCAAGCTGGAGAGGCTGAGCAAGTTTGGGCAGATTCCGTGGAAGACGTTGGAGTGAATGTGGAGTGGGGGTGGACACGAAGCGGGAAAGCGAGGACGGCTACACGAAGAGCTTTGATCGATCGGGCGAGAACATCGAGAGCATGGGACGATCTGGCGACGCTCCCGAACCGAGAGCGATGCGCATGCGATACAGCAACGATACCGGGCGGAGTCCATAGACGAGGTATGCAAAGAGAAGATGAGAAAGCTGGGGAAGAACAGCGACGCCAGAGCTGCGTGACAGAAGAAGCTGGATGGGCGTGTATAGTCTGTACGATACGACTCATGTACAAAATACGGCGTCCTTGGGACGATAGACGGAAGGACGGGATCATAGCGGCCTTTGCTTGGGTTTGGTCGAATCACCAAATTCATTTTCAGCCACGCTGGTTTTGACTATTGGACTTGACCTCGAGTTTTCCGTTTCAGCCACCTTCTTTGACCTTTGACTTCCTGCTTTTACTGAGGCGCGCTGGACAATGGGCGCGCACCTCCGCTGGAAAGGCACCCAAGACATACTCACAACGCCTGCCACCATGGGACTGGAATGGGAGCAGCACCGCAACACATGCAATGTAGTATCAAGAACCCAAAGCGAGCTTTGGACCGGGAACAATAACTTTGTAACCAACATGGCAAGTCCCTACCGCATCAACCATTCCGGAAGACAATTCAGTTGGACGCCCTTGGTGTCCACCTCCCTCGTTCCATGCATCAATAACAGACACCGCGCTCAGGACTCTATCTAGTTCACATCTGTGTGGCTGCCTGCATCATGTCGGTCTTGGTAACATAAGGTACCTCAACGTGTAACCGTGTGTTCGAAGTAAACATGTAACGTGGTATCACAGCCCCTCTTTCGAGCCGACGACTTCGGACCGTTGCCGGCCGATGCCCAACCGATGGGAACGGGACTACTGATGCATCTCAACATTTGCGCTGTAGTAGGTTGTCGACGAAAGGACCGCAAGTAATCATCAAATCATCGGACCTTCGCATCAGTGCCGGGCCATGCAGTATCAACTTTTTACTCAGTGTCATTCATAATTCCGCTGTCTCGCTGCTGTCTACCAAAATACGATCTAGGGGTAATATTTCCAATCCCCGGACTCTATGACATCGGCCAATGCTAATCGCACTCTAACAAATCAGCCTACGTTGCGCCGCCGTCGAGTTCCATTGGCTATCTCATCCGTAACCATCTTCGCACCACGACCTTGCAGTAAGGCTGACCAGGCCTGCGGCTCTGTGCCATGCTAACATTCATCCGGTAATGCGTGTGATCTCGTCTCCAGTACCTGATCTCTAAGCGTCCACTTCCATCCCATCGAGGGCGGTCTTCGCCGCGGGTACAACACCAGTCTCGCGACACCAGCCAACAAAGTCATCGATAGCGCTAGGCCACGCCTGATCCTCCGACCAAAAGCTCAGTGTGTCGTCCTCCATCGTCTTGGTGGCAAAGAGTAAGGTCTGATTCCACAAATCCTTGCTGATGGTCCGCGTCCACTTCTCAGTCAGGAACTGCGTCCAAGCTTCGAGCCAGTTAACATTCTTCGATCGCCACGGGTGAACGGCGGGATCGAACAGAATTCCCCAGTAGATGAGGGCGTCGTTTTTTCCCAGGGCCTTGTGCTGAGATTCCTTCCCGGCCAAAAAAGCTCGTTGGTACAGCTGCTTGAAGTAGGCCGGATCCTTGCTTGTTCGCTGCACGCACTGCTTGACGTACTTTTTGTGATCCGAAATGTCGGTCCCGCGGACGGCCTCCTTCCATCCGTCAACAAATCCCCTGCGCGTAACCTCCCCAAATGCTTCGGCCCGGACGATATCGAGGGCGATATATTGTGTGTAGTCCGCAAGACTCAGACCTAGCAGCTCAATGTATGCCATGATCGAGTTGGCAAGCATCTTGTCCTTCGGGGCGTCGTCCTTTGTTGGATCATCTGTCTCATCCTCCTCTGCGGTAATATGAGCACCAAGGACACTGCGACAAGGGATGTGGGTGCAAGACAAGAAGACCTACTGAGGAGGAGGCTGTCGAACATCTTGTTGAGCTGTTCCTCCCGGATCTCCTCTTGGGAACGGCCATCCCGAGTGTCGCCGGCCGAGAAATACCTGTCCCATGAGATGCTTGAGTAGTGTCTTCCGACATTCCAGTCCAAATATCAATGTGACGAAACGCGAGGGTTACGACGGACTTGGTCTTCTGCTTGACTCTGCTAGGTCTGGTCGTCGACTTGACGACCGACTTTCTGGGCGCCTTCGGCATCTCGAGATCTGTTGCGCTGAGAATGCGCGATCCTTTTGCGGAGGGTTCTCGTTGCGCTGCGGGGGGGCTGGGTTGATTGGGAGAAAACCCCTCCGGAGGAAAGTACGACTTTTGAGGAGGAGGCTCGCGGGGCGCTTTCCCTGGAAAGCACGACTTGAACCACTGGACAAACGTGGCACGCGATTCAGGCGGTTCTAAGGACGCCATTCTGCACCTGCAGCAATCACGGCAGCCAAACTTGAAGGGAGGAAAAGGGGGGGCAACCGGTACGGGGCGCGAGGAAAGCAAAATAATTGAAGAATTAAGGGATGGCCTTTTTCTTTTTACGCTTTCCGCGACAGACAATATGAGACATTGTGTCGCAATGCCGATCTCTTCCAGAATATTTCCAACAGCGCAACTGGACACGGGGCCTGGGGTCCCCAGTGCAGCCCCGGGTTCCAGGGGAGCGGGGGAAGTGGCAACTCCAGCTAACCCCCTCCCCTTTCTGCCTGGGCCATATCGCCGGCGAAAGCTGGCCCGACAGCACGTATCCACAACAGAAATCACACGGCCCCAGGGGAACAGCGGACAGACACAGGGTGCGGCACTCACAGATTGACCGCGGCATCGAGGTTGTAGTTTGCGTTTTTTAGAAACTGTCGTAGCGGGCTAGTGGTCAGCACGGATCACAGACACGATAGGATGGAAGGCCCGTCGATATCGGGCCGAAAGAGAGAGGAGCACGCAGTGTGACGGGGCAGATTGGCAGGCCTACCTGCGCCGCATTCTCCTTTGTTGATTTGGTGACAGTTATAAACTGGGAAGCCAGCTTCCTCTGTGTCGTAGTGGTTGGCGGCATTCTCGAAGTCATGGGCCGATGGGCTTCGGCGCGCTGCGACGATAGTGGCGCCGTCGGATGCACTAGTGCCTCGACACTCGATCGGCCGTAGAGGTCGGATGTCAACCGGAACGGACGCTTGGAGCGCGTATCCAACACTCCCAGGAGACAGGAGAGTAAAGGTATATCCAAAAAAAATTAATAATAATATTCTTCCGACCTGGGGTGGTCGCCGGTCGGTCGCGCGCGTTCGAGCTTAGAGCGGGCGGGGACTTCGCGAAGAGCCGGTGGTCGTCGATCGAGTCACGGATGCGCTTCTTTGCGTGCGTGAATCGCGCCAAACGGATTGGGACAACAAGTCCGGAGGAAACAGAGCGGGGCGGCAATGGGTTCGCTGGGAACGAAAGTTTTCCGAGGGGCTTCTTGGGTGGGAGAGGGGATGACTGTTGATATCTGGAGGGAAAGGGTGCAGTCGTTAAGCGGAAAAGAGAATGCGGTCGAGGCTGAAAAACGTCATGGCGTCTGCAGCGGGGTTGGCGGTCAGCTGAGCAGCGCAGCGGAATTTTGACCTCTTCTTGGCACTCTCCAACAGAATTTGCAAGGCCCTCAGGAGCAACTTGGATAGGCATTACATCAGGGACAGTGCTACTGTCTGCTCAGGTATAATATCTGTTGCAACATACGTCGTAAAATACGTATCGACACGACTGGGGAAATGGCTAGAAGGAAACGCTTGACAAATAAAGGGTATCGCGACACGGAATGCCCTGCTCTGTAGGGCTACTGTACATGCTTACTCCCTCTTACAGTATTTATAAGAAACGACGATAGTACGTGGAACGCCACCATTACCGGAATCGACACCATCCTTACACCTCGAAATTCACTCTGAAGTACGAGCTCCATCCCATGCCCCCACCATTTGTCCTGGAGTGTTCTTAACCTCATCCGATCCGTTCCCGGCTAGCCAGGTAAAGCCGATCGAGCGCGCTACGTTCTGTGCTGTTCCTTCCTCGTCCTTGCTTGGCAACTTGTCTTGGACCTTTGGTCAAAAGATTCGGCGTCCTAGACATCGCCGAACATCATTGACCAACCATTGCCCTACTTCGCTGCGCCTCCAAACAACTGCGTCTCTAAGACGGCCATCTCGCCTGGCACCCTAGTCGTTGAGAGGCATACCCTCGAGGTCGTCGAGGAGACGGCGCCAGTTATCGGCCAGCATCTCCGAATATTTGACGCGCTCTTGAGCCCAGTCCTGGTTCCACCTCGAGACGTTATATTGCGTGTGTTGGAAATAGATCAGCTCGTCACGGAGACATTCCTTGACGAAGACAGACCTGTTGTGTTGGTTGACAATCGACTCCTTGTCCTGTAGTAGCGGGGTTAGCAAGATCCCTTCTATCTTACGAAGGTTGCTCACCTTGATGATAGCCTCGACCACCTTCTCGATCTCGCCGGGCTTCACCAACCCCTCGGGTTTTGCGCGAAGGGATGTGAGCTTTGTCTCGTTCGACGCGATGCGTCGCTCGAGATAGGGAATGTTGTCCTTGTCAAGCCTCTCCCGGCGGTCAAAAAGGTCGCGCAAACTGACCAAGGCGTCACGCTGCCGCTTCAGGTCTTCCAGAACACCCTCATCCCATGCACGCGCCTCATCCTCCATCAGGCTTTGCGCCGTCCTGAGATGTTTGCTCATCGCCAGGAGACCATCGTTCAAGAGAGGCACAAGATTTGCATCTGTGGCGTAAGTATCGGCGCTGACCTCCAGGAGCGATGTCAAGGACAGGCCAATTCGGGCGTGATCCGCGGCGACGCCCTCGGATCGCTTGACTAGTCTGTCCATGATATTGCAAACGTTGATGTAAAGCTCGGCACTGCGACGCACGCCTAGGCGGGTACGATTGAAGAGGTCCTCGAGTGAGGAAGGAAGCGAGTCCTCTAGCCCAGGCGGCAGCGGGCGGCCGGCAAACTCATCCTGAACCGAAATAGTAGCCTGCTTCCGCCAGACGGAGAGTTCCTGGAATAACGTAAGAAAACGTGCGACGGAGCGATCCAGAACACTTACCGTCGGGACAGTCAAGAACATAACCACAAGCTGTTCCTGGCCCAGAATGGGGTGCCGGACAAGCGCGTTCAAGAACCTAGCCAGGCCGCGACGACGCTTCTCGATGAAGGCCCCATCATTAGATAGATGGTTGCCATTGACTGTGACACGGTCAGTGAGAATTCCCCAGGCAATGATGGATCGACCAACCCGCAACTCTCTTCGGCGGCAGGAGTGGGAGACCCCGAAATGGATACCGCTTGTGGAGGCAGTCCAATAGCCACACAAAGTCGCTATATCGGCGAATGACTTTGCTGACTCTCTTCGAACTGGTGACCTCGTAATTGTGGTGTTGGAACATGAAAATGCCCTCCTTCTCCGGCATGAGTGTCACTAGAATGTTCTCCGTGACCGTACTTCCTGTTCGTCCGCCACCAATCATCCGGCTGGGTGTCGGCGCTGCGGGAGGGCCCCTGGAAGACTCCGGTGCTCCCCCAGCCGTGCCAAACGGGTTTTCGGTTGGAGTGGTTGCCTGCTCGCCGAACCCGGCCGCCGCCGGCGGGTTGCCGCCGTAATACCCCCATGTGCCAGTGTTTTCGCTAGAAGGCCCAGCGGCTTGACGAACCGAGTCGCCGCCCGAGGTGGCGCTGGCTGTCGTGAATGTGGAGGTGGTCCGTCCCGGGAGTGTCGTCTGCGGGGTTGTGTCATAAAGGCCATTACCGTTCACACCGGGAGGGACGGGTGGGGGAGCCGCGATGTCGCCACCATTTGGTCTGGGCACCTCGGGGGGGTGGTTGTGGTTCTTGTGAACATCGGGCGAGTTCCACGGGCCATAGGGGTCGTCCATCGACGCTTTCCGAAAACTGCGCGGCTGCTTCGGAGAGGGGTCGGATAGCTTAGCGGATGAAGGCGGAGTAACTGGTCGCTGTGGCGGCTTCGCAGCTAGTTCCGAGAGATGCGGGAGCGGAGGCAGGTTCTCGATGATGCCCGGGAGTTTGGGATGGGGGAGATCGTGTGCTTGACAGCGAGTCGAGTTAGCTCCGGCGGGCAACAGAGTCGGACCCACTCAACCTCAACTTGGAGGGAAATTGAGCAACTGGGCTGGGAAGATAAGATAAGATGGCAATTGGCTGGAAACTCACCTCTTCGGCGCTCGTCGATCCCATCCAAGGAGACGATATCACCTTCTTGCGCGAGGGCAATCAGGGCAAGCAAGACGTTGAACTCATTCCTGGTGAAGGCGACATCTCCGCCGTCCCCACGCGCCGGAGCAAGGATTCGCATGATACCGGCTTGCTCCTCGGCGCCAAGCTTGGCGGCAGCGAGCGTCCGCGCGACGCCCCCAGATGTGACGCGACCATTATTGCCATCATCGAGAACCACGGTATCGAAAGCGGTGACATAGCTCTCGGGGACCTCGGACGCTGGGAGGAGGTTGCGGATGGCGTCGGCACGGCTCTGCTGTTTGCGAGGTGTCGGGAAGTCCCAAGGCGAACCAGGAGAACTGTCGTCATCTGCGAAGAGTGCGCTCGTCGTGGATTTGGTCATGGGAGGCTCGTCTTCAAAGAGGGATGAGCGACTGTCGGCGAAGTTGTTCTGCCTGATGGGCGCCGGCTCGTCTTCCGGGGAGCTGCCGAAGAGAGACATTGTGACAGATCAGGCAAAGCCGAATCGACGAATTGAGGGTAAATAGATTCTGTTATACTGCTGCAAAGCAGCGAAGCGGGCCTCGGCCGCTTAACACAAATGGCCAGCAGCGAGAGACACACGGTATTATAACGATGAGTATCCAAGAACAGCGACGGGAATGGCGCAGTGTCGTAAGCGACTCGTAATGCGGGACGCGGTCTCTGGGTTGATGGTATCCTTGGGGCGAAGCCAATCCCAGGAAACCCAATGCAGATACTTCCAGAATGAGGCGAAGAAATCCTCGACGGGAAGTGTAGCGCAGTAGCGACCCTGGAAGTGAGGGAGCGCAAGACCAAAGTGCATGGAATGAGGGCAGCAGGCGCGAGTTGACCGAGATGCTTGGGCGAAGCGCGAAGCTCGCGGCCACTTCCCGACAGCCGGGGGGAGCTTGGGGATGGAATAGGTGCAGCCAACCAACGACGGCAGGCCCCGCTGACCAGCCCCACCTACCCGCCCAAGCCACCGTCAGCCCGGAAGTTCTCAAGTTCTCAACGCTCGAACCAGTTTCGCGGTCGGCGTCACGAGACCAAAGGTTTCTTCTGATGGTCAAGCTCTATTTGTAGGATATTATACATGTAGATAAACATTTTGGTACAACCAAGCTAGAAAACTCTTGGTTCCAATTCCTCGTCCTTCTTGGCTTTGCTTTTTGTCTTGACAAAGGCAATCTTCTCGCCGGGTACCTTGAAGTACAAGCTGGGCGACTCGCCAGGCTTTAGGGTGTGGCTCAGATACCCTCGGTGCGCAGGGTCTCTGTAGTACTCGATATCTTCACGGCTTGTAGGGTCCGGGAGACGGTAGAAATGCTTCGTAGTCCGTCTTGCTTGCTCCAGAATGCCCTCAACATATTCCGGCCCAACAGGCAAGGGCTTGTCGGTGTTGACACTGTCCCCGTTCACTAGTCGCCTCAGAGACTCCTTGGTGTAATATCTGGTGACAATTTTGCCGCCAGCTGCCTCGATAGCATGGATAGCCGTGGCTGACGCTCTGGACACGGTGATGGTGACCGGGGTCCTCAGCTTCTCGTTCCCCCGGGCGAGGAGCTTGAGCCCGTCCTTGAATGACCTCCCAACGATTCCAGACTTGATGAGCTCTCGCGGCGTGATGGGCTTTGACGGGTCGAGACGGCCGGCATCGATCCATTCTTGGAGCTTGTCGACATTGAATACCGACATTTCGGGAGCCATGCTAAAGAAATCCGTCAGAAATAGCCCGAGGTACGCATACTGGGGGAGGGGGGGTTAGAGCTGGCAGGCACTGACTGGTTCTCGAAGCCCTTCCGGCCATGACTGAAGATCAATGGCGTCTGACCACCCTGGAACCAGGGCTTGACCTTTCCATGCGCATTCTGTCCCTTTGTTCCCCGACCCGCTGTCTTTCCGTAGCCTGAGGAGGGACCACGACCCTTGCGAATGCGCTTCGAGTAAGCTCCCGGATTGTCGGAGAGGCTGGAGAGAATCGAGGCGCTGCGCGTCTGTACCGACAGGGCGGCAAACAGCGAAATGAACGGCGGCGCTGTTGATATCGGCGCAGTCGGTGCAGTGCAGCAGCGCGCTACATTCGTGAGCGGTAACCGGGGAGGCATTGCTGCAGTGGTTGGCCCAATTGCGCCGTGGAGGTGTTCGCGGTCGGAACTGAGATCGCGCTCGTTGCGGAAAATCACCCAACATTGCAAGATGGTCTGTGTGTCGGATGCCAATCGCCCGAGGATGACTCAGCAAAGCAAAGCCACCCAGTCTCTCGAGCCTGTTCAGTCACAAACACATGTTTCCATGCCTGGCAGAGCCCATTCTGCATCGACTTCGGGTTGCGTCCCCATTCATGGAGTCATATCAGCTCAAGTGACTGGTTTAGTAGATCGTGCAGCCGCCGTCTGGTCTCTGTCCGATCAAGATCCGTTGGGATTCTCTCGGCAAGACGCCAGGGAACAATGCAGTCGTACTGCTTGTCAGGCACTGAGAAGCTGGAAAGTATAGCCCTCATGTTATTCTGATCTCGCATTTCGATGAAGTCTCGTCCCTGATGGCTGTCGCGACAATCGGGCTGCCTCGAGAAGTCGATGAGACTCGCCGCAAAGCCAGCCGCGATGGCAGTCGCAACCGATGTGCCGTCAACTCCACCCGCCGTCGAGGACATCTCAGCACCCGAATCCAGGGCAGTGCTTGGGCCCTCATCCACGTCGACACCTTCCCCAAGGATCGCAAAATTGTAACTCCGCTCCTGGGGTGGAGGGTTGAACTTCGAGGCTCTGCTGCCCGCGTCAGTGGAGAAGACGCTGATGACCTCGCTCATCCTCGCAGGAAACGCAATTTTGTGGTTGTTTGCGTGGTTTCCTGCCGCGGCAAACACAAGTATCTTGTCGTGCACGGCATCCAGAATGGCTTGCTGGATTTCTTTATCGGGGTTGGGGAACCCGAGCGCCATCACGATGATGTCTACCCCCTTTTCCCTTGCCCACCGAATCCCCTAGCATGGAGATGCACAGTTAGCCCTCCGGGTTCTCGTTCCAAGCTATGAGCAAACTGTTCAGCGTACCTTGGCGACGAGCGAAGCTGTGCAATTGTCTGCCTCGGCGTCTCTAAAGGCTCGGGCGACGTAGATGAGAGGGTCCTCAAGGGCCTTGAAAATAAGTTTGACGGTTGTCGTCCCGTGCCCGGGGCCATCTCGCCTCATGTCGTCGTCGCCATCAACAAAGTCCTTATACCACCCTTTCTCGCTTTTGATGAACATGTCATTTGCAACACCTGTGTCTATAATGGCAATCTTCACCCTGCTCGCGTTATACCTCGCATCTCGCTCCGCGGCTTTGGCGTGGACCAAGTTCTGGAACCTGGTCAGTTTGCGGAACCATCCGTCTGCGGTTTCTTGTATGGTGCTAGTCCTAGTAAGAAGGCTATTTCGGCGTTAGTATCCGTCGCTCCTGATGGGACTTTCGGGCATGAGAATGAGAACATACCCCGGCCGCGGAAGCTGCTGACTCTCCTGGCCAAATGTGCTGCGTTGCTGAAGAGTCATGGCTCGTTGCAGTCCCTGGTGCACATGCTCGGATACAGCGGGGCCATGGTAGAGAGCATCTACGTCGTTGTGATCATACATGACGTGAAGCAGGGACTCAAGGGGTCGGACAATATCCTCGTGGATGATTCCTCTTACGTGGCTCGTATCATGTCTGTCTTTTTGCGTGGTTGGGCGAAAGTTCCTGTCGTCCAGACATTTTCCAATAACTTGCCGTATCGCCTTGGGGACGGCATCATCTTTCACAACCTCGCACTCGAACACCTCCTTGGCTATGCGAAAGTCCGTTGCGGTTGTTGGCCTCCCGTCCACGAGCCATTTGGAGTACTTCGTCCTGTAGCTGTCAATTCCTTTGCCGACGTGAATCTCAAGAAGCATGATACCAAGCTCCCGAAGTTTCGGAAACGCATGAATTATGCTATTCGCACGGCCGTCCTCGGGGCGAGGGTGGGAGTGATGTTGTGTGGAGATCAGTGGCTGGTTGAGAAACACGCCCACGGTGTTGTTTCGATGTTCGAACAAAAACTCGACGCTGTCTTTGGTCCATTCCTGTGGCATGAGCCGCGAGTCGTAGAATTGCCACACGCCCTTCGCTAGCAGATAAAACAAAATATTCTTCATCTTCATATCGCGATATTCGGTTTTCCGCTCAAGATAGCCCTCGGTCAGGATCCGGTTCAGTGATATGCCGCGAGAGTCTTCGGTCGCCGTCAGCATCCAGTTATCTTGAGGGTTTGCATCCTCGTCCTCAACAAAGCACAACTTATGATCTTTTTTCGACACCGCGAGGAATAACTGCTCCCGTTTTCGTTGGCTGATGGTGCCGCAGAATTCGTGATACTCAATTTGGGACGAGAGCTTCGCACTCCCACTGAACTGTCTATACAGCGGCATGTCAGTGCATCAAATGATGTACACACATAAGGGCATATCCCGCGCTAGCTGGCAGTTATTGTACTTACAATCCTTGCGGGATCTGGACTACAGCATTCTGCCACTGAAAAGCCAGACCTTGGCCATGCAGGTGGGGATGATCTGGGAAGAGAACATCAAAGGCCGAACCCGACTGAGCATGTTTCCGATACCCATTCAAGCTGATCTTTGGTATTATCTCGTTCCCTCCGGACTCCGAGTCTTGGCACCTTGCGTATCGCGAAAGAACGTCGTACAGGGCATTGGCGTGAGCGGAGAAATCGTCCACTTCTGTTTTCGTAACTTTGGGTTCTGTCATGTCGGAGCTGGATATATCCGTAATTTCCTTGGTGAGATGTGCAAAACGTCTGATGCATCGCGCACGAGTGGTATTCCTGGTTTCTTTCTCTCGGGGCGTCCCTAGCTCTGATAAAAGGCTGCGAAGAGATTCCCTCAATTTCCTTTGGTTGTTGCCGACGAGAGCAACTACATCTGGGTATCTCCCCTCAACGGTTGTTCCCGAGCGTTTGATGCGTGCCTTCGGGTTGCCCTGGCAGTTAACAAGTTGAGATTAGAGCCTGAGACTTCTAAGATTGGTTGAGCCGAGGAAAGCATACATCGCACACAGTTTGAAGTAAGGATAGAATCCCACTTATATGTGCTTGCTTTGCTTCATTTGGGTGGTCTTGTAACCAGACTTGGATGAGAACCAAGTGGGACTCGAAGAGGGAGTAAAACATGCCCGCTTGTCCCTCCTTGTTGATTGCCTTTGCCACGTTCCGGACAAGCTCAAGTACCCTTTCAGTGGCCCAGAGTGCAAATTCTGAGCTTTCTTCCACAGAGATCAATGATGGGGCCATTTGAAAATCGTCGAAGGGCTCGACATAAGCTGAGCGCTTGCTGAGAAGGGCAGCGTTTGAGAGGAAGTGTGTGAGTTTGACGAGATGAAGAGTATCAGATTCAGTTGTTGTCACCGCCTGCAGGCGTCCAAATGCCCAACGGCCGTCGGGTCACAGGTTGGTTACCTCAGCCCCCTGCGCCGAGGGTGAGGCGAAGGGGCCTCGGAAGTTCCTCTGCCCAGTGCGAATGAGTAATTACACCAAACGTTTCTTCGGCATCCAAGGGCATTGAGCGCGAACCGAATACAGACTAGACTGCCCCAGGTAATTTCACATCGCTGTTAGATTGCTCACTTGTTTCTAATATCCGTTTCCTCAAGCGCCATTTCTCCTTCCGTACCTAGGTATGTTGAAGACAGCACACGGTGTTGCACA
>Ga0247769_1000156_pt1 | contig 14429 bp, 14 predicted proteins | sample UWRJL166409R6_FD_179942 | JGI IMG/M metagenome (GOLD analysis project Ga0247769, IMG submission 179942) | Plant litter microbial communities from Arlington Agricultural Research Station in Wisconsin, United States - UWRJ-L166-409R-6 | ecosystem: Environmental > Terrestrial > Plant litter >... | reverse complement strand
TTGATCCACCGGCACTTGGCCCATTCCGGTTGCGGTTGCCGAAGAAAGGGGCCCAGAGTATTATTGTCAAAGTTTCGTATGGATATATTATCCTGTGAGAAGTCGACGATGGTGATCTGACACTCTGCACTGAGTGTCGGCATGGAGGCATGGCCCCCATCTGGCTTGCTCGGATCAACACCTGGCTCGGCGCCGGCTACAGAGCGTTAGCATTTGGAGTCCGGAATGCATGAATATCTGCTTACGGTGCCAGCCGGGCCGAACTTCGAAGTCCTCGAAGTCCTCGACTGTCCTGAAAGTAGCGGCGCGTCCTGTTCGACGTCGGAGGATGGGCGAGAAAGCCTCCGACCGGCCCGTGTTGCTACGACCGAGATTGTGGCCGCCCGTGTCCACTACGGGCCTGACAGTAGCACTCGTGTCAATGTTGGTCGCATAGTGGACATGAGGGCCGGGCGCATCGCCAAGAGAGCTTGCGTCAGACTGCGATTGAGGAAGAGAGGCGACTGCGTCGCCATTATCGACCCCACCAGTGTCGGCACGCGACATTTCGGAGCTGCAAAGGAGCTAGTCACCACATAGGTAGATATGATATGGTAGCAGCCTCCTGATAGTCAGAATGTGATACCCTTTGTGATTTCTTTCGAGTGGGTGTGCTCAATGGTTACAATTGCAATGTGGACAGTAAGATTCAGCTGGGTCGCGACTCCGCGTCCAAATCATCTTCCCTCAGCTGCGGGTCGCAGCCTCATGCGGGCAGGGGAGGGGGGTGCGCTTGGTCCCTTGTCGGCGATCGTTGCACACGACATTCTCAACTCCTGCACGGAACGGGACAAAAGTAGAGCAGCCTGATTATGGAAATCCCGAGAACGCAGCACATATTTCTGATGATGTATCTTACGCTTCCAAGGTGCGGTCGCTGTATTGAAGCCGCTGGTATTCTCAAACCGGGGCTCATTGAGACCAGACGGGAGAGTCAAGCAAACTACGCCCCTAGCTTCAGCCAATAATAACTGCCTGTCGAATTCTTCCCGTTCCCGGCCTCAACCATGAACACCTCCTTCCCCTACTCACCTTCAACAACGTGTGCCTCCGACTCAAATCCTTGCTGCTCTTTGGGGGATGCCAAATAAAACGAAAATGGAAACCTCGGCACAAGACATCCATGTATCCCAGCTATACGATTTCAACCTATCGCTAACGGTTTGCATCAAATGTATGTTAGCCACTAATGATTCGTTAGTTCTCAGTGATTCGGTGCGCTGACATCCGACCTTTCCTCCCTAGCCCCCAATCCTGTCCAGGTAAACTCAGTTCCGTGATGCAGGCGGCATCGGTGTCCCAATGTCGGATTCCGCTCTCCGCTCTGTCCCGCCCCTCTCTTTCTGCAAAGTGCAAATTCATTCGCAACAAAGATTGGTCGCACCATCAGCAGGCACCGCCAACATGGCATCAAACGCTCCTCCCATCTCGCGACTCGCTGAAGAAATATCGCGCAATGCTGAAATCCTCGTCGACTACCTGGCGCGAAATGGCCTACCGCAGCCCTCGTTTAGTCCAGACGGTCCGCTTCGGACGACCTTCGAGAACGAGAGCGAGGTGTCAGCGGCGAGAGTGGCACTTATAGACGCAACGAAAGAGCTTCACACCTTGGCCTTGGGACCCGAAGAAACCACGAGGTTCTTCTGCTTCAACGAGATCTACCTGCTTGGCGCAATGCAGGTGTTGTGTCACTTTGGCGTTCCGACAAACGTGCCCGAGGCCGGTGATATCAGCTTCTACGAACTAGCCTCTCGGACAGGGCTCAGCGAGGCGTTGCTCCCACGCTTCGTGAGGATGGCAGCCGCCAACTATTATTTTTGCGAGACGCGTCCTGGCTTCGTTGCACACACCCCTTGGTCAAGGACCCTGGCGTCTGATGAGAGAATGAGGGCATGTGTTTGGTTCAGATACGCCGAGATGCTTCCAGCCGTCGCCAAGTTCGTCGATATGATCAAGGAGTTCCCCGATTCACCGGAGCCGCAAGACACTGCTTTTCGGATTGCCTTTGGCGATTCCTTCTTCGGCTACAAGGAAAAGCACCCGGAGCACATGCTAAAATTCGGCCAGTTTGTGAGCGCCTTCGCAAGCGGCGATACCGCCGACTCGGCCGAGTCCATTGCCCAGGCCTACGCGTGGGAGCTGCTTCCGGATGGCTCGCTGGTCGTCGATGTTGGTGGTGGTACTGGCCATATCTCGGCTGCCATCTCCCGCATGCACCCCCATCTGAGATTCCATGTCCAAGATTTCGCAGACTTGCAAGAGGAATCTAATTTGCTATTGAAGCACCAAGGGGTCTCAGAGAGGGCGTTGTTCACACCCCATAATTTCTTTGACCCGCAACCAGCCACATCGAAAGACGCAGCCGTGTTCTTCCTCCGGAACATCCTTCATGATTGGTCCGACATGTACTGTCGACGCATACTGGGGCCGATTGCAGAGGCAATGGGCCCCAACAGCAGCATTGTGCTCAGCGACGTCGTTCAGCCACAGGCCGGTGCAATCCCCAAGACTCAGGAAGCACGGATTCGCGCGCTCGACTTGACCATGCTGTCAATGTTCAACGCCAAGGAGCGGTCGCATGAAGATTGGGAACGTCTCTTCCTCAGCGTTGACAGTCGTCTTAAGATCACAAAGGTTATTGGAAAGCCTAGGCTGCGGAGGGATAATCTGATTGAGGTTCGTTTGATTGACTAAACAGGGTTCAGTTGTTTGAAATCAACCGGAGTCTGGCGACCAAAATACGATCTCCAGTGACGCTACTTGTTTTCTTGGACAGCTAAGGGTATCCCTGTATCCTCTGTATCGACCGTTGGCAAACTTACAACGTAAATCCTTGTCAGGTATTATCAATTTTGCCCAGTCACTGCTTTCGAAACTTCCGTTCTGGTGCTTGATGGTAGAGTCTAGCGGTGATTCGATCCTAAACTCGGCCCTATATTGGGTCTTTCTAGCGGTGATTGCGGTTGGGTCGGATGTCAGTCGACCTAGCGACAGTCTCAAATGGACCGTAAAGAGTAGTTCGTCACAGCTCTCACCCCATATGCCGGCTTGGGGTTTGTTAACCGACGACACGCAGCAGCGGGAAACCAATGCCGATTGGGCGGGGAAATACACTACACCCTGCTGGCTAGCGTGTACAGCCTGTTCCCTGAGGTCCGCCGAGATGTTTGAGACCCTGCCACCGACCGCATATCCCGTCTTCCTTACTTAACGTGAAAGCTGCTGAACCCTTGACGAAGACACTTATCAACACCGAAGCTGGAACGAATCCATATCGGCCCTTTGTCTATTCGCTATTCTTAGTTGGCGCCAAACCAAATCATTAGCCAGCGATGGGATTCGACGTCAAACCGGCGATCGGGACTCATGTGGAGGATCCGTGTGCTTCAATATCCGAACCACAATTGCTGTTCATTGATGGTGCGTATCAGGCGAGCTCTGACGGTGCGACCTTTCCAGTGAGGAATCCGATGACAGGTAGCGTCCTCTACCAGAGCGCATCAGCTTCCCTAGATGACTACACTACTGCCATCGAAAAGGCGCATGTCGCATACCAATCTTGGTCCAAGACACCTCCCACTACTAGGCGCTTGATCTTTCTGAGAGCCGCCGATATCATGGAGTCGTACATTACCGGGGGCGCCCCCGATCTTCTCTCCCAGGAAGTATCAGCGACGAAGTACTGGGTCAAAGTGAATATACTTGCCACCGCGGGTCTCTTCAGAGAGACGGCGGGGCTGGTTACTCATATTAAGGGCGAGGTCGTACCGGCGGACCGACCCGGAACGACAATTTTGATAGAGCGGCAAGCAGTTGGTGTGGTGTTTGCAATCTCGCCTTGGAATGCGCCGGTAAGGTTGACCCGCGCAGACATGACGAAGAATCTCGAGTACCCTGACGCATGACACAGGTTAATCTAACAGCTCGAGCCGTTGCGTGTCCGCTAATCTGCGGAAACACGGTAATCCTGAAGCCCTCGGAATTCAGCCCCAAGTGCCAGGACCTGGTCGTCAAGGCCCTGACGGCCGCCGGCTTACCCGCTGGCTGTCTCGGCTTCCTTCCCACTAGCCCGGAGCGCACGCCCGGCATTACCGAGTACGCAGTCAAGCACGACAAGATTCTCCGCGTCAATTTTACGGGGAGTGATCGGGTGGGCAAAATCATCGCGGGCTGGGCGGCAACATGCCTGAAGCAATGCGTCCTAGAGCTCGGTGGCAAAGCCCCTGTCCTAGTGCTCGAGGACGCAAACATTGACGACGCCGTTGAGGCAGTCGTTTTTGGCGCCTTGTCATACAGCGGGCAGATATGCATGTCGACAGAGCGGGTGCTCCTCCACAGTTCTATCAACGAGGACTTCAAAGCGCGGTTGCTGAACAAGATCAATGGTCTCAAATGCGGAAACCACATGGAGGACGCCGATGTCTCCATCTCCGGGTTGATCAGCTCTGCCTCAGCGGCTCGTGTCCTCAACATGATCAAAGCTGCGGTAGCAGGAGGCGCCACATTGCTCACCGGTGACCTCCAAGCCACCGGGCCATGCGGTACCATTGTGGTGCCTCATGTTCTGGAAGGCGTGGGATCCGATATGGACATTGCACACAAGGAGTCATTCGGACCTGTGCTGGTTCTCTCAGAGTTTGATACAGACGAGGAAGCAGTATCTCTGGCCAATAGCAGCGATTTTTCGTTGTGCGCCAGTGTCTACTCGCGAGATGTCGTGAGAGCAATGGAGGTTGCAAGACAGGTGCGGGCAGGCAGCTGTCACATCAACGGCCCAACTGTCTACGTTGAGGCGCCGTTGCCGAATGGGGGTACCGGCGGCAGCAGTGGCTATGGCAGATTTGGCGGCATGGCCGGGGTCGAGGCCTTCACTGAGAGGAAGGTCATCACACTGGCCAAACCAGGCATGAAGTTTGTGTTCTGATTGACCGCTTGGTATCTAACAGTACCTTATGGTAGTTCGATAATGGGCTTGTGGGACAACAGTTTTCCCGACTGCATTGTTCCTAGCGCTAAAAGTCTGACTGCAGTGCGGGATATTGAATCAGCAGCGTCTGGGTTTTAAAATGCGTGTTACGTGAACAACGTAGACTTGAGATCGGCCAATAATCGGCGAGATAGGAATTCGGAGATTCCTCGCAGAGACATCCGAAGCGAAAAACGCGGCATCAGTACGGGTTTACCTCAGCAGCGAAACAGCCGGAGAGAGCCGACCCTACCCAAGGCTACCCGAACCGGCAGGCAACGAGACGTGCATTGTGCTGACTGATGAGCCGTATGATTCGGGCCAGACACCTGCAACTGGGTTTTGTTGACATGGGGATGCAGCTCGAGGATGCAGCGTAGAGTCGACGCATGCGTCATGTCTTTCGAACTGCTTACATACGTAGGTAGCTTGGAACCGGCTTCCCTCGCCGTTAAAGGCATAGGTGGGGGGACCATGGGGGCATCAAAGAAGATAAATTGTTCTCCCCAGCCAGATACTCGCAATGTTCAAACTCGCAAGAACCACAGTAGCAACAGCAACATTACTTGTGCGCCACAGCCTCCGCAACCACCACAGGGCAATGGCGACAATGAACGAGCTCATCATCCACGGGACGCCCAAGCTTGGAGGATGGCGCCGCCAGGTTGACATCCCGTGAGTGCCTGGCCCGGTGCCCCTTCGATCCGGGTCCGAACGTAACTAACGGCCAGCTTCAGGAAGCCCGGACCGAATGAGGTCCTCATCAAGGTTGTGGCTACGGGCTTGAATCCAAAGGACTGGAAGGTATGCACCGTGCCCGCCTTTACCTGCCCGGCGATACCGCGAGGGGGCACACTTATCCCTCGAGATTGATGGCTGTGGTGGCTGACCAACGTGAGCACGATCCAGTGGACCAAGCGCAGGGAACAGAGCGGCGCCATGAACGCAGGAGACGACATTGCCGGCGTGGTGGAGAGTGTCGGTAGCAGCGTTTACGAGTATAAGCCCGGTGATCGTGTGGCCGCCTTCCATGGCATGGGGGAGCCCGCGGGCGCGTACGCTGAGTTCGCCATTGCCCCGGCGACGACGACTTTCCCGCTCCCCCCCACCATCCCATTTGAAGCCGGCGCAGGACTGCCGCTGTCCTCCATGACCGCCGCCATTGCGCTTTACCAGGCCCTCCGCTTACCCCTCCCCACGGTTCCGGGGAAGAAAGACATCCCACTGCTCATCTACGGAGGTGCCACTGCCGTCGGCGCCTACGCACTGCAGCTCGCCAAGCTTAGCGGTATCGGGCCCATCATCACGGTGGCAGGGTCCGGTATTGATTTTGTCAAGAGTCTCAATGCGGCCGACCACATCATCGACTACCGCACGGGCGATGTAGCGGGTGCCATCCTCGCGGCGCTTGACGGCAAGCCACTGCGCCATGCCCTGGACGCTGTCTGCTCTCGCAATAGCCACGTGCCGATCAGCGAGGTTCTCTCCGCCTCCGGTGGGGGCGAGATCAATATGCTTGACCCTCCCGAGGACCAGGGCTGGAAGTGGCCGGACAATGTCAAGTACTCGAGAACTTTTGTTTCGAGCGCTTATTCTCAGAAGCACGCGAACATCAGCCAAGAGCAGGCCGATGCCGACGGTGACTTTGCCTACTTCTTCTATCGGTATATCTCCCTTCTTCTGGCCAGGGGGACTTTCAAGCCGCACCCACACGAGGTGTTGCCGAATGGCCTCGACGGTGTTCTGGGTGGTGTCCAGAGATTGCTCGATGGAAAGGTGTCGGCGAAGAAGTTGGTCGCAAGGTATGTTAACCCAAACAAAAACACCAGTCTCCCCTCACCGTGGCCAGGGCTGACAGGATCACAGGATTGCGGATACCCCGGGTCTCTGAAGGACAAGAGCCCAAGTCGGACAGCTAGACATCCTAGGAGGAATCACGGGGTTTACATGCTGAGATTATTTGGATGGTAGCTATAGCAGCAGGCTTGTGCTGGATTTAAATACATGGCGTACTTCTCGTCTTTGGGATGTTGAAAACCTCTGGCCGTTGAACCGGGCACACAGAGAATAGGTGCAGGCCAGAAAGGTCACGCAGCGCGGCAGATGCCCAATGTTATTTCTTTTCTTTTCAATTCATATGGGCGATATCCGAAACACACCCCGGTTTTCGGGTGGCACCACTGCAATCCACAGTCAGTTTACGCTGAACCAAAATACCTTGCTCGCGAGACCGCTGAGTTCGCGCGATAAAGGCTTGTGTAAGGTCGTGGAATGTTCATACCACTGGCTTACCTGCTTGAGTGCTCGGGAGGCCAACGACCAGTCTCGTACAATGCAATGTCACACAGGCTTCTACTATACATATGTGGGTATATCATTGGTGCGGGTAGGGGGGTGACAATCAATCTGAACCCCGGAGTCAAGAGACGGGCGCCTCTTTTGCAGGCGTAAGACGGATGAATCTGACGGCATCAGCTAGGTAGGTGGGTGTAAAGTACTCTGCTAATACGACGACGGATTGGCCGCACCTGAGTGGTTGCGATATTTCAGCAGCATGGTGGCTGAGGGGATATTACCGGGCGGCCGGGTCGTGGTTGGGACGATGTGTCGGGGGCGATGCTGATCACAAAGAGCCGCGACCTTGGGAGGAGACAGGCAGATATTGAAAGTTGTTTAGAGCCCCCGTATGGGGTGCTACGAGCCTGGCTGTTCAGTAAATGGTGTTTTCACACATTGCATCAGTGTTCAAATCCCTCGCCGTCTTCGATGAGGCGGGAGAAGAAAGGGCTCTAAGAAGAGATCGAGGGTGAGTTGAGCCCACAGCTCCCGGTATGGCGCACACTATTCGTAAGGGTACCGAAGATCCACTTACCACAACAACTTAGGCCTGGGTCTGATTCCCGAGTATCTACCCGATGTCCAGCGTCTCGAGGAGCAAGAACGGCGGCCCAGCTGTCATCCCGCACCGGCATCGCGTGGAGGGAACCGTTACTCCCATAGAGTCGCACTCCCCTGCAGACGATGCGAGCCCTAATAGTGCGGTAGATGAGCCAATATAGCTTCGACCGGGTGTCCCGGGGAATTTCCCCTGCGTAAATAGTAAGTGGGGGCAGATGGTATCCGGATCGTGATGGAATAGCTCGTAGCCAGGAGTGTTTCAGCCGCCGCCAGCACTGGGCGCGGGACTGTGTTTAGCCGGTAATCACGCCCGCGTCGCTGGCAATTTCCGCCATTGTGCAGCCAAATGTGTAAACCCGGAGCCAAATCATAGTTCTTCTGAGAAGAATCCGTGGGTGTTCATCTTTGGAAGGTTCGCCTCGATACTGGTCTTTGGGATCATGCTACGTACAACCGAGGGTCAACCACACCTCGCACTCCGGAACTAATAGATATCGGTGCAATCACAGGTACACAGCCGATCCATAGAGTACACCCAGGATAGGTAGGTACTCCAAGGTAAACCGGACAAATGCCAAGCACCGCGTACGGGATGAACACGGCAGGATCTGGCGGGTCATCAATGCGCTATAACAGCGCGGCTGAACAACGGTGGGCATCCACCCGCGTGGTGGGAAGTGGCAACGCCCATAGGGCTCCACGGACGTCGACGCGAGATCCATGGAACGAGCCCGAAGCTTGGCAGAGCTGGCGCCATCCCTTTCTCCGCAACCCGGAGGGTCGGGGCACGCGTTGCGCTGGCTAGGGAGCGGCATGGTATTAAGCCCCGGCGAAGCCATGCCGCCTCTCCGCGCCGGCGCTTGGAAGGTTGCCTTTTTTTTTTTCTCGCTACGTGCGTGGGTGATGCTGCACCTAGGCTCCTTTGAAGATTGGGTGAGATGACGGGGTGCAGCGGGAGTAGAGAGCGACTGCGGGTCTCGGTTCAGCGGCCGGGAAGCTGAGGTGTCCCGCTATATGAGGCCCCAGGCCCCTGGCCGTTTTCTAGTCCTCAGCGAGGCCTTCCAGGATAGGTACTTGGACAAGCTAGCACTGTCACCACCGTCGTCATGAGGGTGCAACTCGCCTTATCGGTCACATCGGCGGCCCTGGCTGCCGGGAACCCCCTTACAAAGCGAGCAGCCATCGACGACTGCCTCAAGGCGGCCAACGTGCCCGTCGATGCCCCAGGCTCTACCAACTGGAACAACGATGTCCGGGCCTTCAACCAGCGACTACAGTACACACCTGTGGCCATAGCTGTCCCGACAACGGCCGAGCACGTGGCCGCAGCCGTGTCGTGTGCGGCAAAGGTGGGCGTCAAGGTCAATCCTAAGTCGGGAGGACACAGTTACGCCTCGTTCGGTCTCGGTGGTGAAAACGGCCACCTGGTGGTGGAGCTCGACCGCATGAATAAAGTCACGGTAGATTCATCCACCCAGATCGCCACTGTCCAGGCAGGAGCGAGACTGGGCCATGTTGCGACGCTGCTGTACAATAACGGCCGGAGAGCCTTCAGCCACGGGACCTGTCCAGGGTAGGGCCTCTCGCCTTTCCTCCAATGCTTTGAAATCCATGGCGAATGCTGACTTTGCGTTACAAAAAGAGTTGGCGTCGCGGGCCACTCGTTGCACGGTGGGTTTGGGTTCAGCTCGCACACGCACGGGTTGGCTGTGGACTGGATCGTCGGTGCTACGGTCGTGCTTGCCAACTCGACCATTGTCGAGGCTTCCGAAACTCAAAACCCGGATCTTTTCTGGGCCCTGAAGGGGTCGGGCTCCAACTTCGGCATTGTAACGACCTTCAAATTCAAGACGTTCGCTGCGCCATCCCAGGTCACCGCATTCCAGGTCAACCTCCCATGGAACAGCGCCGGCTCCATCGCGTCTGGCTGGGGAGCCATCCAGGATTGGATGATTGCCGGCTCCATGCCCAGCGAGATGAACATGCGCGTCTTTGCTAGCGGCTCCCAGACGCAGCTGCAGGGCCTGTACCACGGCAACTCCAACAACCTCCGCTCGGCCATCCAGCCCTTGTTGAGCAAGCTGGGTGCGTCGCTCTCCAATGCGCAGCAGTACGACTGGATGGGTGCATTTTCCTACTACACGTACGGCGGTCAGGTCGACGTCACGCACCCGTATAACACGGTCGAGACTTTCTATTCCAAGAGCTTGGTCACTAGCGCCCTCCCCAGTGCTGCCATGCAGGCCGTGGGTAACTACTGGATCAACCAGGCCAAGCGCAACTCCCGCGACTGGTTCATCATCATCGACATGTACGGGGGCAAAAACTCTGCCATTACCAAGGTACCCGCGAACGCCTCGTCGTATCCCTACCGCGACCAGCTCTTCCTCTACGAGCTGTACGACCGTGTGAAGACAGGATCATACCCCTCCAACGGATTCAGCTTCCTCGATGGCTGGGTCAAGGCTTTCACGGACAACCTCCAGCAGTCACAGTGGGGAATGTACATCAACTACGCCGACCCAACCATGAGCCGCGCTGAGGCTCAACAGGTTTACTATCGCCAGAACCTCCCCCGTCTGCAGCAGTTGAAGGCACAGTACGACCCTGCCGAGTTGTTTTACTACCCCCAAGCTGTTCAGCCTGCCAAATAGTCAGTGGTCAACAGGCCCGGGCCACTTCGTGCTACGGCCAAGGGGAATGCTTTTATACATGTCAAGGTTTGGGGACCAGTGATTACGCCTGGAAACAATTAGATCATCAGGGACCTGAGGGGCTTGGCGAAAAGGGTCTTCCACCCGCTGATCGCTTGTACATATGTGAAATTTGACCGTATAACACAACCTAGCCAGGTCCTTGATAAATTCAATGTATATGTTAGGCTCTTATAACGCGTGGCACAACACCTCATCCTTTGATTTCGTGTCCTCCGGATGCTAACCGGCAACTCGCCACAATCAACAACCAACCTCCGCCACATACAAAGTGCAGATATTGAGTATTAAAGAGGGGGTGTGATTGTTCGGCCGCAAGGGGAACAAGAAGTCCTCTCCATGGTGTTGGGTTATGTTTGGTAAGGTTCTGTCAATGTCACGTAAATGTCCAGAACCCACTCTAAACAGCCCAATAGTACCAGGCTTCATCTCGCTGAAGGATTCGGCTCCGCTCAATGGATATGATTCAGTGCTGAAATAGACTTCATAGCAAGCACTTCCGCGCCCTCCTCACCCTCACTTGAACCTTGGGGCTTGTACCTTACCTTAGGTACGTGTACTGACCCTGCGCCACAAGTATTTCATCGCCTAGGTAACTAGCTCCCTCAACTAAAAACCAAGTCACCCTTGCTGTCTATGCTTAGTCACCCCTCCCTAAGGCACATGAGAGGGTTGCAAGACCACACCAACATATCTAAACCCTGTAAATCCCGAAACAGGTAGCCGTACAGGACATATCTCTCAGCCACTGATTCCCCCCCAGTTTCATCGGTGGACTCGCCGAATATCTTCCTATAAAACCTCTTTGGAATGTCCCTGCGCTCCCCACCGCGTAGTCCTCGCAGGTTTATAGATCTGGGCCGTACATCTCGAAGCACATCCAGTGCTTCTTCCCATGTACCGCTGTAAAGCCGAATATTCTCCAGATCAACATGCCTCGGGAATTTCTGTATCTTTTTGAGGGCAACGATATCCGAAAGGTCCAGACCAACGTTGTGAAGGATCAAAGCTGTCAGGTTGGGGCGCAGTGTCGACGACATCACCTGGCCTGCATCAATTCTCATCGTGTCCAAGATACGGCGTGGATCCATCACCGTCACTAGCTCGAGGTGCTCCAGACTCGGCGTGTCCAGGCAAGCGGACAGAAATTCTTGGACATCATCAATATGGTCGTCATCAGGGCCTATCCCGATGCGAAATGAAAACTTCTTTAGCTGCTTCATCCCGGCGGAAAATGCCCCTCGGTCTTCATGAGGCACCGATAGGCCTCCTTGACAGCCAGGATTCCAAACAGTGATATCAATAGTTCTGAAAAGAACGCCGGTGATTTGTGCAGCTGCGATCAGCTCGAAGATGCACCGGTAATTCTGCGTCGAGGAGATACCCTGCGCGGTTGCATCCGCCCCGGTAATGGGCTCCAGCATGAGACGATATACCTGACCCCAGATATCGCGATCCTCGAAATTTATCGACTGACGACGCGAAGGATAGCCGCAGCTAGAGTCCCGAAACTCGAGTGTTCGAGAAAACGGCATTCTTGCAATCGCAGCGCCGACGACACGCGGGAAAGCCCTGGGCTCCATTAACGAGCTTTGCTTGTTGACAAGGGCCAACAGCTTTTTGTGAGCACTTCCGAGACTTGAAAGCCAGCCCCTGTCGTCCTCGACCCTCCCAGCATCTGTAGCGACGTAGAGGTCGTCTATCCTCTGACGCAGCGTGGACACAATCGACATTGCCGATGTGGCCGTTTCCGATGTCCTCCGTTCCGGATCGTCCCCAATAAATAACCGGACTTGATTCTCCAGCTGACCGGCGTGGAATGATAGAAAAGTCTCGAAATCGATCAGCATGTCGTTGTATTGGTCGAGGATGACCTTGACGACTCGGACACCCTTTGATACTGAGGGATGTTGTGAAATTTCATTCAGTCGATCGACCGACGCCTGGTTCAGCTCCACGTCCACGATGCGAACAAGCAGAAGCGAGCCCAGATCGCGGAATTTGCGGCAAACAAGGCGGGCATTTTGTATATCCTTCCTGCAAGAGTTCCAGTTGGAAGTCTGAGAGGGGGAGGCATCACCTTCGTAGCCCTCGACGTACTCCAGGATGATGAGGAGGACCTCGTTAGGAAAGTCCAAGATCTTCAGGCACCTTAGGTGTGGACGTGCCAGGTTGTTGAAACGGAGCCGGATAGCACTTTGCGAATGTTCGAGATTTGTCATGACCAATTCGCGGTCGATGAATTCCCTCTCCATCGCGGCCTTCTTCGCCGGTATTTGGACGTTGCCTTCGGCGCGACCTTGTTTTAACCATTCGTTAATCACGTCGTTTGAAAAAACGCCCGATGGGGATAGCTTGAGGCAGTTCTCTTTGTACCGGGCCAGGTTCAAGGAGGGGCGCTTTATATGGCCCTCGTAGATGAGATGCGAGATGTAGAGGATGCCATAGACGTCATGGGTCGCTTGATCGAGGCGCTTATTGACGTCTCGGAGGGTCTCAAAGACATCTCTGAGTTCCTTGCACCCCTGGGCAGCTGCCGACGTCCCTGTTGCGTTGAGCATCGTGGCGCGATCCAGCGGCATCTGAATCTCGGCGAAAGATTGACTTGAGCGGACGGCACCAGCACCGGCTGAGAAGTCAAAAGAAAAGACTAGTTTCAACGACCGGCGCGAAAGGTTGGCCAAAATAAACAGTCTTGACGCTCAACGGGAGCGGGATGCGGCTTTGTGGTTCCGCTGCATGAAATACCCGACGCTCGTGGGAGGTTCAAGTGTATTCAGAATACTTTCAAGTTTCTCAAACTGAGCGGTTTTGGATTTGAGGCAGCGGATTTATCTGTTGTTGCCCACTCGAACTTGTGTCACGCGACAGAACGCGTCCTTTTTATTTAAACGCGGGGTGATGGCTCCCTCGACGAAGGCTAGCGCTTGTCACGGAGGTATCCGTGTGGGAAATTGAAGCACCATTTCTCTACCATTTCTCTGGCCTAGTCTCGCCGGGCTTTTGCTATGATCGAGTGCCGGCGCTGGGAATCAATATACACGTGCCATTTCGAGACTTCTGGTGAGCCGATCGTTCGATCTCGGGGCCCAACCTGGATTTGAGCACACTTGGGTTTAAGGTTGAGACGAACACATTGCGTGCCAAGTCCATTACCAAGGTTACTTCTTGCGCGGACCTGCGGCGTTGGACCCCATATCGGCTTGGCGGCTCAGGCGGCAGGCAATTTCCAAATGCCGGGGAAGCCAGGATTCAGCGCACAGTCCACCGGCACCCGCTGCGGTCATCATTCTCAAGGCTGGGTCCCAATTCGCTGCCCACCACGTTCGCAGGTTCAAGTGCTCGGACCCGTCCCCCGGCACGGCCCTCGCTTCTCCTTTCTTCAAAAGGACTTTGAGAGTCGGTGGGTTTGCGTTGGTTCTGGTCTGCAGTTGGGTGTCAGAACTGCGCCTCCGGACGGCAGGACAGAACCGGGTTCGCGGACGATACCCCAGACCACGTTCTCCATGCCTAATTCACAGAAGGCCGGCTCGACCTACTCTACGCCGGTAGGTCACGCATTCCACCGTTGCGGAGCCCAGGGCAACCTCGTTGGAAAATGGTGTTCCACGATGCAGTCGGTGACATCCCCCTGGAGGCGCTCGGCCAACCACCGCTCCCCTGCCCCGCCCTATCGCCGCCGGGGGGGACGCCGGGGGGCCGCCACCGAGCATCAATTCCAGGGTAGAGGGAGATTTCTGAAAAGCCACCGAGGCCCGTGTCACAGACCTGGATAGACACCCTGTCTCTCTGGGAATCCCCCCAGTCCGTCA
>Ga0247769_1000155_pt1 | contig 14431 bp, 17 predicted proteins | sample UWRJL166409R6_FD_179942 | JGI IMG/M metagenome (GOLD analysis project Ga0247769, IMG submission 179942) | Plant litter microbial communities from Arlington Agricultural Research Station in Wisconsin, United States - UWRJ-L166-409R-6 | ecosystem: Environmental > Terrestrial > Plant litter >... | reverse complement strand
TGGTTTGTTTGGGGAGGTTACCGTGCTTCTCGGAGGGCGCCAGGTGGTGGGATGGAAATGAAAGAAGGGGAGAAGCGAGTGGGAGGATCTTATTATAGTCAAGCTGAGAGAGCGCCGAGCGTGGAGGAGGGTGGAAGGTGGAAGGTGGGACGCTCTTTGGGTTGGGTGGATAATAAACAACCCGCCGCGGAGTGGCAGAGACACCTACTCTGTCCGCAGTATGCAGTCGGCACCCGAGACCCAACACCGCAGACTGGATTCTGCAAGTCCCGTCTGTCTTTCTCTGTAGGTGTTTCTGCGTCTCTGCGTCCCTGCGTTGCGTAGGTACCTATCTCTACACGGGACAAGGGAAAGCGGGAGGGTGGGTGACGGCAACCTTGACTGTGATTGTACCTTGCAGCGATCTCGTTCCCCTCGGACCAAATTGCTTAAATGAACGGGTATGGCAACTCCATCTACGTGGCCAAGGCGTCAGCAGGATAGCTGCAATCTGGATGGCAAAGCCTGTCTGGCAAGCGAAAGTGAGCAAACAACGGCCGCTGGGAAAGTACGGATGCCATCGTGCCATCCTCTTTTTTTAAATGAAAATTTTAATCTTCTCATCTCTACCAAACGCTTGCTCGCGTCATATGAACAAAGAATCCGCGTTTGCTCCTTCCCTCGCTGGGGTCTCAAATCTGGAATCTCCACTGCATCCCCAAAATCCAAGACTTGATGTGCGGCATGGAGGCCATCCCTTGGGACTTGCACATCCAGGGCAAACGGGAGACGGCCATTGGTCCAGACGGCAGGGACATGTGGAAGGGGAACGCACGCCCGTCGGCGACAGTGAACCGGTATCATCCAGGCCAATGGGTGTTTGCGTTCCCAGGTATTCAAGGGCTGAAAAGGGCCGTGAACGGCTGGCAAGGGACAGAACTCAAGGTACCGATCGCGTTGTAATGGTGGGCCGGACGCTGCATGTGGTAAGCATCCACCTCTGCCCGCTCCATGCTTGCCTGCATCGCGCAAAACGGCCCTGCGCGGCTACTTACCTACCGCATTTCGGATCAACCGGTTTCACCTTCATCACAGCCACATCGCGCCTTCTCACGAGGTAGCCCTCTCGGAGCCAGCAGACATGTTCATCAACAACTATGGAATGCCTCCTCTTCTTGGCCTGGGATCAACCCCTCGATGACAAGTTCGGCACCTGGGATTCACTTGGTTTATTCCTTGCCCTCGCCGCCCATCTCATATGGATGCTAATGCCCGGGCGCCTCCTGTTGCTCCGTCGCTTAGTCGGCAACGGCTAATATGGACCGCCAATTACGAGAGATTGCCCCATTTGGACCGTCCCTCAGCGCTGGGCGTTCGATGACGACGGGAAAGCGCTCGTTGATCTCCAGCTCGGGTCGTGAGGCGCGCCACGACTAGCTTGTCGCCTTTGTCTTACATGATCAGCGTCCAGTGATGATGGGATGCAGTGCACCGCCGAGGGGGGTTGAAGCCAGAGGTCAAGAGGTGAAGGGTGTCGCGTCCACGATCGCAGACTGCCGCCCACGAATGCTCCGAGCCAATCGGGTTGTGAGCCTCTTCCAAGTTGGGGAGGCGCATCAATTGTGGTGGCTGGATTTCTCCAAGTTCTGTGCTTTGCGGCGTCGACCTGGGCTGATGCCAAGAATCAAGATCCAACGATCAGATTGGCTTCACCGGGCGTGCGTACGAATACCAGACTACCATTCACTCTGCAGCACCTGGGAATTTCGACTTCGTATAGACCGTTGAGAGTGGCCGCCTTGCAGATCCTCAAACCGGAAAGCGAATAGCACCCGAAAGAATCTGTGCCCTCAGCTTTATAACTGCGACAAGCACGTTGAGTCTGGGTTTGGGGCTCCCGAGCACCCAGGGTCAGTGCTCCACCCCCGGTGACGATCGATCTCGCAGGGCTAGGGGGAACTCCACGAGGCTGACAGGGGTCAGAACTGTTCTAAGTTCTGAGGCGACAGCCACAACACGATGCTACGGGCACTTGCAGTGCAGTTGTTTCAAGTTTGAGTCCATGCTGGTGACCCTTGGCGTTTATTTCTCCAGACCGGACACCGTTGGAAATAGACACTACAGGCCTTGCGCGTTGACAGGAGCGCGACACGAGCGGGACAGGTGTCTGAGAGCCTGGTATTACACTACCACTCTCCTGCCTAGATGGCTGCGACTGCGACGGGTTTCGTGCGACTCGGAAGATTCAAGGGCGGCAATACGGGCGACCACGCGGTTGCCCGCCTGTCGTGTTCCGGTGCCTTGGGAGAGCGTTTGCCCCAAAGCTACCAATGGCGGGGGGAGAGACTAATGGGCTTTGGGCAACGTCGTGGTCGGGTGATGTCAAGCCACCCATCTTCCACAGCACGAGTAATGGAGTAATCAGTAGCCGCCAAGGGCACCATGCTTCTCTGGCATCGCACAACGCGCCTGGGAAATTCTAGTTGCAAAGCTGGTCGTAAGCATTGCGCCTCACCACCCTGTCTGTAGGCGTCTCTTTACCAAACCCAGCGACGATGCTTGCGCCACAAGCCAGGACGAGAGGGCCCTTGGAAACGGGAATGTGGCCCTGACAAAGATGCGGAAGTCGCAAGTAGAATACCTAGGTAGGTGAGAATACGGCCACGAGCTTTGCTCATAAAATATATCCCACACCAGCGGATTCATGCAACCTTTCTATTCTTCATTATCTGCCATTGTCCTGCTCACACGATGAGTCCAGTGGGGTTGAACGGAACCGGAGATTCACACACAGAAGTCCGGAAGACGCCGAACCGGGCTCAGGCCAGGGGGGCCGCGCTTAACCCTAACCCTCGATCCAAGGATTGGCACCTGGATTTCAAGGCGACAACCGCTCGTTTGCCAGGCCTTGCAATCCACGCAATCGGATGCCAAGCTCGGCATCGACGACATCATCTTACGCGTAGCCGCGAACAATCACCGACAGCGTCGAGCTCCCCGAACGCACCGAACGCACCGAACGAGAAAGCGGGCGTGCTGCAGTCGAGCAATTCCCAGGTCACCTTTCCGAACAAGTTGTCGACCGGGTCGCGCCCGAATCCAACGCTAAGATGAAGCCCCTCGTCAGTGCCATGCAAGCGTGGTCGTGGTATGCCCTTCTCCCGCACTGAGGATATCGCCGACGCATTCCCCGCTGACTCTCAACTAGCGTTGTTATTTCGGTGTTTGCAATCGTTATCCTCTCTACACTTGGGCTCCTCTACAGGGCCAACCACCCCGAACTCGTTGGAGGCGACGAAGATCCGGAGGATGGGGCGACGGTCGCGGCAACAGTGTTTACCGCTGTCATTATTTACGCTGTGAGTTTCTGGCCCACTTTGTCCCTGTCTTCGCATCGCGGAGCCGAGACAGACAGCATGCTGACCATGATGGTTGTTCTTTCAGGGCTTCTTAGTATTCTGTGGCCTGCAAGGCCTGTTGCATGTCCGAGAGAGCCGGCGAGGTTCTATTGCGCTGTAATATGGGGGCTATCGAAGTTATTAGAGAGAAAGATATCGCGGCGTTCGGAACTGTCCTAGGAGGACTCTGCATCAATTCCCATCCAATCTGCTCGGGCAGTTGGGTGCTGTACAAATATTGACCTTGTGTGAACCGATGGCAGGAGTGGGGTGAGGGAGACACCATTCTCTTTGGGGATACCTTTGCTCGTTCTAAATCGAGAAGCATACCCACGTTGGATGCATCTACTACAGGCTGAGGGCGGATGCATCGGCGCCATGGGGCAGGTGGCTTTTGTGGGACGGCCAGGTTAGTCGTGCCCTGTTCGTTTGCAAAGGCAGACCTCTATTTCTCTCCCTAGGAGGTTTGAACGCTCTGCCTTCGATATACAGATCCCAATGAACCAACCAGAGATTTACTGCCACGTTGACGGTATTCGACAGGGAGATTCGATGGATGGTGCAAGGCTGCAGCTCTCACCTCTGTCCACTGGATTCTATTTAACGATCGGAACGGCTTCTAGGCGGTGCGCCACGGGTTGAGATGCATTCACAGCATCGGCTGACCCGCGATAATTCGGGTTTCTTCACCCCCAAGCCATACGTTTGGCAGTTAGGTTCTTGGTTGCTTTTCGGATCCGCTGCCCTACTGCATCGGCGGGCGGGTGATTGGCTGGTCGAGGCTCGCTCGCACCTGTCGCTGCAGGAGCGACCTTGCCCTCTGACTCCTTCCTACCTGACCAGCGTTTAACCTTTTTTTCTTCTTTCTTTCCTGCCACTCCAATTTTGTGCCATTCTAGGCATCACCGTGGTATTTTTGTGGCCATCTCATTTCCAGCTCGTGGCTTTGATCCACGGCGGCAGGGTCTTACAGGTATCACGGGACTTCGTGCCACCATCGTGTCAAACGGACCCCCCTGTTCCTCCAGGCAGACAGGCACACCGCTTCGGTTTGGCGTCGACGCGATCGGACTCCACGTCCAAGGGACTTCCTACCAGAAGAGAGCACGTTGATGCTGGATTACAGAGTGCAGTATGCACGACTTTCTATAAAGGTCGCCATCTCTCGCATTCGGTCGAGAGTGAATGTGCTATTGGCATCCTGTCCCTCTATTTTCGCTGCCCAACTGCAATTGAGATCTTCACAACCGAAAGACTGGACAGGTCTCGATTGTTCCGTTATAAATCATCTTGTTCCTTGATTTTTTTGACTTGTGGCTCGGGTATTTCATTGACCTCTTCAGTCGCCATTTTCCAGCAATACGTTTGCAAGATCACCATTCTGCTTCACCATGACTTCGGCCGTCCCCAAGCTGCCGGCCCCCCACGCGGACCTGGTGAAGTACATCGCTGCTCACTCTGAGAAGCCGCTGAAGGAGATCATCGAGCCATACCGAAAGTACGAGGCTCATCTCCGCCAGACTTTTGCCCAAGAGCCCGACAATGAGCTCCTCAAGGACCCCTATGTCAATATGCTACCCCTCTTCACCGAGGATACGCCAACCATCAAGATTCGGGCGCGTAACCTCGCCAGCGAGACCGAAGAGGAGGCATCCAAGTACATCATGCCCTTACCGAAGGATGTCCGCCGGCCTGATGGATCTCCCGCCGTTGTGGCAAGCCACAAGGAGTTCCAGCGCAATTTCAACGTCTTTTCCGAATCTTCCTTGGTCGAAATCGACTGGAGCAACGTCATTGCGGCAGGCTCTTCGGTCGTTAACTGTCTTGTCCCCGTTCCAGACGAATACAACGGCACCAAGCGCGGTCTCCGCGAGTTCTACCATGAGAAGTTCTGCCCTGCTTCCGATGTGGACCTTTTTTTGTACGGCCTGACCGAGGAAGAGGCGCTCAAGAAGATCCAGGACATCGAAACCAGTGTCCGTGATGTTCTCCTCACCGAGACCACGACTGTCAGAACCAAGCATGCGATCACAATTTGTAAGCAACGACGCCAAAGCATCTGATTGTGGCTATCGCGGGGATATGCTTATACCACAGCAGGCAGCCAGTATCCCACTCGGCACATTCAGGTACGGCCGTGTCTTGTTCAGGTGGCTTCCGTGGTTGCTGACGTGTGTTGGCAGATTGTGCTCCGCATCTACAATTCTATATCAGAAATCCTCACTGGCTTTGACATCGACTGCTCCGGCGCAGCCTACGATGGCAAGCAGGTCTACTGCACCCCTCGGGCCCTGGAATCGTACATGACGCAGATCAATCACATTGATCTGACCAGACGTAGCCCGTCGTACGAAAACCGCCTCTCCAAGTACAGCCATAGGGGCTTTGAGGTGTATTGGCCCGACCTGGATCGATCCCGCATCGATCCCACCGTCTTCGAGCGATCCTTCCAGCGGACCCTCGGACTAGCGAGGCTGCTGGTCCTGGAGCGTCTCCCGACACCCTCGTCGCGTGACGCGTACCTCGATAAGCGCCGAGCAGAGAGAGGCCGCCCCCGTGTCGATCGCTCCAACAGATATAACTACTCACTTGCGGGGAACATCAAAGAAGAACACGAGGACGAGATTGCTGACTGGGTAAACGAGGAAGAAGTGTCTAACTACCACACCTTCACGATTCCCTATGGACCCAAGTTCCATGCCAAGAAGATCGAGAAGCTCTGCTACACCAGAGATCTGCGTACGTGGAAAAGGGGAGGCAATGCGGGAGCGGCATCGTAAACTAATTCGTTCACATCACAGTTCTCAACGCCGAATGGAACCAACCAGAGAGCAGAGAAGTCTATCTACACCGCCACCCTGCCTTCTTTGGTCGTGTGGAGGATGTCATTGGTGATTGCTGTGGCTATTGCCCTATTCCCAAGACTGAGGACGAGAAGGAAATCGCGGAAAAGGAGGCCAAGATTCATGTGTCCGGCAAGATTTCATTCATCAAAGACGATCCAGGTCGGCAGGTATGTGCTGCTCTCTTTTCTAGGCGCAAACTGCGCGGGGATCGAAGCTAACTTTGACGTCAGCAAATTGGCTCCTTCAACCCTCTTACCGATGACGATTGGACTGAAATGGCGTATGTGGGCAATACTGCCCGTCTATGCACGGCCATCGTGGACGGCGATGTTGAGCATGTTGAAGCCTGGCTTGCCCAGGAGGGCGTAAATCCCGACACACGAGACTTCACGGGCAGAACTCCTCTTCATCTTGCGGTCATGAGCTCTACGCCGGCGGTGGTGAAGCGCATTGTTGATGCGGGTGCTCGCTTGGTCGCCCGTCTCGCAGATGGGCGGACAGCGCTTCATCTTGCAGCGGCCCGGGGCAATGTCGAAATACTCAAGATTCTCATGGACAAGAGTATCGAGAACGAGGCCGAGTACGAAGAGAAGAAGGATCAGCGTCGCAAAGCCAAGGCCTCTGAGAAGGAATCGCCGGGCGAAACCAAGAAGGATGCCGATGAGCAGTCTGGCGATGATGGATCCGACGAAGAATCTGACGACGATTCAGAGGCCGAGATCGTCGATGCTGAATCCGAATTCGAGGTTAAAAGCATGGCCACTGGCTCCTTTGTCGAGGTCAGCCGTCAATCGAACAATGGCGCCGAGGACGGCGCGGCGCTAGATGATGAGGATGAGCCGAACTTCTACGATGTTAACATCGTCGCGTGGGACACGCCTTGTTCCGCCCTTCATCTGGCTATCACGGAAGGCCATGTGGATATCGTCAAGACGTTGTGCCAGGTAATGTACCTCTTTTTGTGGCATGGCATCAGAGACTAACAACTACGTCTGCAGGACTATGGCGCCGACGTTCTCTTGCCCGTCAAGTTCATGAATTCAAACGGCACGCCTGCTGGTTCTTTGCTCACGTTGGTCCTGTCTCTGTCCCTCCCAGTGGAGAAGGCTATATCCATGACCAAGACGTTGCTTGGTCTTGGCGCCACTTCTGCCCAGGCAGATATCAATGGTGTTACCGCCTTCCAGCAGTATGTTGAAGAGAATGCCGAGTCCCTCGTCAAGACCTTCCTGGAGATGGACCAGACGGGATCAAAGACCGCAATTAATCACGTTGTGGTGCCCGACTACGGCACACCCCAGACCCCTCTCCAAATGGCTGTTCATAAAGGGAATCTGGGTCTTGTGTTGCAGCTACTCGAGCACGGCGCAGCGACCGAAGTCGATTTTGAGTCTTGGTAAGCCCTTTTTGCCATTGTCTCTTCACGAGTCGGTGGATGCTACGATAGGCTGACAATTTATAGGCTCAAATCGGCCAGACAATCGACACGGAGCAACCAGCTCGGATCATTTGAAGAGAACCAGAACAGATTTACTTCTTCGATGGAGCAGCCATTGATTGTCGCACTGAAATCCTCGAAGCCAGAATCTGCCTTGCTGCTTTTGGAAAAGGGGGCAGACCCCAACGTGGTGACGGCCGAATCGCACTCTTACATGCAGAATTCTTGGTCGCGATACCCTGGAGAATCCGCTCTCGATATTGTCACCGCGGATCTCAAGACACTGCGAGAGTACAAGGTGGAAGAGCCCGTACCGCTGACTAGGCCCGTTGAGCAAGAGGGCCTCGATAGCTACCTGGACGGCTTCAAGCAAGGTACCTATCAGCACTGGATTGTCTCTAATGACGTTGAAGGGACCAAACGGGTATTTCAGCGCGATCTGGAGGAGTATGAGCAAAAACGTCACAAGCCGGTTCCCGTTGCCGATGGTGAAGCAGAGAAGACGGCGGCGATCAAGAAAGCCGTGGAAACACTCGAAAAGATCGAGAAAGTTTTGCGAGCAAAGGGTGCGAAGACCTTTTCGGAGCTGTTCCCGGACTATCGAGCCACTCAAGAGAAATACCGAAACGAGCGTTGGGTGTCCACCACCGAAATCAAGAAGCCGCTCCCCTACAGTTATACTTTCACCTTTGGTTCGGTCACCGATGTGACCCAGTCTAGACACGCCGCCTATCTCGAGCTGTATGTTGAAGCCATTCACCCTCTGATGGACTGTTTCCCCTGCAATTCTATCTAGTCTCTTGTTGAGATAACCTACTGACTTTGGTTTCCGATGTAGATTTGAAGCCGCGTGGACCGGTGACATTGAAAAGATCAAAAAGCTTACTTTGACTTCCTGGGATGAGGAAAAGACAGAAGCTCCCCTAAAGATTGCTGTCAATAATAACCGCAACAACCCCTTTTCTCTCGCTTTCTTCCGTGGGCACTATGATGTCGCCAAGGCCGTTCTCGAGATCGCCAAAGCCCAGTACGCCCCTGAGGACAAACCCAAGACCCGATTCCGGATGGACGCGAATGAATCAGATGACGACGAGGAATACTCCGATGAAGATGATTCTGCCAGCAGCGATGCCTCAGAACCGCGAATCTATAGCCACATAGTCGACGGGGATTACACGGTTGAAAACGTCGGGCAAATTTCAATGAAGGTGAACAGCCGCACAAAGCCGTTGCAGTTCCTCGGTTGGTCTTGTATGGCCATTGGCCAAGATGGGACGATGGGTTCAACAGCCTCGGTGCTCTCACACGCCATTCAGGAAAATGATCTCAAACGTCTCAGGATCCTGCTTGACCTTTACGAGCAATACAGCACTCAAAAGCTCGATGATGACGAGGAAGAAGTTTCTGGTTTCTTCTCCTTTCCCATCCAAGAGTTTCATTTGGCGGTTGAGAAGGGGCGTATCGAACTTCTTGCCGAGATTATCAAGCGCACTGGAGCCGGCCTACCATTGGAACACCTCGTCCAGGACAGTGGCATCGAGTTGAAGGAGAAGCCTCGCTACTACCAAGGGCTTACTGTATATGGAAAGAAGAGGTATGATTAAGATCTGTCGCTGTATGTTCTGTGCTCTCTCTAACATCACTTCGCAGGAGCGACTGGGCGACTGCGGGCAGAACGGTAGTTCGAAGGTCGGATGGTACCAAAACGTCACCCCTACTAACCGCTGCACTGGCCGGTTGCCTCGAGAGCGTGGAATGGTTCCTATCTGAGATTCCGCTGAGACATTACCTTGAATTCGCCAAATCAAAGGCCGCGCGAGAGGATTTGAGGCTGAAACACCTTGGACAGACACCTGGTGGCATCGAAAGAGCCATAACGAAGTGGCTTGACGACCAGAGTGAGTTTTACTGCATTCTCATGACCATTTATTGCAAAGTCGACGGCACTAACAACGTGAAAAGGCGATTTGGTCATCCATGCAGCCGTCATGGCCGATCCAAGCAAGAAAGCCACGGATTTGGTATCCCATCTAGTGCGCACACGCCCAGCGCTGCTGAACTCGAAATCCGTCCAGCAGATGACGCCGCTGATGGTTGCTTGCCAGCTCGGCCGTCTCGATGCGGCAGAAATCTTGGTCTCAGCTGGGGCTGACCAGACAACCAAGGACAAACTCTGGCAGAACCTGCTACATGCTGCGCTCGCGGAAAACCCGAAAGCTTGGAAGCTGGAACGGCTTCTCAAACACCTCGACAGCGACTTGGTAATCCGTATGCTGAGAGAGCGCAGCAGTCTTGAGAGTCAGGGTCGCACGCCGCTCCATGCCTGGCTCGATGGCTGCACGAATTACACCCGCTCGTACGAGAAGGACGGGGATATGTTCAAGATGCTCAAATTCCTATTCGAAATATCGCCCGAATCCTCGCGGCGTGCGTTGCACATGCTTGACGCTTCAGGCGACACGCCCCTCCACACGTTGATATTCAATGATTCGGAACGCTCTCTCCCCCTCGCCCGGATACTCATAGACTTCGATCCCAGCCTCCTCTTCCGCGAGAATGCTGTCGGGCGGACTCCCATTGAGGTGGCGCGGGAGAGATTCGTTTCCAGCCGAATCAAGTCATCTTCGGTTACGAGGTACTGGTCTCATGATTCAGTCTCGACGCTACCCGACGCCCGTGCCCAGAACTTCGTCAAGAAGGACGATGTGCCTAAAAGAGAGCACGAGGACTCGTCAATCATCGCTAGGATCTGGTGGATGTGTGAGGAGGCTTTGGGAAAGTTCTCCGAGCCGCCGAAGCGACGCCTTGTCAGCCTCTACGAGGCCAATGACGTTGCTAAGAGATTGGGCGAGGAACACATGCGGAGCCGTTACAACTTCCGCATCCGTGCCCCCGCTGGTTCCTCCTCGGAGGACGAGAAGGCCAACGAGGCCGAGAGCCAAGAGGCGGCGCGGGAGAAACAGCGAGCTTCCCGGGGCACGGACATCGTCAACGAGAAGTTGTATTATGCTTGGAGCAAGTGGAAGTTTGTGAAGAAGGGTACCGAGGACGAATATGAGGACTCTGACGTCTCGGATGAGTAGAGGACGTGCTACGATCCCTGTACGAAGCCTGCGGCCATAAGAAGAGGTCCTCCTCACCAGTGAGAGAGCCCAGGGGTACAGGCGAATCACCATCACCACATCCTCTCAAGCAAGTTCTATCCGCAAGGTGGGTATCAGGTATCTCTTTCTTCGACATTATGTAAATACTGCGTAGGCAAAACAAAACGCCCAACTCTTAGCCCAAAATGGACACGAGTAAGCGAAGTAGGCGGGGAAGAAACGTCGCTGTGAGCCGTTTTTCGCTGTGCTCTCCCTGCTCCTTGCCCAGAATGGGCACCAAAGCATGTCCCGCCGCCATCGCCCGTGTTTTACCAACAGTGTGCGCCCCGTCCTTGTCTTTGCGTCCCCTTTCCTCGTTTTCGAGACACCTGTAAAGAGCACAACCAATTTTCTGCGAGAATCGAAGACGCGGGTGCCAGAGCAGCAAAACTTCTGGCACCAAGGTTCATACCCCCAAGCACTGGTCGCCCAAGTAAACCATTCTGTCACTTCCCTCGTAACATATTTGCCCCAGAACGCCAGCCCAAGCCAATAGTGGCAAGCAATAGACACCGTGAGGCCCCAACCAGGCCAAAAAGGAGACCCCAAAGAATATCGCTGGCAACAAAACAAGGAAAAGAATATGCCAAGAACAAAACTTGGCGGCCCGGGTTACGCGTCAAGCCTCAGAAAGGCGAGGCCTGAGCGAAAGCACAACCCGAAAATATGTGAGAATACACAGAAGAGCCACGGATACAGAATGGTGGTCCTTTTACTCTTCAGGAGCAAAGCCTCCAAGTACCGTCGCGGTTTAGCCGCGCCACCTAGGCTTGCCATCCTTGCCTTTATCTGACGATGACGAGCTATTCTTGCGCATAGCGAACCTAGCGCCAGCAACCGCCTGTGGGCTCTCCCTGCCAGTGACGCCTGTCCTAGATTTCGGCTGGGGCAGCAAGCTTGTCCGCCGACTGGCGGCTAGCGAACTTGCCGGGCGAGGAGTCGTGTCTGGTGACGCTTCAAGAGGCTGTGGGGCCTGCAAGGATGCGCGCCTGTTCGCTTCCGCCGTCATCGAGCTCTGAGTGGTCAACCGCTGCTTGGGGAGTGGCTGTTGCAGGTGGTTGCTGGAGGATGCAAGCCGCTCCCGGAACGAAAGCCGGGATGCAGGTTTTGGTTGTGTCTCTTCGGGAACCGGAGACGCCGTCGCAGCGCGAGCCAGGGGACTCCGCAAGGTTGGTAACTTGGATGCCGATGAGGGCGTCAGGGCCGATACGGAGCGGACAGGTGTCGGCGTCCTTTTCGCGTAAGGACTTGGAGTGGTGAGAGTCAAAGGCTTGAAGTTATGGCCCGTGTCGACGTCTGAGGTATTTGTCGAACTATTCCACTTGGGTCGGTGGTCCGCGGTCGACACAGGCCGCGGTATCCGATGGTTGGTCGGTGTAGCGGACCCCTCCCTTGAAGGAGTCGAGAGTGCTGATATCCGTGGTGTCAGGGGTTTGCGGGAGGGCTGGCTGGATGGCGGTGGCGGAAGAGACGACTGCCTCCGATTCGAAGGTTGCGGAAGATGCGTTCCTATACTCGAGGCCCGCTGCTTGGACGACTTGGCACTTCCCGGTTTGGGAAGGCCTAGAGACGACATGATGACCGATGACGGAGGCGAGCTTTGAGGTGTCTCGATGCCACTAGCAACCGTTGACCTGTCGTTCGAGAGCATGCTTGAAACGGAGTCCCGGAGCTGCTGTCCCTTCTTGTCGGCCTGGATATCCTCCAGGGTCGCGTCAAGCTCTGCCATGCACATTTTCAAGTCCTCCCATTTGGATTGCATCTCAGCGTGCAAGCGTAATATCTCCCCGTTGACCGTGAGGCGATCTTTGACGCCCTTGTCGATGATGGATAATACGCGCTCAATAGCAGGGCCGTAGTGAGTCTTCTTGGTCTCGTAGCTCTCGATCTTCTTGCTCATCATGGGCTGGTTCGTCAGGTGCATTCCAGAGTCTAGCCCTTCCTTGAGCCTCGCCACGCTCCTCTCGACCGATTCGTACATCTTCTGAGCCTGGCGGCCAGCACCACGGAATACTAGAACCCATCGGTCCTCTCCTAATTCCTTGCGGAGGGATTCGGCATCCTTCTCCAATTTCTTGTAGCTGGCGTCGAGCGCAACCCTTCTCATCTCCAGTTCCTCGCAGGCCGTTGGAAAGATGGCTTCGGCCCTCGTCTCGAAAACAGAAAGCCTCATGGGCAAGAAGTCGAGCGAGGCTCTAAGAGGCTGCATCCGAGCAAACAGAGCCAAGAGGCTCGAGTCGTCCTGGGATATGCTGCTTGTTACTCCCGGGGAGGGTGAGCTGGGGCTGGCAGGAAAGGCGGGGAGGCTGAATCTGTTGTTCGTCGGCTGCAGGCGCGATACGACAACGGGGGTGTCCTCGACGATGGTTTCCAAGTCGCCCAAGTCGACACCGTCGTTCGTGTTACCGGCGAGAACTGATTTGTGTCGACGTTCTTCCATCTCGAAGACCAGCCGACTCAGGTCATCCATCTCGTTCTGTATATCTCCAAGCACCATGTTCCACAGCTCCTCCCACTCCATGGCGATTTCGACCTGCGCCTTCACGTTGTGTAGAGTCGTTCGTATTTTGGCCCACTCGTTCATAATAGCCTCCATCTGGGCAACGGCCCTCTTAAGATCGTCGGTTGGGACGTGCACGATATCCTCCCGCCCTTGCAACTCCTCGATCGCACCGACATATACGTTGATGAGCTCTTCGAACCGAATGATGGCGTTCTCAACCTCCTCCACACCTTCCCGCCCTCCCGCCGCCGCCCACTCGACGTCATCTTCACTCTCCAACCCTCCGATGACCTCAGTGGCCTTGTAAATCCAGCCGCGAATCTGCTCGGCAGCGCCAATCAGCGCCCTCGTCGCAGCCTGAGCCGTCGGAATAGCTGACACTCTGCTGGAGAGCGACTCGGCGTCGGGAAGTTGTATCGATGTGAGCTGCGCGAGCTGATTTGCGAATGATGCACGTGACAGGGTGTAGATGGAACCTGGGCGCTGGAGCCCAAGAGGGTTAAACTGCGGGTATGCATCAGGATTGAAGGCTTCGTTCGAGAAGCCGTGAGTCAGCGGGGGTGTATCTTTTGGAGGTGGAGGCGGAGGCGTCTGTGGCGGTCGCACGTCCCTCGCGATGTGCTCTTCTCTTGTTTCCAGCTGAGCCTTGACACCGTTCCCATTGGTATGGTCGGGCAGCCGATATTTGTGCGTGTCCATCTCCAGCGGCTCGGCGGCGGCGATCTCCGGAAGAAGTAGCTCGGGTTTCACCTCCTCGGCACCAGCGGCCTCATGGACAACGGCGTCGTCGTTGTCCGTCTTCCCCGGCGACTTGGTTGACTTGAGGCTCGACCTGGAAGGGATGCGAGCGATAGCCTTCCAAGGACGGCCGCGCCGTTCGACGGCAGGCGGCGCCGATGCTGCCTGGTGGCCTTGATCGAGTTTCCTGATTTGCTCCTCGGGTAGACGACCAACGGGCTCCAGATGCTGAGAGGGGGGCGGCGACGTGGATTTTCGCGTGTTCCCGAAGCCAAGAGCCTTCAATCGAGCAGCAAGACCAGGCGACGGTTTTCGGGGATGGTGGTGGATAGGGTTTGGGGATGGCGTGGTCGCACTGGCGACGGGTGCGTCATTCGCCGTGAGCT
>Ga0247769_1000154_pt1 | contig 14433 bp, 12 predicted proteins | sample UWRJL166409R6_FD_179942 | JGI IMG/M metagenome (GOLD analysis project Ga0247769, IMG submission 179942) | Plant litter microbial communities from Arlington Agricultural Research Station in Wisconsin, United States - UWRJ-L166-409R-6 | ecosystem: Environmental > Terrestrial > Plant litter >... | reverse complement strand
GCCGCACAGATTCGCGCCTTCGTCGTGCCGAACATCGCGCTGAACGCCACCGCAGGGCTAGGCGTGGTTTTGAACAACAAGAACAACGACAGCGCGACGATCGGCGGTCAGCTGGGCGGCTCGTTCGGCGTGACCTACTTCTTCTTCTGAGCTCCGCCCGAATCCGTCGCAGCCAGCGATCGCGCGAGGAAACGGCCGCGTCTAAGGAAAGACTCGGCGCGGCCGTTTCGAGCCTGAACAGATGGCACCGGCGAAACGCCCCGTACAACCGGAGGTTCGGATCCTGCGCAGCGAGGCCTCGCATGGCATCGCCGTGAGCGGCCGAACCCTGATCGTACTTTGGCAGACGGAGACCCGCTGCCAGGCAGTAGTCGAGCTTGCCGCTCTGCTCGCCAGCCACGCCGCGGAGTTGGGCAGCCTGGCTTTGCTGCAGGTGATCGGCGATCACGCGACTTCGCCGGATAGCGCGACGCGAGCTGCACTGGCGGAGATGCTCAAAGCCAACGAGACTCGGATCGTAGCGTCGGCAGTGGTCTTCGAAGCGGTGGGCTTCCGAGCATCGCTGATTCGCTCGATCGTCATTGGCATCTCGATGCTCTCGCGTCCCAAGTTTCCGCACACGGTGTTCGCTTCGGCAAACGAAGGGATCGCTTGGCTCAGCGCGCAATTGAACGACGACCCGAGTCACTCCGCGGACTGCATGCGGCGGGCGGTCGCTCAGCTGCGGCAGCGCGCGGCGCTCGTCTCAACCTGAAGCGTGAGCTGGCGCTGCGCAGGAATTTTACGGTTTGGGCGCCTCAACGCGCTGCTTCACAAAAACCTGGTACCGGTGCCACATTTGGCGAATCGCGCGCTTTTCTTGAATCAGGCAGTGAAAAGCGCTTTTACTAACGCAGAACACGGCCTGAATCGCTAGACCGAGCGCAGCTCTTGAGTCAAGGTGTGCGCCCAATGGCGAGCACCTTGAATCTGAAGCAGATGACAAAGTTGGCATTGCGCATGGCGGCCTTGACGCCCTTCGCGCTCTTAGCAGCCGCAGCTTGTTCGGCGAGCAGCCCCACTCCGGCGAGCACCTCGTGCGGCAGCGTCGCGCAGTGTCCGACGGGTCAAGCGTGCTTGAACAACACCACCTGCGTGCCAATTCAAACCGGCACCGCGGGCAACGGCAGCGTGGCCACGGCGGGTAACGGCAGCGTGGCCACGGCGGGCAACGGCACAGTGTTGGGCACGGCAGGGGCAGCGGGCACTGGCACGATCCCCGGAGCAGGCGGCAGCGGCAATACGGCGGGCACTGGCAGTGGTACGGGCGGAGCGGGAACGAGCACCGCCGGCTCCGGCTCCACGGGTACCGCGGGCTCGGGCCCCATCGTCAGCGGCGGCGCAGGCTATTGGACGTCCAAGACCTGGCACGGCTGCAGCTGGACCGGCAAAGGCACGGCCGGCACGACCACGGTGACGCCCCAAGACTTCACGACCAAAGGCGCTGCAGATGCATACTGCATCAGCGGTACGGTCGGTGCAGAGCCGAAGTACGAGAGCGTTGCCCTGCTCGGCTTCAACGTGAACGAGCCGTCCACGGCGAGCTGCGTCTACAAGCCCGTCGACACCACCGGCATGGGGCCGCCCTCGGTTGTCCCGACGGCGGATGGTCTAGCCATCAACTTCGTGAAGAAGGGCACTGACACGAGCTTCACCCTGCGCGCGCAGATCCAAGGCCCGAACGGTGCCATGGCCGGCACCGCCGGAGCCGCTGATCGCTGGTGCGCTACTATCACCGAGGTGCAGGGCAAAGTGTTCGTGCCCTGGTCTTCGTTCACGCCCAGCTGCTGGGAAACAACGGCCGCGCTCAAGGGCACGCCGTACGCCAAACAGCCGCTCTCGGCAGTGGTCTTCAGCGTCCCCGGCAAGCTCACGGACACCCCGTACAACTTCTGCGTCAACGGCGTCACGTACGGCGCCAGCGCCGCAGACGCACCCGATGGCCCGGAGATGGTCGGCGACCAAACGGGCAAGGTCGGCGGATCCGGCGGCACGGACTTGGACTTCGCGCGCGCCAAAGTGAGCGTGGGCGGGCAAAACTACGTCATTCAGAACAACAACTGGGGCAACCCCAGCGGCACTGATCTGCAGCTGACGTACAAGAACAATAGCTTCGTGGTCACGAGCGGCAGCGGCAGTGGTGGCGACGCACCCGCGTCGTTCCCGTCCATTTATATCGGAGCCAGCGGCAACACGGCGAACGGCTTGTACAGCACGCATCCGGGCGACAATCTGCCGATCAAGATCGCCGATATCAGCAACGTGACGAGCACGTTCCGCTACAGTGGGTCTACGAGCGTGTTCAACGCCACGTACGACATCTGGTTCGCCAACTCGATCCCGACTACGACCTACAACGACGGCATCGACGGCTTCGTGATGATCTGGCTGCGCGATCCGTCGGGCAAGCAGCCGATTGGGTCGAAGGTCGGAACCTTCACGGCTGCAGGCAAGAGCTGGGATGTGTGGAAGGGTCCGCGCGGTCCTGGTCCGATGGGTTCGACGAGTAGCGCACCGGTGATTTCGTTCGTGAACCCGACGGAGAACGACGATAGCCGCGCGCAGAGTTTCACCAACGTGGACATCAACCTGTTCATCGCGGAAGCCGCGAAGAACTACCAGCTGCCGGCTGCGGCGTACTTGACTGACGTGTTCGCCGGCTTCGAGATCTGGAGCGGTGGCTCGGGCGGCAACTTGTCGGTGGACGAGTTCAAAGCCGTCGTCACCAAGAAGTGAATCGCTGACGCGATCGAGGTCAAAAAAGGCCGTCTTCGCCGGGCGAAGGCGGCCTTTTTCATTGGCGCCCTGAAAATCGCGGTCTTCGATCGCTGCTCCTAAGGGAGCGTCACCATGAAGGCGTCGTAGGTCGTGTTCGGCACGTTGTGGTAGCCGGAACCGAGGATGACTTTGCCATTCCCGGAGATGTCGGAAGCCGACAGGACGATGAAGTCGCCGAGGTCGTAGGCCGCACCCGCGAGCCGGGCGGCCAGCGTTTGGGTTGTGCCGCCAATAGTGGTGGCCGCATCGCCGGTCAGGACAGTCGCACCGTCACTGCTGATGGCGATGCCAACTCCGGTGGAAGTACCAACCTTGCTCAACACGCCACCGCTCCAGATGTAAGCGCGGGTGTCGTCCGAGATGAGTGTCTTGGATCCGTCAGCGCTCACGTCCGACGCTTCCGCGGATGACGGATTGCCAAAATACGGGATCAGCTGCATGCCTCCACTGCTCGCCCAGCGGAAGGCCTGGTTGTGGCTCCCGTTCCACACCCCGCCAACAATCACACTACCGTCAGCGCTAACGGCCTGGGCCCACGCCGACAAGGCACCGCTCGCATTTTCTAGCGTCGTAGGGGTTGACCCAATCGTCCAAACGACGGCACTACCACCGGCGCCACCGAAGGATGCAGAACCAACAACAACCGTGCCGTTAGCATTGACTGCAGTGGCGAAGGCGTTGTCGTTTTGACTCGGAACACCCAGATTGATTGGCGCGCTGGTCCCCTTCCATCGAACCGGAAGTGTCTTACCGCCAACCTTGCAGTCGCCAACTGCATAGACGCCATCCGCACTGACGTCGGCGACAAAGCAAACGCTAGCGTTTGCAGGAGCGGTAGCGCGACGATACCGGTTGCCAGTGTCCAGCGAAATGATTGCGTGGAGGGTGATGAGCCGACGACGGTCGTGCCGTCGCCGCTTATTGCGGTCACATTCGAGCTGGGACCGAAGGTAGTAAAGAGCGGCGCACCGCAGGCCCCCGATTTGCACACGCCTACTCCCGACGCGCATGGCGTTTGATTCGGCTTTGGAGTGGAACCGCAATCTTGCACGGTTTTGCAGACGCCGGCCGATAGGCAGCGGTTACTAGCGATCTGGGTGTCGTAACTCAAACACTCGTTCGTACCCGCGCTGCAGCTAACGACCGAACATACGGGGTCGTCCTGAGGTGCACTGCAGTGCCCCGACGTATTGCACTGAGCGCACGGTCCGCTACACGCGGCGTCGCAACACACTCCGTCGCTACAGTGGCTGCTGGCGCATGTGTCACCCTGCGTGCATGAGCTGCCGAGTGGTGCCCCAGTCCCGAGGTTGCCATCCGAGCCCGCTGCCCCGCCTTCGCCACTTGTTCCGCCTTCGTCGCTTCCAGCAACGCCAGGCTCGTCCGGCACCCCACCAGCGCCGCCTCGGTCCGATCCGGACGCACCGGCGGCCGCGGAGCTTCCACCACTGGCACCAGCGGAATCTTCGCCCGCCGCACCCGCTTCATCGTGAGGCTTCGGAGGACACGTATGGGTCTCGTAGCAGGAGTGAAACGCTGACGAGCAGGCCGCGCTTTGCGCCCCAACGAGCCCGAAAACACCTAAAAAGAGCCACAAGCCCGACTTTGAAACATTGGTTGAAACTGCCTGCCGTCCCTATCGACCGCGCGCCAAAGCCAGTTGCGCGTTTTTTCGACCTCGTGCTGAGGCCCCGCGGGCGGGACTTTGCATCAACGCGGAGCGGCCGCGCAACCCGAGAAGCCGTCAGTCGCTTGCGAGGTGAGCGCAAAACTTCCACCCGGGGAAGGCACTGGCGGTTTCGCTACACGTTCGACCACCACTGCAAGTGCTGGTTGCGACCGAAGATTCGCAGACCTCGTACCAGTTCGCTGTCGAAGTGCTGAGGTTCGCTTCGGCGGCTAGGCGGCAATAGGTGTGGCTTCCGCCGGACGCGCTCACGCGGGAGCATAGGTAGCCGGCGCGACAATCCGAATGTTCATCGCACTCGGCGGGTGTGCGAGCGGGCTCAGCGGCCTCGGGGGTCTCCGCGCAATCGGCAGCGTCACTACAAGTCTGGCTCGTGAGGGTGCCGGCACGGCGGAAGCAACACACTTTGCCGCCAATGGCGCAGTCGGCTTCGCCGCACTTCACGATCGGGTCGGTGCAAGTGCCGGAGCCATTGCTCTCGTCGCAGGAATAAATGGTCGCCGAGCATGCCGGGGTTGCTGCTCCGATAAAGCCCAGAACACCGAACAAAAGCCACACCGCCGACTTTGAAACCTTGGTTGAAACAGCCATGCGGTCCCTATCGACCGCGCGCTGAGGACAGTTGCGCGCATTCTCGGGGGCGTGTCGAAGCCCGGCCCGGCGAGCGCCGAGGCGTTCGCTGTCGTAGACTCTGCGGCGATGGCCGATGAATCGCAGTTCGGCGAACGCCGATACAGCCCCGCTAGTGACGAGCAGCAACGGAGACCCGATCCCGCACCGCCCAACAAGCCGCGTGGCCCGTGGCTCACGATCGCCGCGGTGGCAATGCTCGCGCTGGGCAAGCTCAAGTTCTTGCTCATTGGTTTGAAGGCTTTGCCCTTCGCCAAGATCCTCCTGACCAGCGGCACCATGTTGCTCAGCATGGCGGTCTATGCCTGGAGCATGGGCATCCCCTTCGCGGTCGGCTTCGTGGTGATGATCCTGATCCACGAATTGGGGCACGGTTACGCCATGCGGCGGCATGGGCTGGCCGCCGGTGCGCCCGTGTTCATTCCGTTTTTCGGTGCACTGATCTCGATGAAAGATCAGCCGCGCACGCCTCTGGTCGAGGCCGAGGTCGCGATTGCCGGACCGATCGCGGGGACCGTCGCCGCGCTGATCGCTTGCGGCTTGTTCTTCCTCACCCACTCGCCGCTGTATCTCGCCCTCGCACACACCGGTTTTTTGCTCAACCTGTTCAATCTCACGCCGTTCGGTTTCCTCGACGGTGGGCGTGTGGTGAAGCTCTTTTCACGCAAAATGTGGATTGTCGGCGCGCTGGTTCTAGCGGCCATGTTCGCCGCCACTCACTCCATTCAGTTGCTCTTGATCGGCGCGCTGTCGCTGCCCAGCTTGTTCGGAAAGAGCGCGCCCGCGCCCGGTGCCGATCAGGTCACGCCCAGCGAGCGGCTCAATATGGCTTTCCACTACTTCGGGCTGTGCGGCTTTCTGGCCGCCGGCATGTATTTCTCACAGCGCTTGCTGCACCCGAGCTGAGTCAGCGCGCGCCAGTACTGCGTCAGGATTCGCCGCTGTTCGGCTGCGCGGGGGGCGCTTTCTTGCCGAAGAACTTTTTGGCCCAGGCGCCCAAGCCAATGACCAACGCGACGATCGCCTTTTTGCCAGCGATCAGCAAAGCGAGCAGTTTGCCGCCGAACTTGGCGAGCAGGCCCACTTTGGCGAGCTTGAGCGCGGCAGCGCCTGCGCCGCCCGCGACCAGCGCGGCGAGCCCGTACTCCGCGACTTTATCGCTCTTTTCGTTGAAGTCTTCGTAGCGGGCGCCGTTGTCGAAGTGCGTTACGCCGAGCAGCGTGGCGGCCTCCAGCTTCGATTGCGCGAGCTTTTCCGGCTCGTCGATCAGGTTCAACGAAGCATAACCGCGGCGACCCAAGACGCGCGTATTGTAGTTGATCGACGTTCCGTCCGCGTCACTGGCACGCACTCCCCAAATCAAGTGATGAGTCTTGCGGTCATAGTGCGGTGGTTCCGACCAGCCTTCGACCTTCAATGCCTTGAAGCCGTGCTCTGCGCGGTACTTGTTGCCCTCTTCCGTGCCTTCGGTGATCGCCTTCAGGATCTCGTCCGCATCCAACTTCTCGCCGTCTTCGTCTTTGACGTAACCCTCGGCGTCGAAGGAGATGGTCACGATCCAGGAGGCGTCGGGCTTGAGCACTACCCCGAGGAGTGACGGGTCATCCTGATTGCCGAAGCGGCGCATCATCTCATCGGCGTCTTTCTTCTCCAGAAAGAAGAAGCCATCCGGCAAGTCGATCGTGAGCTCGTGCGGGAGCGACACGCGGTTCGGGCCGCGCACGGGATGGTAGTGAGGTTGGTCTTTGTCTTCGTCCTTGGCATCGGCTTGGTCCGCGCCCCATTCTGGCGCACTCGCGGCAGGCGCCGGCTGATCCGCACGCGCGATGCCGCCACTTGCCAAGCCCACCGCCACTGACATCGACCACCCAATCACCAGCCCGCGCACCCAATTACCCATGACGGTCAGCTTACAACACTGAGCTACGATTTTGAACATTGACCGCGGCCTTGCGCGCGGCAAAGGTCGATTGGGATTGCGATGAGCCAAGCACCTAGCATTCGAACTTCTCCGGAGGCTCCTCGGTCGAGCCTTCCCGGAGCACGCTCGGCGCTCTATATCGTGCATCCACCTGAGCTCGCCGGGCTGCTGATTGAGCTCGTTCCGGGTCTGACCATTGGTCGCGAAGCGTCTATTCCGCCGGGAGACGCGCAGGCCGGCGCGCCCTTCGCAGTGCTCTCACACCCCACGGTCTCGCGTCGTCATTGCTTGGTCCGCGACGCGTTTGGCGTACCGGTGCTCGAAGATCTCGGGAGCAGCAACGGCACTCGCGTCGATGGAGTGCCATTGACGAAACCGACCGTGCTGCTGGCCCAAAGCGTGGTGCGCATCGGCAGTGTGTTGGCAGTGGTCGACGAGCGGCCCTTCGCCGGCGCTGAATGGACGCCCGCGTTGCCCGGCGTTGCGCCCGCGGTGGTGCGCGCCCGTGATGCACTACGGCGCGCCGGTACGGGCATGGCACCCGTGCTCATCCTCGGCGAAACCGGCACCGGCAAAGAGCGAGTGGCCGCCGAAATTCACGAGCAGAGCGCTCGGCCTGGGCCGTACGTCAAGTTCAGCTGCGCGGAGCTCTCGCGCGATCTCGCGCACTCGCAACTGTTTGGTCACGAGCGCGGCGCGTTCACGGGCGCCAGCGGCTCGCACCGCGGTCTGTTTGCGGCGGCCGATCGCGGCACGCTCTTCTTGGACGAAGTGGGCGAGCTGCACCTCGAGCTACAAGCCAAACTATTGCGCGTCTTGCAAGAAGGCGAAATTCGCCCCCTCGGCAGCGCGACCGCCACGCGGGTCGACGTGCGTATCGTGGCTGCCACCAATCGTGAGCTGAGTGAAGACGTCGAGCGCGGTAACTTTCGCCGTGATTTGTACGCGCGGCTGTCATTCTTCGAGGTACGGCTGCCCGCGCTGCGCGCGCGGCGACAGGATCTATTTTGGTGGCTCGACTACTTGGCGGCGGTCGTCGCCGCATCGCGCGGCCAACCGCACACTCCGCTGCCGCTCGTGCCCGACGCCGCCGAAGCGCTCTTGCTGCACGCTTGGCCAGAGAATCTACGCGGGGTCGATCGACTCGCGCATCGCTTGCTCGCCCTCGAACCTCAAGCCATTGGTCGGCGCGTGTTGGCGTCGGTGATGCCCGAACTGGGCAATGTGCCGCCACCGCAAACGGAGCCGCCGCGCGCGAGTTCGCAACCCGCCGTCAGCGAGGAAGCAAACCAGGCCCGCGCTAGCGATCCCGCGCTCGACCGCCCCAGCCGTGAAGAATTCCTCGCGGTGTACGAAGGCACCGGGCGCAACGTGCGCGCGACCTCCAAGCACTTCGGCAAAGATCGCCGGCAAATCTACCGCTGGCTCGAGTTGTACGGCATCGAACGCTGAGCGCGGACTTCGTGTGTCCCATGGGACAGTCCCATGGTCGACCCGCTCGCGAACCCGCTTCTGCGTCTTCTACCCCATAAAAACCGCCACTTTGTGCGGGTCTCGAGCTCGGCACGCCAGCTGCAATAGGGCTACTCGACAGTGACGGCGCTGCCCCTCGCGGCGCCCCTAGCCAAAGAAAGCCCCTCATGAAACACACCACGCTCCTCCTCACCCTGATCGCTTCCCTGCCACTCGGCGCCTGCGCCATGGCTCCGACCGACGGAGAAAGCGGCAGCGACGAGCAGTCGAGCTCCACGACCGAACCGCTCATGTACTACGTCGCCAATCCGCCTCCCACCGTGATCGATTTCGACCGCGACCCGGCGCAAGCGAACATCGCAAACGGCACGATCGTCGACACCACGTACACTAGCCTCGGCGTCACCTTCAGCTGCGTGGTGTGCGCCAGCGGGCATGCCTTCGCTCGCTCACCCGGTCGAACCGGCAACGGCGTGAGCGTGTTCGCGAGCCCCAGCATCCCGATTTACGATTCACGCTTCGGCGCCGTGCGCGCGGACTTCACTACGCCACGCAGCTGGGTCAGCATCGACGTGCTCGCGGTGTTGCCCCCCGAATACCTCGGCACTCCAGTCGCCAAACCCTGGCTCGAAGCCTACAACGCCGCAGGCCAAATGATCGGCTCCACCGTCTACTACCCCGCTGCGTACGGCACGCCCGGGTTCAGCCAATGGCAAACCCTGCGCATCGATGACCCCACGAGCAGCATCAAATACGTACGCTTCTCCTCACAGCACTACAACAGCTCCCCTTCCGTATACGGCTCGTTCGACAACCTGACCTTCAACACCGATCCGTACTGGGTCAACCTCACACCGGTGCAAAAACCGATCGGCTTCAAACCGGTTCTGCTGCAAATCGCTCCCTGATTAGGATCCGAAGCGCGCGCCAGTGTGAGTCGCGCACTGCCAACCGAGACGAATTGCGACGCCTTAGGCTAAGCTGAAGCGCCGAGCGGCGAGGGATCGGGGCCCTCCGGGATCGATTCGTCGGGCGCACCCGGGTCATCCGGGGCCGGCGGTTCGGGCTGCGCTGGGCGCGGCGGATCGTTGGGATCGGGCGGATTGAGCGGCGGATCTTCGAGCGGCGCGGGGGTGCTCGGCTCCAGCGGCTCTGGGTTCGGATTGAATGGCGGCGGGTCGATCGACCCATTGCCCGGGTCCGTCGGTTGAATGCTCATGACCGCAACGCAGCAACATCCGTTCCCACTTCGGTGCGCCTCGTGTCGCCCAAGAACAGCCCGCATTTCCGACACATTTGCGCGACGCTCGCCGGCTTCGTAGCTTGTCCCATGGTTCGGTCGGAGCTGGCCGGGTGGATGATCGGTTTGGCCGCTTCCAGTTGCACGCTGGCAGATCTCAACCGACTCAGCGGTGAGCCCTACGCTCTCGACTCGATAGACCGCAGTCCGGCGCCCAGTGAACCTGGTTGTCATCCGGAGTCACTGATTCGCTATCGAGGCACGTGGGTTAAACTGGAGCCGCCCAGCGATGTCGCTCCGCCCTTTGCGGCACGACTCGAACGGTTCGAAGAATTGCTCACGCAAATTGGTCAACAAGTATACGGCCGCGCCAACGAAAATCCTCCATGTGGGAACCTACGCCTGCCGCGAAGTCGCAGCTCGAACCGAGAAACTGAGCGAACACGCGCTCGGCAACGCGATCGACGTCACCGGCTTTCACTTCCCCGCCCTGCCCGTTACTTCTTCGAGAGGTGACGCATTGCCCAAGCCCTTGAGAGCCGCCTTCACCGTCACCGTTTTTCGAGACTACGAACCGCCCGCACGAGCCACCGAGGTCAGCGCTCTGCACCAGCATTTCTTTGGAAAACTGAGGCAAGCATTGCGAGAAAGCGACCTGTTCCGCGGTGTGATCGGCCCTCCCGACCCCGAGCATCGTACGCACTTCCACTTGGATATGGCACCCTGGACGTATCGCCGCATCGGCGCTGCAATTTCGGGCGCAGATCCCGCATCTCACGGGCGCACCGCGGGTTAGGCTACGCGCGAGATGCCGCAGCCGCGCGTGCCACCATCGCCCCCGTCGAGCGCGGTGCTGCGCATGCTGCCGTACTTGGTCGCAGTGGCATTCTTCATGGAGTCGCTCGACACGACGATCCTAAATACCGCGCTGCCCGCCATCGCCAGTGCGCTGCACGTCGCGCCGCTGAGCATGAAATCGGTGCTGACCAGCTACACGCTCAGCCTGGCAGTGTTCATCCCCGTGAGCGGCTGGGTCGCGGATCGCTTCGGCACACGGGTGGTGTTCGCGTCCGCGATTGGCATCTTCACCCTCGGCTCCGTGCTGTGTGGAGTGTCGAGCGATCTGCACGTGCTCGTTGCGTGTCGCATCCTCCAGGGCTGCGGCGGCGCGCTGATGGTGCCCGTCGGACGGCTGACGATGGTGCACGCCTTCCCCAAATCGGAGTTGGTGCGCGCGATGAGCTTCGTGGCCCTCCCCGCGTTGATCGGCCCCATGCTCGGTCCGCTCGTAGGCGGCCTAATCGTGGATTTTTTGCATTGGCGCATGATCTTCTTCGTCAATCTGCCGATCGGCTTACTCGGCCTGTTCTTGGTCTATCGGCACCTGCCGGACTATCGCGCAGCGCAAAGCGCGCCGCTCGATTGGATCGGACTCGCGCTGTTCGGCGGCGGAGTCGGCCTACTCTCGTACGTGCTCGAAGTATTCGGCGAGCACACCCTGGGCGTGCTCGAAGTGTCCGCGCTGGCGCTGCTCGCCGCCGCCTTACTCGCCGCATACGGCTTGCATGCAACCCGGGCACAGTACCCACTGTTGCGGCTCGGCCTGCTCAAGATTCGCACTCTGCGAGCCGCGCTGAGCGGCAGTTTCGTGACCCGTCTCGGTGTCGGCGGCATGCCCTTCTTACTGCCGCTCTTGTATCAAGTTGGCCTCGGCTACACCCCGATTCAATCAGGCCTCTTGATCCTGCCCCAGTCCGTCACTGCGCTCGCGCTCAAGCTCTCGATGCCCAAGATCCTGGCGCGGCTCGGCTACCGCCGCGTGCTCGTGGCCAACACCTTACTGCTGGGCTTCCTGATCGCGGCCTTCGCCACCATCAACCCGCATACACCCGTATGGCTGATCTGCATCCAAGCCATGGCGTTCGGCTTCCTCTCCTCACTGCAGTTCACCAGCATGAACACCCTGGTCTACGCAGACGTGAGCGAGCGCGACACCAGCATGGCCAGCACTCTCGCCAGCACCCTTCAACAAATGTCGGTGAGCTTCGGCATCGCCGCCGCCTCGCTCACCACCGCGCTGTTCATCCCCGATCGCTTCCACAGTGACGCCTCAGACATGATCCGCGGCGTGCACCACGCATTCCTACTCCTGGGCGTGCTCACCATCGCCTCGACCATCGTATTTCGTCGCCTCCGCCCCGACGACGGCAACAGCGTGAGCCGCCACAAGCTCGCCCTCGCCGCCGAGTCAGAGGTAGCGACCGCGCAGGGCCCGACGCAGCCGTCGCACTGAGTGACGCGCCTACCACTGAAGCGGAAGCCGCAAAGCCCACTCGCGCCGTTGATGCATTCGTCGTCGCAACCGCCCTTCAGATCGACACTGCTGTCATCGCTACCGGCGATCCAGCACACATTCAACGCCTTGCCGCGCCATTTCCCAAGGTCGGCATCTTCTGACACGGTTCATTCTAAAGCTCACCCAGACGCCTCTGGGGCCTATCCTGGACGTTTGACGGTGCGCACACTTGTACATACACTCCAGAAGTGACGTTCCAGTGGGACCCACGTAAGGCTCGGAGCAATCGCGCCAAGCACGAGATTGCGTTCGGCGACGCTTCACCGTATTCGAGGACCCGCGCGCGATCACCATCGACGATCCGCATCCCACCGAAGAGCGCTACGTCACCATTGGTCTAGATCTCCTCGCCCGCATACTGGTTGTGTGCTGGACGTTTCGAGGACAGGAAATCCGGCTGATCTCCGCAAGGTCAGCCGCTAAGTCCGAGCGGGCCGACTATGAAGGGAACGGTTGATAAAATGCGTAAACGGTATGACTTTTCTCCTGGGCGACGCGGCCCCGTCGTTGCCGCCACCAAGAACAAGACGCGCATCACCATCCGCATCGATGATGATCTCCTCGAGTGGTTTCGAGATCAAGTCGAAGACGCGGGAGGCGGAAACTACCAGACAATGATCAACGAGGCTCTCCGGATCTATGTTCAGACCAAGAACGAGCCGCTCGAGGATGTTGTTCGGCGCGTCGTCAAAGACGAACTGCGCAAGGGACGAAGCAAGCGCGCCTCAAAGCCGACGCGCGCAGCATAATTCTGCCTGTACCGCAGGCATCGGGCATCCGTACAACGGCGGGGCATCAAAAGCCCGCTTCAACTCCGATGCTCGGTAGGGTCAGGGGGCTGCGATCGGTCGTGACCAAGCCGCCGTGTACCGGATCCCAACTCACGAAGTCGGCTTCTTTCGAGAGCGTGGCGTTGAACCATTCGAACGTGCCGGAGATCCATCGCCCGCCCGCGAGTTGCCAGCGCTTTTCGAAGCGAAAATCCAAGCGGAAAAAGGGATGCGTGCGGCCCATGTCGACGAACGGGCGGGGCGCGAGTGGATCGCCAGGGCCGCAGTCGGGCGTGGGGCACGCGACGGCGTAACGCCGACCTGATTCGAACAGCGTGCGAGCGCCCAAGCGGAAGCCATTGCCGAGATCGTAACCGAGCACGAGCGAGAGCACGTGGGGCCGATCGAATTCGGCTTGGTAAGTTTGCGTGAGGTGCGTGTAGGTCGTGCGCGAAAGGGTGTAGGAGATGAAGCCGCCCAGGCGTTCACTGAAGTTGCGGCGCACGAAGAACTCCGCGCCGTAGCTGCGGCCGGTGAGATCAGCGTCCAACGCATCGACCCAGGCGTGGAACAGGCTGACTTTGCCGAGCATGCTCGCGGGCAACACGAACTCCACACCGGTGGTCGCTTGCCAAGATTCTTGCTCCGCGAGCTCGAGGCCGTTCGGAGCACGGCCCGGGACGCGGATCGATTGCGTGGGCAGTTGATGCGCGACACCGAAGGCCGAAACCCAAGACACGCCCTGCGCGATGCGCAAGCGCGTGCCGAGCCGCGGCTCCACGTAGACATGATTTTGCTGCCGCGCACGCGCCAAATCGACTCGCACGCCGGGCACAATCTCCGCGACGCGCGCCGGGCGCCAGATTGCGTCTGCGTACGCGCCGCCCGCGAAATCCACGCGCGGCTCTTGGGCCACGACGTGGCTGCCCAAGCTGTCGATCTCGGTCTTGACGTTGCTCAGGCCTGCATCCGCCCCGCCGCGCAGACGCAGCTTCGGATTCAGGCGATGGCTGACTTCGAGCCGCAAGCGCGCGGTCGTGTCGCGCAGTTCGCTGCCCGCGCCGGCGGGGCCTTCCTGAGCGTTCAACACGTGGTCCGCACCGAGCGTGAACGCCGCGCGCACGTGACTCTGCTCGGTGTGGCGATCCCAACGCAAATCCAAGCGATGAAACTGCGTATCGAACAACTTGCGATCGATCGGCTTGTTGGTCAGCTGATCCAGGCCGCCGAACGCGAACGCCGACAACGTATCGGTAGCGTTGACGCGATAGGCAACGCGCGCTTGGTAGTCCCAGTAGCTGAGCCCGTAGTCCGGCGCGACCAACGAAAGAATGGCTTGGGTGTAGCCATAGCGACCACCAAGCGTCACGCTGCCGCGCCCATTCGCGAACGGCTGCTCGATCATCGCACCCGCGTCGAAGATACGCGCTTGCGCCTCGCCATGCGCAACCGCACTGGGCGCCAGAGTCTCGCCCGCGATCACCGCCCCCGCAACTCGACCATGCTCCGCGGGATACGCCCCCGGAAACAAGTCCACGC
>Ga0247769_1000151_pt1 | contig 14490 bp, 13 predicted proteins | sample UWRJL166409R6_FD_179942 | JGI IMG/M metagenome (GOLD analysis project Ga0247769, IMG submission 179942) | Plant litter microbial communities from Arlington Agricultural Research Station in Wisconsin, United States - UWRJ-L166-409R-6 | ecosystem: Environmental > Terrestrial > Plant litter >... | reverse complement strand
GGAAAGGGGGGTCGTTGTATGGCTCACTCTTGGCTTCTCGAGAGTGAAGGGCCTGTATCGGTCTTGGAAAGAGTCGGTGAGAACCTGCGAGTACAAAATATCGTCAGACGAAACCGAGAAACTCGCTGACCACATACAGCTTGTAGTACAGAATTCCGTACCACAGCTTGGAGAACGCCTTCTCTGCTTTCATCGGCGCCGGCCTTGGTGGGCTTAGTAGGTTTGGCGTTTTTTTTGGACTTGGCTGCGACAGCCCCGCTCTTGCCACCCTGCTTGCTTGCCATTGAGTAAATCGTAGTTTCTCGAGAAGTGTGTATTGTAAAGCTGGGAAGGCAGGTGAGAACTGTTTCGGGGTGTTTGGCAATGAGCAGCGCAAGATGGCCAAGAATTTTGACAATCTGCACCGTGACTCAAGTGCTTGCTCAGTAGGTATAGAGCTGGCAGTTCACGTCGGGGCGGGGTGCGGGGTGCTGGGGCTTGGCAGAGCGAAAGGAAAGAACTTAAAATGTGTGGCTGCTTGGCATGTGTTACTTTAACTCAACACAATCTAGTGTAGCCCTGGTTGGAATGTTAGCGCGAGACCTGTAGGGCTGAATGGGATTTTCTAGAGTCCTGTATTTATGAGAATTCATCAGGTTTCAGGCTTCACGCTATCGACGCAGAGCAAATGTACTTAAACGCCCAGCAAGTGTATTTTAGATATCTGTGAAATGTATTTTAAACGCTTTGCGGACGTTTAGCAAAGGAGGAATAAAGCTGTCTGACTCCCTTCAGAGACCACTATTTATCTATTTTATCTATATAGAGTATTAAAGCAGTAAACTGAAGCTATGGGCGTAGATGCAACACTGTAAGCAATGTTACTGCAAATCTAATAGAAATAGTAGACTCATCTTGAGAAACACGCACAAGAGTGGATTGCTCGTGAAAGAAATGTCACCGGCACGACGAATAAAGTACCAGTCCCGCAAATATCACAATGCATACAATGAACAGGAGGCAAGGAGAAATGTATGTGTGAGACATCCATAGCGTCTCTACCTGCGCGATGACACGACCTAGCTTTCTCTAGCACAGGTCTTCCGATGCTTTAAGCAGCGTGGTCCTCTTTTGTTCACCACGTTGGTTGGGCGGAGTGTGGAGGGCGGCGTTGGAATTACACTATCCGTAGCTGCATACCAGATCGGCCAATTCAATGCGGGAAGCCGTCCAAATGGGCTGGTCTCGCCGGGCTGCCAAGGATCAACCGTTGCAAATAGGCCCGGCTAGAACACCTTCAAGGACTTCAAACGTCCGTGATCTCAACCGTCAACTGCATGGGTCGTCAGACTCACCCCACCTCCGGGTCATCCCTCTCTCTGTACAGCTTCAAAGTGACAAGCTCAGCTTGTATGTATTCTTGGGTTTGTGTTTCGATGCGATGCTCTCTCTGATGGGGTACACCGCAAGCCATGGAAGTCTTGCAGCGAAGCGTCGAGGACGGCAACATCGATCCAACTAGAGTACAGCACGTCGCAGCCACCCGCGGGGCAGGCAACAAACAGCACACCACCACCCACTCATATCTCCCGTCACCCGGCGAACAGCAGCCAGAGCAAACCCGGCAGGTACGAGGACGTGTGAACGGAAAGGATGGGAGGTAATCATGCCATGTCACGCTCCAGGTGTCCCTGCAACAATCAACAGGGCTGCCGCAGGGCCGCGCCCAGAGTCCAGAACCTAACAGGCCACCCCCCTGCCGGGCTCTGGCAACGGCGGAACGCAACCAGAACCCTAGCCAGAGTGTCCCGCCCAGGCAGCGACGGCAGAGCTCTTCCAGTCCCTCGGACGGCGGAGACAAGGAGCAGGGGGTCACTTCTATCTGCTGGTCCACCCTTAAAAGGCACTCTGCCCCGTCACCCACACTCCGCGCTGTTATTGTTCTGCCTTCAAAGACTTTTCGACCTATTAGTAACCTGACCTCGGTACCGCCCTGGTGCAACCCGAATCCTGGACCTATGTCAACATCTATGGCAGCTGGCAGTTGCTTGTCCCCTAGAGTCAAGGATTTTTCTATCCGGGTCAACACGCCTCTCAAACATGGTCGGATCGACACTCCATGAGCCATCATCCTTCCAACAGATCGCAACACTCGATACGTAAGAGGTGGTCGATACCTCCCTCCACCTAGGCCCGCAGTTACAGATGTCACTCTCTCGCGATGGGACGAGATTGGCCCCGGCGCCGTTCCCTAACTTTCATTGCTGTCACAACTTGGTTACAGAAGATCGTGTAGGGAGAACAGAGGCGTATATCCAACCACCCGCCTAGAATCCCGGGGTTTCCACTGGCGCCTCAACGCCGCATATATTGCCGATTTACGCCGTCAAAAGCAGACTCGACTCCCAAGATTGTCATTATTGCACATATGTCCCCTGCGATGGTCCGTACATCCGCTGCCGCTTCTCCGGTCGATCATCCCCGATTCCTCCCATCCCCTCAGCCATACGACCGAGGGCACTGGTCCCCACCTGGTTTGCAGCCTGGGTTGCGAACTGGGGCCGCTGTGTCCCTCCAGGAGTCAACACCATGCCAGTTGGCCCGCTACCGATTTGGGCATTTATGTAGCCACCATCAAGATTCGGAGAAGGTTGATGCATTTGGCCTGGGGAATGCCAGGAAGATGTGGTTGCTGGTGACTGGATGGGCGTCTGCTCGAATTTCACTTGTCCGCCGCCCGCCATGGTCGAAATCGTCATGCCCGGCGGTGGGCCGGCGTACCCTTGAGATTGACTGGGCGGTCCTGGCCCTGGTACCCCAACAGCCTGCCCCTGATCATCTGAAGTCATACCAGACGGCTGAGGATCCTTGAGCATATAGGACAGGTGCTTTTTTAGAATGCGCACCATGCCGTCCCTGGTGAAAGGTTTTGCCAGTACATCGTTCATACCTGAAAGGTGCGTTAGAGGCTATTGCATCTTGACATCATAGTGCGAACTTACCGAACTGGAAGTAGGTTTGGATATCTTCCTGCCGAATGTTCGATGTCATCGCAATAATAGGAATTCGTGGTGTGACCATCCGAATCATGGCGGTCGCCGACACACCGTCTAGTTGCGGCATGATAATATCCATGAAAATCAAATCGAACCGGTCGTTATCATGGTTGATTTTATCGACCGCCTCCAGACCATTCCGCTTGAAGATCGTTAGAAAGCTTCGACACCAAAACGATTACGAGTTTCATGCCACGGCGAAGGGGAGCACATACCGCAGTGTCGACGATACAGTCAACATTGGACAGAAATTTGGACCCGATCCTTGCACACGTTTTGTCATCCTCGACAAGCAGGATGTGTGGTTTTTTACCGCCCCATAGCGAGCCTAATTGGTCTTTTGCGGGCGGGGATACCTGCGACGCAGCTTCGGCCATCACATTAGGATTGCTCAAAGGACGGCTGTAGGGAATGTTGTGGATGTGATCGGAGTGGAAAGGATCGATGCCCGTGGTCTGTCCTACCGGATATACCATGTGTCGAGGATCATTTAAAGGGTCGTGCACCATAGCAATCGGCGCGCCTGTTCCTTGTTGGCTGAATAAGACAGATGAAGATGCGGACTCGGATGGTGACCCATTTTGATGGTATGCGACAGATAATCTCTCCAGCTCCCGGTCAGCCTGCGAGTCTGGTGAAACACCATTGAGAATCTCTCGCGCTCGCCGCAGCTCGGGGGCGGGCTCATCGGCTCCATCTGGCAACAAACCCAGATTCGCGACATGATATGAGGGGCCAGAGTGACTCGAGTGACTCGAGTGAGCCGAATGCCGGCTGTTCCGCCTTCTGTCTTCGATGTTACTGAGATGAGTGATGATCTCAGTAGACACCTGGCTTTGTGCTCTGACGATTTTCTGCAAACTAACGACCTCGTTGACCAACACTTTGTTGGTCTGCGCAAGCTCAAAATACTGCTCCTGTAGAGCTTGAATTTGATGCTGCGTCGCCGCTAGCGACTCGCTCAGCACCACAATTTGCTGCGTCGCTGGGAACGTATCCTCGACGGGCGCTGGTTTCCGGGGGGCGGGTGCCTTTCGGCGGATATTGTCAAGGTTATCCTTCCTGTCCGCCCGGAACTCGGGATGTCGAAATTCCCAAGCCTATTGGAAGGATCGTCAGCACCACATGCTCCTCCTTAAACAGCTAAAACCACCTACATCGCGTCCATATGGCGTTTCGCCACTTTCCTCGTTATGTCGGACTTTGTGGAAGTCGTATTTGTTTAACTGCCGGACGAAGCTGGCGAAATTGCTGTGCTTGAAGTGTTTCGGGAGGATGGTCTTCGTAAATTTTTCGTTCTGTCCGATTGGGATTCAGCATATGGTTCATATACCTAGCTAGACTTCGGACCACAAACCTCCAAAACAACGAAGCTGTCGCCATCAGCGCTCCAGCGAACTACAGAGTTGTACGTCGGGTCTTCCAACATTCTGGGAAAATCATAAGTAGCCGCCAATATGTCCGACAATGCTGTGGTGTGGATCATGTGCTTACTTGTAGAGCTTGCGTACCTGAGACGGAGTTAGCTATACTACGTGCTGGGAAGAGGCGTCGAATGCTTACAAAATCGCTGGAATTGTTCCCGGCTTGCGCCGCCGCATCGTTGTCGGGCGGCATGATGTCGATAGTCGGACGATCACAATGGTGAGAAAAATAATACTCGATAACAATGAAGTCTGGGAAGCAACAAACACCCCCGGCTCAGGTATACAGCTTGACTCCAAGATCACGCAATTTGCATTTCACCGGAAGTAATGCAGACTTCCTAACCCGTAATGAACAATGCTGTTGCGGTGCTTTTCCAGATTGCGGGTGGAAAAGTCGACGGGTTGTATTCAACTCGAAGGACTCGCGATGTATTGTGTTCGGAACGGGCGAACAAAGGCTCGCGCAGTGTCTTTCTAAACGAAATGCTTGCGGCGCGGTGCTATGGTCGAGGCAAGGGAGAAGGAGACTCGATTCGCATCCATCGCCTTGCGAGAAAACACACCGGGGGCACTGCGAAGCTCGGGGCGAACAGTCGGCAGGCAATTCGAGAAGCACCAACGGCGAGTGCGCAAATGCCTCCCTGTGATCGAGACCTGGAAGCCCCGAGGTGCGAATTGGAGTTGGCTGGGCGAGTGAACCGAGACGCGACCCGATCGGGAATTGAATCTGAATGGGCAGAGAAAGGGGAGGAGATCTGAGGCAGAAGCAGCGAATGAGGCACGTCATGCACGTCTGGCAGACTGCGCCGGCAAAATTTTGGCACGTCGGGCGAGAGATGCACGTCAAAGAGGAGGAAGAGGAGAAAATTAGGAGCTCCCTTCCGCCTAGACGTGAGGAAAAACGGGTTTCCTTGCCTTCGTAGCAAGCTACCACGGCTCCACGGCTACCTTGCCTGGCGTGCCTGCCTGTGCAGAATTGACTGTCTGTATTGTAGCGGTGCGGCGGAGGGTCGGAGGGAACAAGGGTGCTGGGTTGGCGGGCGAATGACTACGGGAGATGGAGAAGTAGGGGGAGGGGTGGAAGCGGGATGGCGAATGGGCGACTTTGCGATCGACCGCCAATGATCGCACAGTGACCTGGACGGTCACACCAGATTTGCTGCGGAGGTCGTTTTTGGCAAGAGTCGTCGATCTCATTTTGCTTGGTGGCGTTTTCCCCACCACTGGGCCGCTGGGCAAGCAGGGAAGCAGGATCCGAATGGGGTGAGCCGCACCCCTCGCTGGGCACTTCCCCTCGTCTCCCATCGCACCTTTACTGTTACATACCACTAAGCCACTCACCCACTGTATTTAGCTGGCCGCTACGAGTACCTGGTGCGTTGCCATTCAGAAACCCATAACCCGCACCTGCTTCCAACATAACGGAATCGCTGAGGCGGTTCCATCACGTAGGAAATTGACTCATTGGCTGGGGTTCCTCGACGTTCGACGAGACACGCTAGTCGCCCAACTGCAAGTGCTGTGAGAACCAAGTTGCGCGTGCCGCCATCCGAGACCTCCGGATTCCACTCCGCTGGGACCTAACGATGTCGGTGGCCATATGCAAAAGTGTTTTAAGGCTTGCTGCGATCAGGCAGCGCTCAGCTCCTGTCTCCTTTCCGAGTAAGATCCAGGCCATCTCGGGTTGTTTCCCAGCTGGACCCTTCTTTCCAGCCCCCGGGAGCGAGATCTCATGCATCTTGGTAGGTGGATAGTCAAACCTTGCCGCAACACGGAAAGTGCGGGTCAATACATAGTCGCGGCGTTCCGTGCACAATGCATGCGGTTTTGATGATGGCCCGCCTCTTTATCCCCCTCAACCCCTCTCCCATCCTTGCCACATCAAGCCACACGCACTGGAGCTCATCTGCTTCCAGAGCCTGCCCCGGTTGACGAACCCCCATCACCGCGGCTTCCATTGCATCTATCACCACCCTAGCCCACGCAGCCTTGCGCACCGGCGCCTCAGGGGGATTGGGAGCCCGCGTTATCTAGAGTACCAATGCAATCCATCCGCCAGCAATCAATTCCTACCCGCCAACGCCACCTACCACCTGATCCGCCAGAATTTCGGTTTTCACATCCTTGAGGGACCGGCTACAACCGATTGTGTGCTAAGACCGATACGTTAAGAACCCGAGGAATCGACTCGGCAGGACTCGTGCGAAGTGGGAAGTGGTGCCGATACCCGGCTACTTTACCGCTTCCGCGCGCGTGCCCGCCCAGACAGCCTGTGCAAACATTGTGGGCAAGGCGGAAGTTGATGCACCTCGAACTCCCCTCGGACGGTTTTGGCAACGATCTTCGCATCGGTTGGTATGAGAGCACCCCACTAAGATGGCGTCTATCTCGGGGGTCCAAACGTCCAAACCAAGTTTTTCCCCCTCCCGTCATTGCTTTCTCGTCGTCCCGTGGCCGACACTGGACGCTCGGGCAACAGTACCTACTCACGGCCCATTGGCCTTGCCATACATAGGATACCCCTTTTCGGCACTATCTTTATCTTCTAATTGCGAATAGTGTGCGATACTGTACTTTGTACCCTCGTGGGATAAGGGGCGCGCTTTGTATGGTGCCTACTGTACCTGAGATAATACCGTAGGTAGATAAGTCGCACAGTGTGATGGGTTGGCATGGCTGCGACAGGGTCGGCACTCCATCATATATTGAGGTCGCCCGAATCAATGTGCAGCAGCAATAGGGGGAAAGAAGAATAAGCAACTTCGGATATCCTCAGACTGTTAAGGTAGCGGGGTACTCTACATGCACACGTTAGGTACCTTCTTACTGTACGAAAATATCTTCTGAAATCCACCGAATGTTGCTTCGCTGCTTTGAATATGCATCAAATACAGAACTAATGGCAAGGTTGCTCTTGGTACCCATGGGCGTATGTATTGTATTGTACAATACATGGAGCAGACTGTAGGCAAATCCAACGACATCGCTTCTCAAGCGTAAAACCAAGCCTGCTCAAGCCATTCCAGCTGAGCACTGTTTCAGCCTCCTTATTTTTATAGGCAGTTGATGCTTGCGGAATGCGATGGGAAATACAGTCTCGAGCTAGGTACTTATTCTCCCTGTCGACACGACAGCTGAGCCACAGCGCTAGGGGCCAATCACCCCCAGTCGTGTGCCCGGCGGTTATCTGGAATCGTACGCTTTACTCCGTACGCACCGCCGCCCCTGAACTTGTGTCAATGGGGTGAACGATGGGTTGCGGGATTGGCAAATTGTATGCGAACTGAAATGGATAATCCAGTGCTTCATAGAGTAGAACACTTCCACAGAGGGTAGCCCTGGTGATTGCTTAAATGAGCCACAACAGGCGTAGAGTCGACCGACTTCTTAGCACCGGAAGGCGAACTGTTTACATCAGAAAAAAAGGGGCCGTCGCCACGCTTCACAAATATGCCCCATCGACGTTGTGACTGCAAAATAGTTGTGACATAACCAAACAAGAACACCGCCCCACCTAACGCCGTGCTATGATGCATGCCATCCTTATCCTGTCCCACAGCCTCCCTGGACTGTAGCTATTATTTTGCTGTCCCCAAGTCCGCCCATGCTGCCCTCAATACGTCAACATCTTTTGTCCTTTATCCTTAGCCTCTGCCGACTGAGTCGAAAAGGCACAATACTTGTCTTTGATAGCCACAACTTCATACGTCCCTTCCTGGCTTGCCCGAACCACTTTGCTGTGCTCGTGGCTAACATCATGCCTCGTCTCCAAAACTTGGCTTTTGGCACCCTTCCGAGCGTTCGTGCTCCTTGTATAGGTAAATTCAAATGGCGGGGTGCCCCAGAACTCAAACAGCATATCCACCTCGCTGCCCTCGTGGATGTCGACTTGTACATTGCGGCCCTTGCTGATCCTGACGGCCGGCATTGGGTGAATGGTCTTGACGATGTCAACTGGTGCATGGCACTCGCTCGCCTTGTCCGAGACGGTTGTGATGGAGAAGACACCAGGTGACTCGGCAATGCGCCGGAAGTTCGTTGTCGGCGACTTAGCTTTACGCTCCGTTCCGTCGAAGGTGTACCATACTTCGAATGGCGGCGTACCCGAGAGCGTGTACGAGATGCGCTCTCCTACACAGTAGTCGGTCCGGGATTCGAGTGGATATATGGTTGGAGCCTCGTACAGTTGTACTTGAACCTGCGCAGAGGCACCAGTTGGGGTTGCGGTTGAGTGGCATCCAGCACCGTCTTTCACATCTCGGATGCGGACATGTTGGGTTCCGAGACGCAAAAGATGTTTAGGTATCAGAATCTCATAGCTGTTGGAGTTGACAAGGGGGGTTCGGTAAATCTCCGGAGCTGCGCTGCTGTGATGTTTGATCTCAACCTCCAGGGAGAACGGAGGCACGCCCGTGAGGGTAACTGGAATTCCCTCACCATCAGTGTCATCCGTTTTGCAGAACTTGAAGGTTTGACCAGGTTTTGCGAAGGCAGCAGCTGGTTTCTGGTTGACTCTTTGTTCGAAAACAACCGGCTGGAAACCCCTGGCATCCGTGTAGATATTATCGGACAAGGAAGTGAATTTATAGGTGTACGTTCCAGCCTTCTCAGTGTCGGCAGAGATCGACGCCTTTCCAGAGGCAGCGTCTAACTCCTTTCTTCCAAGGGAGCTAAATCCCGAGCCGTGGACGGGCTTGTGGCGAACCTCGTACTTGACATGGTACGGGGGGGATCCTGGAGGGCATGAATTAGTTTTGGGTCCAGTAGTAAGATTGAGAAGGTTGATACTTACCTCTGAACTCGATCCCAAAGCCGGACACGTCACCTTCGCACACCGCATCTACCACATACCTACCGTCGACCCTGGCTACAGCGTGAGAGGCTGGAACACCTAGCTCAGGTTGAGGGTGCCAATCAACATGGAAGGTTGACGCTTTCGTATCTACGACGCCATGGCACTGCTTGTCCCACACATCGGTGATCGAATAGATACCGCGCTCCCGGACTTCAAGGAAGTCATTGTCGTTGTTGACCGTCTTCTCGAAGACCTTGGTATCTTTCTGCAAGCCGTCGCCGAGGTTGGTATACGAAATCCTCCACGGCCCGTCCCCAGTAAGGCGGAGCGGAAGTTTTACGGTATGGCCCTCGACCTCCATAATCTTCCGACCGATACTTGGCAAGCCAAACGCAGCTCGCGGGCTTTGCCGCCGAACAGACACCTTCAGTTCCTCTCGCTCCACCGGCGATTTGCAACCTCTTCTATCCTGCACACTAGTCAAAGCAATGGTGTATTCCCCACCTTGCAACAAAGGGGGGCTTTTGATCGTATACTTTGTCTCCTGGATGTTTGAGGCAATCTGATGCTTCCGCTTTCCGTCGTGAATTAACTCCCACTCGAGGGTGAACGGTGCATCTCCAAACAGGAGAACATCGACACTCGCTTCATCCCCTAGGCAGGCATCCTCTTTGGCCAGACTTTTCTGCATCTGCGCCGCGGCTGCCGCCTGTATGTCTTTTTCGAGAGTGTACTCCGATCCGGTGAGTTTCTGGTCTTTGTAGATTGCGTCACTGATGTGGGTAAATATGAGCTTGTGGTGTCCCGAATTCGGGGGTTTGAGGGGTAATTGGCTCCGCAAGCCATCAACGGTATGTTTATGGGTTGTGATATGACCGTTGTTGACTTTCATGTATCTTATGGTGAAGGGAGGGGTTCCGTCCAGGTCCAATTCAACCCGCAGACCAACCGAGTTCCCAGCACACGTGTCCGGAATGTCCTCCGACCGAAGCGAAAGCCTGGGTTCAAGAGGGTTGAGAAGAAGGCAAGAGGACGGCTCTTGAACATCTCCCTCGCATGATCCCGCGTTGACCGACTTCAGGGTATACAAGCCCGGGGCGGATATCCTTGGACGATCTCGGGCGTTCTTAGCGTCAAAGGAGCCTGCCGACACCACATCGCCGTGATCCCCACTCGTAGTAAGAGTGTCGATGGGAGAGAACTGCCATTTGAGGGTGTGGGAGGTGTCGTCCGGGATATGACCAGACTGGCTAGACAGGGTGAATTGAACTGGAAGCTCCGTTGATCCACCCTTTGCGACTTTGAGAGGGTTTCTTATGTCACAGTCCTTAAGCCGCACCTGGGGGCGATTCTTTACAACGAAGCTTTGGACAAGATGCTTTGGCTTCGGCTTTCCTTCAGGATCATCCACAGGTGAGGCGTACTTGACGATATTTCCGAAAGCGTCCTGCACCTCGTCGATAGAGTACTGCCAGGCACCGCTCGTGTGCATCGACTCATTGAGCACAACGGGGACCCTCTGGGGTCTTGCCCAGGAAATGTCATCGTCAATCTGCCCAACGGCTAGAGCGGACGACAGTGTGCCTGCGCTTGTGAGTGGGGAGGTGAATCCGTCCGGCTGTAAGCTCTGGAAGTGAAAGCTTCGATCCTGTTCGTCGTTGATCGTAAGGCCGTATATGATTCTTAGCGGTGGAGTTCCCTCTACCTGGAGAGTCACATCCGAGAGATCTCCGATGCAGCGGGTAGAGCTTGATGGTGTTCCCACCCTAGCACGGGGGCATGGAACGACGAATGTAGGTGGAGACTTTCGGTCCACTCTGAGTTTGTATTCGTCGAGAACCTTCCCCAGACGATAGACACCAGGCTTCTTCGCTGGGTAGTCGAATTGCACAACGGTGTGCTCCCCCTCCTGCGTTTGAGCCTTTACCCTGCGCTCTATATCCCGAAGCTGGGTCCTACTCAGCTTGATAGACTCTAGTTGGTTTGACTCGAGGTCGGTACGGAAAAGCTCGACCTCAACTGGAGTGGTCGCGTTGAAATAAACGGGGATGGACACGACTTTGCGGTCATCTCCGAGACAAAATGGTAGAACATCAGGGTTGAGAACGGCAGTTCTAGACACCGTCAGCGGAATAGTCCATCGGGAAGGTGCCTCGTTTACCTACCCTTCCGGAAGAATGTTGATAACCTGCCGGCCCATGATTAACGACGAATTGTGGAGGATGCTGGAGAGTTTGACGTTATGCTCCGAAATCGCCATCTCACGGTCGTAGAAAACCTTCACAAAACCTAATAACCACGCTTGCCAGGGGAGCTATTCCATGATCAGCCACCGTCTCAGAACTTACCCTCTCAGCTTACTTACTCCAACGTTGAACATCAGCATCCAGTCGAATACTGCGTGACAAAAAAAAGCTACCACCACAAAGGGCTGCGACAACTCTAGCCATGGTATCCTGAACTCGGGCAGCCCGAAGAGAAAGACAAAGTCGATGGCAATCCACTTCAGAAATAGCCAGAGCGACTCTGAATTCTCCTCAACAAGCCCTGTCCAGTCATATAGCTTCCACGCAAGCAGAGCAGCATATATGCCGAAGGCATAAAACCTCTGCGTCGGCGCATCGATGATGTTGAGAGGCACCAAGGGTGCTAGATCACCACCCCTTCCCTGCCTCTCACCCTGTCGCGGAGCTACGGGAAGGGCATTGGCGATATTGATGCCGGTCGGTGCGGGTGGGTTGTTATTCATTCTCCTCGCTGGCGCTACAGGCGTCTGGGGAAAGGCGCCGACAGGATGTGCGCCGCTCATGGCATGCCTGGTCTCCGCGCCGAGTTTATCGCGTCGAGTAGCTCCAGAAGGAAGCTTCAAGGAGTGTGAATTCCGAAGAAGAAAATTTTAATGGATGATACAGAGTACGGTGCGCAGCTCGTTTGGGCGCTATCTGGTGGTGAGGTGGTGGAGGTCCTCCCGGAGTATACGAGTGTCCGTTTGTTGTAAATGCAGGCCGCTGAATATTTGCTGAACCGTCACGTCCAGACGCGGTTCAAAGACAGACAAGGTTGCCGAGTGGAGCACATTGGTTGGGTGGCAGGTTACTGTTGCCTGATTGGATGGTATACATTTCCCGCTAGACAGCTGCGGGCCGCAGCCTCCATTACAAAACCGCACTACACGGCAACGTTGCTGCACGGGGAGCACCAACTCGCGGCATCACACTCAGTGAGTACTCGCACTTGAACAATACCAACAATCCAGACACTCAAATTTCGCGAGTTATGAATCTGAACTTCTAAAAACTCGAGAATATCTTTTCGGATGAAGCTCCAGCGCTCACCGCAATCACAACAAATCCAGCTCGCATGTGCTGCCGCTCCCTTTGCTACACTTGCACCAGCGCACTCGAGCGGATCTCGCCATACCCTGTGACCCGTCCTGCTCGTCGGGGGAGAGTCATGCATTACGTGAAAAGAACCCCAGTGCACCCCTAATCAATATCAACTGCTGTCTGGAAAAGCCGCGTAACACCAACACCTAACCTCAAGCCCGTGTAGAAGACCCGGTCTGCTGGGGGCACCCAAGCCAAGACTACAGCCCTCCGAGGTTGAGCCGCAAGCCAGCGCCCCAACGTCGGACCAGTCAGGAACCCCAGCGTACCTGGGCTTGGCAATCTCAAGCTTGGCAGCTCACACCCGTACTAAGTTGCCAAGCAACCAAGACAACCGCCAGTCTCCAATGAATCTACCTCATGATCTCTTGGTAGATGAGCTGCTTGAGCTGTTCCTTGCTGAGGTTATCTTTGTGCTTGTCGAAGTCGAAGAATTCTTCCGGAATTGGCGGAGCCGTAGGCTCATCATCAGGATCGTGATAAGGCTCGAGGTATGGGTGTTTGAGGGCTTCCTCTACCGTGATGCGCTTGACGGGGTTGAACGCAAGAAGCTTCTCCAGAAGGTCAAGGGCCAGATCCGATGTGTTTGGGAAAAGAGTTCGGAAAGGAACTTTCTTTTTGAACGGCAGCGATCGGATGTACTCCCTTGCTCTCCGCGATTTGATACCATAATAGTCCTCCATGGTCGGCGTCCCCAGGACATCAAGAATCAGGGTGAGCTGATGGTGATCTTGGTAGAATGGTCAGCATCATGAATCATACAATCATTCAACGGAGAACAACTCACAATCCTTGCCGGGAAACAGGGGCTTTCCACTGAGCATTTCGGCTAGGATGCACCCAACGGACCAGACATCAATAGCCTTGGTATACTCCTTGAAGGTCAACATAATCTCAGGCGCGCGGTACCAGCGGGTCGCGACATATTCGGTCATAAAGCCAGAGTTGTCCTCCTGAGAGGCAGCCGAGCGTGCCAGGCCAAAGTCGCACACCTTGAGGTCGCAATTGGCATTGAGCAGGAGATTGGAAGGCTTCAAGTCACGATGCAGAACATTGGCAGAGTGCATAGCCTTCAAGGCTCGCAGGGTCTGGTAGATGAAGTACTGGCAGTGGTCATCAGAAAGGTCCTGGGTACGAATGACACGATGCATGTCCGTCTCCATGAGTTCCTGTCCCCGAGTCAGTTACTTGCAACGCTTGAGCACATCCACATATTTGAACGTGCCTGGATGAGGTAGACTTCATTGAAGCTATCGTAACTCCGCGGCTTCTGGATATCGAGGATTGAAATGATGTTCTCGTGGTTGAAATAGCGGAGCAACTTCATCTCACGGAGCGTCCGCAAGCAGAACATGGAGTGATCAAAAGGGGTGATCTTCTTGATGGCGACCTTTTGGCCGGATGGCTTATGGACGGCCGAGCTAAATCAAGCTTGTCAGCTGGGGAGCTATGTGTGGGTAATTGGAACCCAGTTTACCAAACGACACCGTACGCTCCTTCGCCAACGACGTCTTGAATATCATACTGCTCGCTGACATTGAAGGAGATTTTGCGGGCACCGCCCCGGTTCTGTGCGTTACTCATAGCGGGCCGAGAGGCTCAGAGGCGAATAAGGCGTATTGCACCTCGTTTGCCGTTGAGGCGGATCTCCAAAGCGGAATGGAGGCGCGGGACGAGAAGGGCGACAACAGCGCGAGATACCAAACCAATCGACGTTCGCAAATGCTATGCGAGAAGGAAGCGGGAGGATAGCGTTGCTGTGCGTCTGCGAAATGGAAGCACGATTGCGGGATGGAAGATCGGCGAAAGAGGCCTGGTGTGTCTGGGACGGCGGGGATTGATGTTAG
>Ga0247769_1000150_pt1 | contig 14500 bp, 11 predicted proteins | sample UWRJL166409R6_FD_179942 | JGI IMG/M metagenome (GOLD analysis project Ga0247769, IMG submission 179942) | Plant litter microbial communities from Arlington Agricultural Research Station in Wisconsin, United States - UWRJ-L166-409R-6 | ecosystem: Environmental > Terrestrial > Plant litter >... | reverse complement strand
TCGCCCTCCTGCCCAAAGAGGTAGAACATGGTCGCCTTGCGCGTACTGGATTCCTGCGAAATTCGTGCTGATACTGACCCCAAGAGCGATTTTTGCACCTTTCGCCATTCCAAGTTGCCTCCCCAGCACAACAGCGCCTTGAAAACCTGGGTATTGACAGCTGCTTCACTCTCTTCGATATTCGAACTTGTCAAATCTGGTTCCATGGTTGGAGTTCTGCCGGCTAACTTGAGGCTAGGCTCGCCCCATGTCTCGTCATGCCGGCCGACTCTGCCCTTGACGTAATCCCACGCATCGCCGCCCACCTCTAGCATTTTTTCGTTGTTCGAGATCTTGACCGTGGCGACTATTCCGTCGTTGAATTTCTCGTACGGGGCTCCGCCACCGGTCGACGTCGAGCGGGCGTGGAAGTAGATGGGCCCCACATATTGGCAACAAACCAGGCTGGCCATCATGTCCTCTTCGAATTTCATGGGCCGAACGAGAAGGGCCCTGTGCTGGATGGAACCCGCCTCCACCAAGAGGATGTGTTTGCACCTGTTTTCGTCGTTTAAGGCTACCTTGAGGGCGACGTGGGTGAGATCATGGATACTGTGCTAGATCAGATCCTCGTCTAGAATCCGGTCAACGGGACATATTTTCCACTCTCCCCCGAGGTCGCTATTTTCCTTGATGTTCAGCAGTACCGATTCAGGCTCTATGCTGGCCATGGGTATATCTAAAATGTTAGTTAGACACCAACTAAAACCGGGTGCTGCCATAGTTGCTGAGCTATAGAAGAGATAACCCTGGGCGACCTTGCCTAGCTTGCGCAGGATTCGCTAGTAGATTTCTTACTGCGGTAGGGTCCCGGAAACGTCGACGCCTGCTAGAAGGCTAGAGATGATAGGGACGTCTCGAGGCTTAGATATATCACGGGGAGTAAGGATAGACAACAGATCCCCGAGGTTCTGTATCTTTACGCTCCTGAGCATGCTGATGGCTTTAGCCGCGGGTAGGTAGGGGCTAGTGTTAGGAACCCGCTCGATAATATCGATGTCGAGGTCTTTAATAACAGCCTGGTTATCTGAGACGAATCTGGGCACACTAAATTTCCTTTTTCGTCTGTTATGCTGAGCTGGGGTGAGCAGTGGCTGATTCGTCCTGAGCTTCCCTTGATTCGTTCCTGAGTTAGGGTGATCCTATACGCCGCCGCCGCACAGCCTCAGAGGCCCAGTTTCAGTCCCCCTTAGCTAAAGTTTCCTCGCGATGGAAAGCAGATGACGCGTAATCTGCAAGGCCAGTTCCCAGGTAATAATTCCAGTTACGATATATATACGTATATATAACTCGGCCTGGCCCTATTGCTAAGCTAAGTAACCTATACCTATTAAAAACTTAAAACAAACCAAGCTGGGATCTAATCACATTAATTTAAACTTATAACATCACTATGCTATGTCACAGAAGGATGCGGTACTTATGGAGTTGGTGACAATAACAGCGACGTCACCTATCTGTGCTCTTATCTGGTTAACTAGTCATTCTCTAAGTACTATTAGGGATATATAGGCTGTCTTTTAATTTTTCAATTCTTGTTAAAGAGATGTTAGAGAATTTAGTGATGTAAGCAGTTAAGTTTTTAATAAAGTTTTCATCTTCGTAGGATTGAATTCCCGGCCTTCTCGATACTCAGGTATAAACACGCGAATTCTACCGGCAGAAAATTATGCAGCGTCTAACTCTTGTTCCTCTGTATTCTGCACCGTTTCTATTGATAGAATATAAGACCCGGTTCTCAGCTACAAACCAATATTTATCCCCGCTAACGTAAGCTATATACCTTTTCTACTGGCAAAAAGTTTACCGCTCAGTACCAGCGGCCCAGTTCACGACCACAAGCCTATATTTAGTGCCCACTGCCGTGCGCTACGTACCTTTTCTACTGCAGAAATTCACTACCCAACACAAACGACCCAGTTCTCGCCCCAGATCTATTTCTGCCACCTCAAAGCTTCGCACCTTTTCTGCCACGACAGGACGTTCTTCCAACTCACGCCCGACAGCCAATCCTAGCATCAAAAATTCATTACGGCGCCAAAGCTAATCTCACTTTTACTCTCGAGTCTCATACATCAGGCCGTATTTTAAGGACCAACAGTCCCAGGATGTTAATAATCCGTGACTTACTCAACATTCACTCTACAGACAGCTCTACGCCATTCTCAAAGTTAGATGGCGACGTTAACCTGGACAGGATATTGCGTATTTATGACTAAATATTTCGAAATTGGGCAAGGCGCAAATTTTAGATTGCGCTTGGGAACTGCCGAGGCGCGATATTGCCGTAACAGGGCCCGAATTCTGGGCCGCACGATCCCGAATTTTAGCTCAGAATATACCAGTACATGCCATGGGATGGTACAAAATATCCCAGCTCAATGTTTGGGATAGCACATAGTATCCCAGGTCAATCTTTGGGATAGTACATGATATCCCAGCTCGGAATTCGAGATGGTACATTTTATCCCAGCTTAAAATTTGGGATGTTAACCGAGGGAACCTCCGGATCTGGCAGTGGTATCTAAGCATAAATAGTCCGGTGGCCGCACACTTCGATCGAAGGAAGGCTACGTTCTAATTGAACAATTTGCACACCCCTACCTTGCACTTGCTATTCATCTCGTCCTTGTGATCCCCCTTCGATTGCCCCCTACTCATAACACCGCAGTGTTGCATACACTTTAACATAAATATAAGCTTAGGGCGCTTCTTTCTTTGTGTGAAAGTAAAATAAACTAAAAGCTATAAAAGTAAGAGGAATGTCATTTTCAACCATGTCTATTAGATTACATCGATCCGATCGCTAGAGCTAGAATAGTTATATAAAGAGGACAAGCCGCCCGAAGGATGTTTAAGTTCATCATTATCAAACATAGCAGAACACCAGGGTTCCAGACATTACTATACGAATTATTTTGATCTATCTCTTCACCACGAGTGCTATCTACAACTATAGAAGTGTCTGTCCTAGGCAAGCCCCGAGGAAGTCCCTCCCAACAAAAAATAAACAACTCCAACTCAAACGCCATCCGTTGGGTTCTCTCTTGCTATGCTCTTCCGCAACGCCTTGCGTATCTCCATCTCGACATCCTCCGCCCCAAAATCCCAACGCACTTCATTTTCTTTCTTCTTGAAGCTGCATTGCAAGATTGAGGGGACAAGTGGATTGCGAAATCGAGTGGAAATGGCAGTTGCGAACGGTGGAAATATCACAGGAGAGGCCCAAAATCAAGTGTAGTTCCTCAGAGCCACTAGCTTGGGACCACGAACGTTAACTTCAAGGTTGAACTCTGGAGCATGAAACGAGATAAAGTTGCTAGGGTGTTCTTCTGGACGTTCACTTTTACCCATTAACCCAATTCCCCCGTCTTCGAGCTACATTTCAGATCATTCTGCGCTTGCTATACTGTTTAATGCGATGCTTTGCTCCGCCTGTGGCACAGGGGCCTCGCGGGGTGGCCGCGTTGCTGCTAAAGAAGCCGCATATACTTTCTCCTGAAACCCATCAAACCCACACCCATCCGCCCCATTTCCGGCATCCACCTTGCTCGCATTCTTTGCGTGAGAGCTTAGTAGATAGTGAATTTTTGTGTTACCTTTCAGCAATGCGTAGTCAAGCGCAGTCTTCCCCTGAGAATCCGGGATACTTGGGTCAACGCCCTTCACTCCTAGCAGAGTCTTGACAATGAGGTCTCCCCATTTTTGCCTTGCAGCACAGCAGAGTGCAGTCCGTCCGTCGGCATCCTTGGAGTTTATGCTTGCTGAGCATTTAGAGGCTAGCTGCCTCACCGCTTCGAGATTATTTTGCGAGACGGCAATGTGAAGAGCCGTGTCTTTGCGATGGTTTGCTAGGTTGGGGTTTATCCATGGGTGGCGAAGAAGCTCCTTAAAAGCGCTGGTCTCGGACTCGATGTCGGCCGGGCAGACCAAGGGACCTCGAACTCTCCAGTCTTGGCTTTGTCGACCCAAGTGGTGTCCTGATCTCTCTGACTGAAGTGCTGCCATGAGGGGCGTATCGCCCCATCGGTCCGGTATATTGGCAAGGATGTCACGACGGCGGAGTAGGGTCTTGACGACCTCAACATGGCCCAGCCGACAGGCGTAATGTAGTGGAACCCGACCGTACTTGTCGACCAAGTTAAGGTCTCCACTCTGCCGGGCTGAGATCCGCACCGCGGAAACTTTGCAAACTTCGGGGTTGTCCTTGCTTTGCTGGTCTGAGATCTGCCATAGGAGAGTTTCGCAGACTTCCAAATGTCCCAGGGCGGCCGCAAAATGCAGGGCAGTCCTCCCTGACCAGCGTTCTCGGCGATCTTGCTCTTTCCCTGCATTTAGCAGGGCCTGAACAACATCTGGAAGGTTGTACTGCGCCGCAATATGGATTGCGAGTCGACCCAAACGATCAGGCGGATCTTTATCTTTGTTCTGGCAATGTAATGCGATCCTCCTTGCCAGGTCTGGCGACTCTTCAGCATCTCCCTGAGATCTCCTCCGCCCCAGCTCTTGGAGAAGGACGTGTAGCACAGAAGTCCCCAGGAAATCCCTGACGGGCCAAAATTGGTCCATGGTGAGGAGCCTGACCATCCACTGTGAGTTATCGAAAAGGTAAGGATCCCTAATGAACAACTCGATTCCATTCCTCTCATTGTCACCTTGGATGAATGCTTTGAAGTTGTTCACCCAGAGAGACTTGGCGGTATTGCGAAATTGGACGCAAAGCTTCCAGTAGGTCAAAACGTCTTCTTTGACATCTTGCGACTGGTGTCGGTTATTTGCAAAGGATTCGCCCTTGAACAATAGGGCGGCACCTATCTCGCCGTTTGAGATCATGCTGATCAGCGTGGCTTTGACAGTCTCGTCCACATCGAAAGTTTTGGAAGCCCCGCTCCCTGCGCCGGGTTGGTCATGGGGTCTTTCGATGATGCTGTAGGCGAGTGCCCTCAAGAGAGATGCTTCGAGTCGGGCAGCCTGACCCCCCTGCTTGGACAGAATGGTGGTTCTCGCAGCAACATAGCCGTGAAGCTTGCAGGAAAGGGTGTTAACAACGTTCCCCAGTGCCGTAGCTAACTGGGCGAGCGATCCTTCTTCAAGGTCGCCGGGGACGGAAAAAATGTTGAAGAATTCTTTCCGCCAGTTGTCAAGCTTCACCACAGCTCTTTTGAGTATTGCTAAGAAGCTGACGGCATTGGAGCTCCAGAGACGTCAGTGAATGGCTGTAGGAGGCTAGCGTTGGCAGTAACGTACAAATCGGTGACAGTCCAGCCAGCCTCGGTCGAGACCGGATTGAGTGGTGGCGCGAATGTCGCCTCCAGTTGTGAAACACCAGCGACTTGGGCTACCGGCTCAGCGACCGGGACTTCTGCTCGGGATGGCTTGCGTTTCTTGCGCGCGTTGGGAGAGCAGTCGAAGCCTTTTTGATCACACCGATCACACTTCTGCTGAGGCCATTCTCTAGGTTGCGGCTCACACTGCAAGAAATAACGAACGGAGGTCAATTAGGGATAACTATCACTCTCAAATTGATCCGAGTGCACTTACCTTCTGTTTATCTCGGCGACAGTCATCACACTTCGATTGATCTAGGGTCCCACGAGGTCTCCTCTTCGGCCTACAGGGTGGGGTTTGTGTCTGGGCTTGGTCCATGCTCGTTGAGTGTTTGTGCCTCAGGCTTCAAAGAGTTTGAGAATGGAAAGGAACAGGAATTTGGGCAGTGCGGTATTATACAGCATGCTCAATCCTTTTCTTGGAGTGCCTCTGCCGGTGAGAAAACATCCTTCTAATAAGTTACGAGTTGTGTACCCCATGGATGGATTGGCAGGACAGGTATGATCGGAAGGTGCACCCACCCAACATGTCGGGTAATGCACGGGAAAACGCGCTAAGTCTTGCCAGCACTCTCGCACGTTTCGCACCTTTCCGCATATCACACAACACTCGGGCAATATGGCTCCGAGTCCACAGCCGACACACTTCCGAATTTTGACCGTCCCGGCCAGCACACCCCACACCGCCTCTGGGCCTTGATCCGTCGCAAATTGTCGCAACTTTCCGAACTGGGCAGCTTGGGCGTACAACTGGAGCAGTTAGCTGGTCGCACACCGGCCAATCCACTCATAGGTCGCCCTGCACCCAAAACCCTGGGAAAAAAAAATTGTCGGAAGTAGTGAGGCTGAGTTTCCCAAAACTCACACCTTGACCTACACGCCGGATCCGTCGCAGATTATCGCACCCTTAGTGCAGGCCTTTCGTGCAATATGTTAGGTAAAGTAAAAAATGGGCCTCCTAGGCGTGCACCCCCTTCAAAAATACTAGAGGTGCACTTTGAGAGGGGGTTAGGGTTTTATATGGTGTAAATTCATCCAGGCTTTCAATGGATCATTTACACTATCGCTAGCTACATTCTGAAAATCCTTTAACCTCTACTAGGTAACGCCATGCTACAATAGTATGTGGCATCGCGAAATAATTTTTATATGGCTAAACTTACTAGTTTTTAATGCTAGGAGACTTTTAGAAGCTAATGTAACGCGAACTCCACATTCGTACGATCTTGGCTGTGCATACAAAGCTAAACCTAATAAAACCTATAAATTTTATAAATAAAGAAAAGCGTTTTAGAAGCCGAGACCAATGCCTTAAAATAAGTGCTTATAACGAGGGCGATTAGACCCTTTTCACTAGTATTATGCCAGAGCGCTTAGGTAAGCCCTTTATAACCTCGCGATAATAGAACAAGACTACGGCGGGGAAAAAGAGCATAGTAAACTGTAACTTAGTACTAGAAGCGCCTGTAGAGGTTACGAGAAGTAGCCGAACGGTGAAAATGCTAGCTAGACTTAAGGATTAACTAGTGGGAGCTATTTAGAAAGCGATAGCTAGTCAGGAGTAGTTTTGTAAAGCAATTGTTAATTTAGAAATGCAATGGTTTTACATGAGTTTGCTTTAATTCCTAAAGGAATATTATTACTTTGCCTAACTTTTTCATATATATAACCTTAACTCTCTTAGGTGTACGCCTAGTAATTTTGAAGGAGCTACCCTAGGAAGAACTAGTTGCACGCCTTAGACGACCCCTAAAATGGCTAAATAAAAAAGTTGCTTCATGCACGACAGTGGCCAGCCATAACATCTCTCCGCAATTCGCATCGCCCCCGCACTAGCGGGAATGTGAGGCTAGACTGATCCGTCGCATATAGTCGCAAGTTGGAACGTTCCGCTGTCTGTTCTTGGGAACCTTCGTTTTTCCTAAAACATTCAAGTGGCCCCACGAGCTGCACGGCCTTGTTGTTCACCCATCGCTGCGGATGATCAATCAAGGGTTCCCCATTTTAAATACCACGGTCATTCCCATGTGTTCCCTGTTAGAAACAAGGAACCCTTCCTGGTTCTTACACCAAAACACCTCCACCCGATCCCAACTTTCTGTCTTATTTAAGCCCTTCATATTTTGGCAGCTGAAAACACAATGTCCCCTCGGCACGGGCACATGGTACGCTGCTCGAATGATAGCATTGTCGGCGTTGCTAGCCCCCAAACCTCTAAATGGGCGTCCGAGGAATCGAACGCTGTCCAAGTCATCACATTTGGCCTCGCTGCCTCGCTTCTCACTCTTATTGGTGTCTATCTCCAGTACCGCCAAAGACGAGAGATGAAGCACCTTGCAAGTTTGGGGTCTCCCGTTTGCAACGAGTAACTGGTGGACGGCATGCGGCCCTACCATTAATATCTACGGCCGTGCAGCTGCCAGTGGTTGCATAAGGGTAAGTGCAACTTCGCTAGTCTCATTCATATCTTTCCTACCTTCCATTCACGGTACCCATGGACTGTATCTCTGGGTGACCCGAAACCTGCCCGAACAAGCCTCTGACTTTGCTAATTTAGTTAATCCTGCGACATTAGGCAGCGAGGTTATTGACGGCCAACACCCAGCTTAATTCAACATTGCTGCCTCTTAGGTATCCCTATATAACCAGTTATCGTGAGCACGGTTGGGTCCCAGGTCCAATGTACACGCAGCGCACTTAGATAGACAGATCCCTTCCTTCTTCTCATACTCTGTGCTTTCGTCCTCATCAGCCACCTAGACGTCCTCGTTCAAGCTTGACACATGTCTTTCCTGCTTATAATTCCACTTATCCACCATGAAGCGCAACCCCCGTAGCCCCAAGCTACGTATCTCCATTTCACGGGAATATCGAAACCACTCTATGTCACCTCTCTTAGCGGCCCTCTGCACTATATATACGCTTTATCTAGCGAGTAGCCGACCCTGTATTTCTCATCACCGTATGTGAGATTGTAGTGACAAGTCTAAAAGGCCGCTTATATCTCTAAAATATGAGTTTTCGGGTTGTTTCATTTTTACAAGGTTGACATGCGACCTGAATGGCCGTTAGCTGTAGTGGGAGAGAGATAAGATGCTAAAAGAGGTTGCACGAGACCCAGTGAGTATCAATATCCAGCATAACTCACTGGTGCCGCGCTCAGAGATATGATGATTACCAAGTGTGTCGCGGAGAGACATTGGCAGCGGTGACACTCGGCAGACTCCATATTATCGACATGTCAGGAAGACACTAGGTCGCGTATTCGTAGTCTAATATATTTCGGTGAGTCACATACGCCTTGTCTTCTTTTCAGTTGTATATGTAAAGATTCCCTATACCAGAGGCGGTGCCAGAATGGGCCCAGATTGACTTTCAGATCGTGTCATCTACGAGTCCCAGATTGACCCACCCTGGCCGGCACATTCGGCCTGTCAAGGCGGATCCCACCGTCTGAGTTGGATGTCAAAACCGAGGAGCGTTTGGTTTACCACCATCCAGATTGCAACCCAAAGCGTAACGCCAAGTCAGCAGTTGGTGCAGAATCCCAGATCTCAGGGGTAGTAATTATATAGAATCGCTTAGCGTTGTTCTGGAGCCACGCAACCAAAGCCCAGAAAGCCACCTTTATTCAAATTGCTCCTTAGCTCCACTCCAAATGGCCTTTAAGAACTACTCTTGTTGTGAACTCTCCGTTGTTGCGAATCTTCGAGAGTAACGGGTGGTAACCTCAACGCCGGCAACACTAACAAAACAACCATCACCGCCGCCACGGCCTTAAGATTACGGCGCCGCTTCCTCCGCTTCTCGGCAGCGCCTTTGGTTGTATTTGCCAAGGCCTTACTGGTTGGAGGATTGCGTGTATGGCGTGCCATCGAAATGGAGGTGAGTTTGCGATGTTCTCGGTTTGGATGCCTACGGTCACTAACCCTTCAATTTCAAGGGCTGACATCGCTGTGAGCGGGCCTCTGCGTCACCTGCCGGACCAGAAAAGTCAATCTGGGCTGCCGTTAGGTCCATTTTTCGTCCTGACGGCGACCTGGCAAGCTGTTGACAAAAAAAACGAGACTGCAAAACCAGAGTGGACCGTGCATTGTGGCCTGATGCTAACATCCACTATCACTTTTGCAACAGTTTTACGGCCTGTGGCTTATATTTAATGGTAGTGTGAATGCAGGGCATGATAACATCTGAGGGTCAGATGACTGGGTGGTGAGACAAACTGTTCGAAAGATGTACTTTAAATTCAGCACAACCTTGCCCTCCAAGTGTGTACCATTCAGGTACGCAGTCTCGTTTTTTTAACCGCTTTCCAGGTTACCACTGGTTACCCGGAGCAGGAGTGCTTTAAAGAAGGTAAAGGTGCAAGAGTTAGAGGGCAGAGGTAAAAGTCCCCAGGGGCCAGGTAAGCAACACAAAAAAATATACAAGGTAAAGGCAAGACTATTCATTTTTAAAATGAGGACCAATTTTGGCCATCTTTATATATGCGACCAAATCTGGGCCCACTTGGCTAGAGTTGGAGCATTTCAGCATACTACAGCGTAGCATGCCGAAATTAGCACTTAGCCTGAGCAAACAAAGGTAAGCAAACCTGAGCCGACTCTGAGCCGGGGTGAGCAGTGTCACGTGGGTAAGGCACAAAAAAGGAAATTTTGGGTACTCAGATTCGTCTCATATAACAACCATTACACTACCCTAAAATCGACACCACAAATTTCCCTTTCCTTCTTCGGAACTGAGCTAGGCTGAGCCAGACTGAGCCAGAATGAGCAAGGGTGTCACTATTCTGGCCCACCTCGGCTATAGTTGCCACGGTCCAAAATGGCCGTGGAGTTGCGAGGACCCAGTTTTGGGTCCTCGTATCACCACCACCACCACAACCTCCTCAAACACCTAACCGCGCTTTTTTTCACTTAAAAGATAGAGAAAAAGAACCTACCGTTTAATACTCTGGCTGATCCCGTTGCGCCTAAGTTGAATTCTCCATTTTCTCAAAAACAACGGTTCAGCACTTGACTTGAGATTGCCAAAGGGGAAAGTCATGGAAAGGGAGTAGCTAACTGCTCTGAACGTCGGCCACTAATTCTGCTACCAGAGAAGGATACGCTACGGATGAAGTCGCTATCAATTGTTGAAGCTTATGACCTGACAGGCCTAGGAAGTAGTACCTGTACAGGTTACTGCGGGGCCATAGGTCCTGCAGTGGGCGCAGCGGAAGGCTTGCGGTACGATGGCAGAGCTTAGTAAGTTGCCAAAGAAAGCAAAGAGAGGAAGAATACAGTGGTTAGGCAACTGTGCAGGGATTCTTTCAACGCACAAGATAGAGGCTTACTGTGGACTCTGCACCAAGAATAGAGGCTCTATTAGGTACTACTTGCTTGAGGAGAAGAGAAGAGAGCTGACTAGCTATAGGGGTGAGTGGAGAGCTCTTATCGCGAGGAAAGCTCTTTTCGAGAGCTTTCCACAGCTGTGGGGAAGCCCCTGAAGGGCCTACAGGGCCCTAAAGATAACTAACTACAGAAGGAAAGGTGTATATAGTGCTGAAGTTCCAGAGGGTTCAGTAGAGTATGCTAGTAGCTGAACGACAGGCCGCTAGGAGTTCTACAACAGCAACCTCCGATGAAGCCAGTAGATAATCGGCCCTTCCTTACTGACTCAGGTATTGTTGGTCGGGCGAGTGGGCAAGAGCTTGTTAGATGGGCACCCCCTATCCCGGTACCACCTAAACTTTAGACACCGAAACCCTATAGTTTGAAACTCGCCATTCTCAATCAATTCTGTAACCAGAAATGCTCCCCCCCCCCAAAAAATAGCATTATAAAGAGAATTGAAAGGTCTATATTTTTCCTTGGTCTTTTGATCAGACGACCAGATCTTGTAGCGATCCTAGTAGGCCGTAGCCCCACTTCTCCTACACGCAAGCTGCGTGACAAACGGCACCTCAACGGCTCAAATCGATCATATACGCAGGTATGGCAAAAGATTCCTCAATTGGCTTGATGTCTTCCTTCTTCCACCTCTCGCTTGTGGAAGATTCTTCCGTTTGTGGCATTTGCTTATCCGCACCGGAACCGTGGTTGTTCCGGTCCGGAACCGACAGCTGATGGAGCCCCTGATGCCAACTGACACTGCGGACCCGCCACTCTTTACTGCGCTGCGCTCACTAACGAAATCCAAACACGGCAATGAATTTCAATCAATACCACAACAACATTGCAACCATCGCAACCATCACCATCAACACCAAGGCTGTCAATTAGATCGCTTTTTTGAACTCGATTGCTTCATTGCCCTGGCAGCGACCATCTAATTTGACGGACCGATTGAACCGACTGATTGAAGCAACCCTGACGCGATCAATCTAAGGCCGACCGACCGGTGCAACCTATGCAACCGGAGAGGAAGTGTAAATACGCTCGTTTTTTTCAATACTACGCACTATACCAGGATATATACTAGTATATTCTATGTACTGGTATGCTGTGGGATATCCCATCGGTGCTATCCTAAATTTCGAGCTGGTATACCATGTACCTGTCAGAAACACCGCACTCGATCGTGGGTGTGAATTGATGGGGGTAGCGAGTGTGTGATTGTATTGCTTGTGTGTTCTATCTTGCTCTCTGGCTTGCAGCCAGAGAGCTGTGGTTTATATAGGTCTATCAAGACTTGCCTGCTTGAGTCGTTGTGGTGGCTCAGTAGTTCAGCCTCTCACTCCGAATAGTTCAGCCTTCTTGCTCCGAGCCAGCCGCGGCTGGCTCGGAGCACTAGATTTAGATCCATAGCCACAGTGGTCTTTTGCCACTGTGAGCCATCACATTTGACAGTACCATCCCAAATTCCGAGCTGGAGTGCTGTGTACCATCCCAGGGCATATACTAGTATATTCTGGGCCAAAATTCGGGACACGTAGTCTAGGATTTAGGCCATTAGGGCACTGTTACCTCTTAGCAGTTTCCAACCGCGGTCCCAAATTTAGGCTACACTTCAGCATTAATCGTATAAAGGGGACTAAATATACGCTCGTGACCGAGAACTAGGTCTCATATTCTGCCGGTAAAAACGGACAGAATACGGAGGAATGAGAGTTAGATGTCAGAAAGAAAGGGGTTCTGGCCAGAGGCCAGAACGTGCAGATGGAAGGTGTGACCAACTGAGCTGAATGGAGCTCATGGGAGCTGAACTAGCGCAGCTAGCTGGTGTGGGCCAACGTTGCCACACAACTCGCCACCTACTCAAGTATAATAGAAGCCCTCTGGCGAAGCCAGAGGACGAAGCACAAGCAATTCAATCACGCAGTTGCAACCCCACGAGATTCCAGTATGCAGTGTTTCTGACAAGAATCGTATCTATTGGAAAGTGGTAGGTTAGTAATGAAGTTTATAGAAATGTACCTCCACAGCTTCCATTTAACCTTTAATGGCTGTAATAGGCTGTGAACACTGTGTTGGGGGTTCTTATTCTGTTGGCACTGCCTGTATCCTGAGACGTACTTACAGATGTAGGTGTTTATATCAGACTACTAGAAATTCCGTCGAACTATGTCTGCAGTACGGTCCATTCCCCAGTGGCCTGTTACCTGGCAAGCGGTTGCCCAAAAAAAGACCGGGCAAAGGCATAGCACGTGACGTACTGCACTAACAAGCCCCCTAACAATTCTACGCTTTTCCATCACACCACCACTTCCACCACCATTTTCCTCCACCACCACCACCACCACCAACCATGGCTCTGGGAGATCAACACTATACTACGCCTCAGAAAGCCGGCCTTCTTGCCGTGGTCGGCTACTTACAAGCCCACAAGATCCCATTCTTTAAGGATAGGTGAACGGCGTGGTAGGTAGATCCTCCACGACGGTGATGAGCACGTACGGCGGCACCCAGAGGTAGAAACCAGAGGCCGGAAGCCGCTCCTTACACCAGCCAATTTACTAGCTATAGAAAGCATCCTCTAGGAATACGGTTTCCAAGCCCGGGCACTAAGCTAGCAAGGCCTTGCTAGAGCAGCAGGTACACTACTAACTTCCACACGCATAATCGAGAGAGCCATGGGTACACTAGACTACCGGAAGTGTATTACTTGCGAGAAGGGCTTTGTTTCCCCAGCCCACACTAAACGAAGGATAGAAGTAGCCAAGCTTTCACTCTCCTATTGTCCGACTTCCCTGCGAGGCGTTGCAGCAATCACCTTCGCTCGGACGAAGCCTGGCTTTCTCCCTTTTATCGGCATCGAAGGGCGAAATACAATTGCCGACCAGGATAGGCATGCTCCGCCAACCACGTACCTGATGGACAAACATGCTGCTATCGGTAGGCACTATCCCTCAAGTCTTGATATATGGAGAGTACTCTTGGATGGATAGGAGCATCGTCAGCGGCACAGCCAGCCTGCCAACTTATCTCCATGGCACTCTGCTTACGCTTCCGGATCCGTACGTCGCGAACTTTAGGCTGCAGACTACGAACCAGGTAGACTTTATTGCGGGCCCGGTACGCCCCAGCGGAACCATGGCTATTCAGATCCTTTTTAGCGGACGCGGAAATGGCAAGACCGTTGTCCGGATCGAGGACCACGTACACCCGAACGCGAGGGTTTTGAGTAGCTCCCCATTCACTCCCCCGGGCGACACTGACAACCAGTTCATTCCCCCAGCGAAAAAAACTTTGGGACGAGAACGCGAGCGGAAGGGTCCCGGAGTTGGAGCGTTACAGGTCCATGGGGCCGCTGTTGCGCCACGAGCCGGCTCTTCTAGACATTTCGACCAACCTCTCCCATATTGGCGTGTCCTTCACGGGAGAAACACCGCTCACCGTCAAGGATATGACGGCATTTTTGGGGGCCAGCAATCTGAAGGTCTTCTGCCTGCCGTCAGTCCAGTGGGAAGCTGTCTACATGGCGAATCCGGACGACACTCACCAGACGCTCTCTTATCCAAGCACTGGTATCGCTACCAAGATGGCGACAGATTCTGTCACACTTATCCCCATTAACCCGAGACAGGCTGTTGACGAGGCTATCTCAGCATATGAGTCTTTCATGTCCAGCCAGGCAGTCTCGGTCAATCTCCAGCTGCCCTTCGGTATGGTTGCACAAGCGAAAGCGGCGAAGCCTCTGCTGCCAGGCCAGAT
>Ga0247769_1000149_pt1 | contig 14549 bp, 13 predicted proteins | sample UWRJL166409R6_FD_179942 | JGI IMG/M metagenome (GOLD analysis project Ga0247769, IMG submission 179942) | Plant litter microbial communities from Arlington Agricultural Research Station in Wisconsin, United States - UWRJ-L166-409R-6 | ecosystem: Environmental > Terrestrial > Plant litter >... | reverse complement strand
TCTCGCCGCCCCGCGCAAAGAAAAAGTAGCGCCCCGCGGGAAGCGTCAGCGCAAAATGCGCGCGAGCGACGGCATCGCCCAGGAGATTGCCCGCCTGGTCGATGATGGAAAAATTCACCGCAAAGCCGAAGCCCGAGTCACGGACGAATACGACAGTGGCTCGGTCCGGCAGTGCGGCGACTGCCGGCGCACCCTGGGGGACCTTGGTCATGAAGTCAGAGTGCCCGGCGCAGCCAACTAGGGCGAATGCGGCGACAATGAGCAGATTGAAGCAGGGAACCTTGGCAGACGTGATCGACATGCACATTGGTCGGCGCAGCCGTACCAGCAGTTGCGCGAAACTTTGCCGGTCGTGCCAGCCGCTCCGAAAGAAGCTCCTATGAGCAACGACGAGACGACCCAGGCTGAACCCTCGGAGCCCTCGCTTGCAAAATGCCCGAGGTAGATCTTTCGCGCGCGATTCAAGCACGCGCTCCTCGTTTCCGCAGTGCTGCCATAGCTCGTGAAGCGTAGGATGGGCTTTGCAGGGGGACCACGCCGCTCGAGAATCTTAGCAATCGACGACGACATGTGTCCGAACAGGGTCTATGGAAACCGCACGCGCTTCAGGCGGCTCGCCTCCCATCCCAGACCCCACACCCGCCGAGTTCGAAGCTGGCGCTAGTCTCATCCAAGAACCACCTCGACTCGAAAGCCGAGCAACTGACGTTCCACCGCTGCCAGTCTCTGTTCAGCATGTCGTCGATAAACAAAAGGCCGCAGCACCAAGTACGGGCGCCCCACACCGCGGCGTAGCGCTAGCCGTCGGCGGTGGCGCGCGGCAGCAGGTCCCGGGATCGCCGTCGGCGGCGAGGCATCCGTGGGCCTGATCGTGGACCTTACGGAGCCGAAGGTCTCTCTGTTCACCAGTGGTGCTTGGGGAACGGCAATCGCCCCGGGGTGTCCGCGGGCATAAACGGGCAAGCCAGCGTAGTCGCGGACGTAAAGAAATTCTGGGGCTCAGGCGCGGAGCACGGCCTCAACACACCAGCCTGGGGAGCGTCACTCAACCACACCACATCCAAGCCCGGCGGCCCGCGTGAATTAAACGGGGCCACGGTGTCGACGGGCCCAAGACGCTTCGGTTCTTAGGATCAGCGCCAATGCTCGAATTTGCCGCCAGAACCGCGGGTGCCAGGAGCAGCTTTTTGGCAGTATCGCTCGTGCGCGTCGTGGCCTACTGCCTGCCTGCGCTCGTCTGGGAGCAGCAAGGGCCGCTCTGCGCGACTGCGTTCGCACTGTTTCTCGGTCTTTGCTGGTCGGTGTGCTTTGCGGCATCGTCGGCCCTGCTCTGGCTCGGTGCAGCTACGGGGCTCCTATCCGCGTCTCTGGCTGCGACTCCGTATCTGCACTGCACAGCGCTGGTGCGCCGTGACGGCGTGTGGTGGCGACGCCGCAAGAACGGAAAGCTTGAACGCCTGCGGGGTTTGCCGCGGTCCCTCCGCTTGTGGGCTTGACCCGACCCGTCCCAAGCGCTTCCACCCCAAAACAAAGCCGGCTTTTCGCCGGCTCTCATCTCGCTTTGCGCACCCGGGCAGAACCCGACGTGACGCATTACGATTCGCGATAGCCACGCGCTTGGAGCTCGGCGCGAATGAGCGCATCTTCTCGCTCCTTCTTCGTGTAGAGCGCGCAGATCGCCAGGCTCGGCGGGAGCTTCAGCGCGAGTAGTTCTTGCCGGTCCAACACCGGTGACCAAATGCGCAGCTCCTCGAGTCGCGGCAGAGTCTCTAGGCCAGAAAGAGTGCGCAACGACTTGCAGTGCAGCAAGTAGACGCTGCGGAGCGCGGCATTGGCATGTGAAAATGCGATGCCTTCGAGACGCGCTTGTTCGTCGACCCGCAACGATGCGAGTCCTCGAAATCGCGCCAGGTCGCCCAGATCGGTGAGCCCCTGAACGCGACAGATGTCCAGCTCGACGAGCCGCGGCATTTCGATCTCCGCGACACTGCCTCGGCCACCCAGCAGCAAACCAAGGGTCTGCAGGTTGTGGAGCTCGGAGAGGAAGTCCAGGCGCGTCGCCTTGCCGATGCGATTGAGCCAAAGGCGCTTCAGCGACCGAATCGCAGTCAACGCTTGGATGCCGCGCGTCTGGCCACAGATACGGAGGTTTTCGAGCTCAGAAAAGCCTTCCAAGGGTGCGAGGTCGAAGGCCTTGGTCTTGGTCTCACCGACGGTTAGATCACGCAGGCTACGCAGGTTGGGGTAGGCAAGGACGTTCGTGGCGTCGAGCTCTTCGACCCCCAGCGAAAGCCTGCGCAAGTGTGCCAGTTGGGCAAGCACCTCGATGTTCGACGCACGGAGCAAGCAATCCAAGCTCAGGTTGGTGACAGCGGGGATCTTCTCCAGCACTTCGCAATCGAAGCTCCCACTTTGGTGACCGTAGAAGCGCACCTCGAGCAGGTCGCCGAAGGAAGCGGCGAGCGAGTCCACTTCCGCGAGCAAACGCGGCGTATAGGTCACGTCACTGAACTGGACGACATGAGCCTCACCGGCTGCCAACCGCTGCTCCACGTTGCAGAGCTCGGCTACTGTAGGATCGGTTACTCGTTTGGGAACCACGGCGGCCAGACTAGCTTCCCCCGCTCGAAGTAGCCCGCGTCGCGCTTCCACCTTAGCAAAAAAATGCCGGCTTTCGCCGGCTCTCATCTCGCCTTGAGCACCCGGGCAGAAGAATTTAGAACTGCGGTCACAGCCGCGGTGTGACGATCAGGAAGCCAGCTCGGTCTTCCTGGACCCCCACTTCCTAGCAACGGACGACCCCTCAGCCCCCGATCGCTTCATCGCCTTGGGCTTTTCGGGCCTCGCCCGCCTGCTGTTCGTCGTTCACCTCGAGCGAGGAGAGAAGGTCCGAATCATCAGCGCACGACGAGCCAGTCGCTCCGAAAGAAAAACCTATGAGCAACGACGAAACGACCCAGGCTGAACCCTCCGAAGAGTCGCTCGCGGAAATGCCCGAGGTAGATTTCTCGCGCGCCATTCGCCCGAACAAGCTCGCAGGGTTGCGCGGCGACTTCAAGCAGGCGGTGTTCCTCGACAAGGCGCTGTGGCAGCACTTCGGCAGCGAGGAACGCGTGCTCGAGGCGCTGCGAATGCTGGTATCACTGGCCGAACGTAGCTCGCGGTCGGTTGCGTAGCGCGTGCCCTGAGCTCGTCACCACGCCTCCCGTCGATCTGTGGCTAAGCCAGTGTCTGATCAACGCACGTCGATCGCCAAATTCCTGAGCCTTGTTTTGCGGCACGAGCCGGGAACAATCGGACTCACCCTCGACCAAAGTGGCTGGGTCTCCGTGGATGCCAGCGGCGCGTCAGTTGCTGAATGCGTGGGCCGCACTTGGAGACGAGCCACACCCGGCGAGCGAAGGCGCTCGTGAGCTCGGCGATCGCGTCGAACGCGCCCTCACTGGCAGGCGTAGACAGCGCGGCTTCGTCGCTTCCGCTGAGAAAGGAGGTATCTGCCTTTCCGAAAGCATCGGCGGCGCCGATGATCAGCCGTCACTGTTATCGACGACTTACCTCCCAACGTTATCTCGAGGGCCGGTGAAAGTCGGCGCGGTGGTGGTGATGCCGAGGAACCGTCCCCTTGCTCGCGGCACCGTCCGACGCCGGCTCTCGGGTCTTCCTTCGCTGCAGTACCAGCTGCTCCGCCTACGCGATCACCAACAGAGCCCAGCGGCCCTTGCGCTCGAAGCCGCGATAGTCGCTTCCAGCCACCCGTCAAAAACCCAATGAACATTGGATTTTCATCTCTTTGCGCACCCGGGCAGAAGAATTTAGAACTGCGCTCGGCTTTGTGGCGTGACGAAAGTCGCGGGATTCTCGCCGCTTTTGCGAATATCATGCGACTCGCGACAAGGCCCTCCATCGATTCCAAGGAAGGCGGAAGCGAAGGAACCGCCCAACCGGTCGCCCGCTGACGAGGCGTTGCGGGTCGTCGAAACGCCTGCGGTTGTATGCTCGGTGCTTGACGAGCGTGCGTTGGTCCACCGCGTGAGCGGCAGCCCGACATGACCCGTCTGACCCGTCTAGGAATGCGCTCGCACCTGTTAGCTCATCTGCTGTGCGACGAAGGTGCCTTCGAACGCAACATGGTGAGACCAGTGCTTGGCCGTCGAGCTACCACCATCGTGTATCAAGGCTTCGACAGGAGCCCGATAGGCAAATCCGGCAGGTATGCGGACTTTCACGACGGGAGTCGCAGGAAATCGCGCGAGGAATCGTTTGGCGACCTCCTTCCGCCGCGCACGGCCGCTCGCGTTTACTTGCAGGCCTAGCACCCGAACGATCGAATGGATGGACACGGGGACGAACAGAAACTCTCGCTCTTCAACGCTGAGGTTGACGTCGAGTCGCTCGACGTTGGGAGCGCGCGACCGATCCTCGGCAGGCGACCAGGCGTCGATGTGCAGACCGACAGCTTTGCCCGTTTGCGGATCGTGCGAAATTGTCGTGAGCCCCGGCGGTTCGCGGAGCACCGCCACATGAATCGAGTCGCCGCCGAGTCGCGCGTTCAGCCGTCGCAAGGCCTCGACGATTCGAGCAAAGCGATCGTCGGTCATCAAGCCCATCGGGGTCGACACGATCGGCTCGGGCGTCGCCCGCAACGCCTCGAGGTCGCCGAGCGCCGCAGGGTCGAAGACTTTCATCAGATGTACGCTGCAAGCTTGCGATGTTGCGCTGGGGCGCGTGAGCTTGAGCCACTCCTCGTTCGTTGCGGGTCGCCATGCATCGCGCGGCACGAACGTGGCGTCGCGAAGGTCGTCGCTGGCCGACTGCGGAGCGGGCAACATTCGCGTCCCGTCGCTTACACGAACGAGGTCGTCACGCTCTGCGAGCTCGCTGAGAAGCCGCAGCCGAACATCGATCAAGCGTCGATGCTCCGTACCGCACGTCGCTGACGTCTACGCACCCGGTCTAACACTCGGCGAATGTCGCCGACCCGCCCCTCGTCTTGGTGCTTGGTGCGTTCGCAAATCTCCAGCGCGCGTTCCAGCGCTCGCTCAGCCTCGACGAGATCGTCGCCACTGTGTCTATCCTCCAAAATCCTGGCCAGGGCCCGAAGATCGTCCACTACCTCCCAGTGATCCGGGCCGTGCGCTTCCTTGTCGATGGACAGGGCGCAGCGAATCAACGCCTCGCTCTCACCAAACTGATCTTGGGCGTGAAAGAGCGCCGAGAGGTTACACTGGCGCTTGGCGATGGCTGGATGGGTCGGCCGGTGATTGGCCGCGTCGATCCCAAAGGCTCGCCACATCAAGCGCTCCGCCTGCACGAACTCCTTGCGTTCGAACAGGACCTGGGCAATCTTACTTAGATCTCGAGCGACCAGGCTATGTCGTGGCCCAAAGTTCGCCTCATCGATGCTTAGCGCGCGCTCGAGGGCGGCTTGTGCGTCATTCGACTCGGGCAACTTCCGCTGTAAGTCTGCCAAGTTGTTCAAAGCGATCGCCACCTCCGGATGGTTAGAACCGAAGCTGAGCTCGGTGATTCTGAGCGCCTCTCGGGAATGCGAAATACCCTTGTCTAGGCGCCCTAATTCCAGACACAGAAGCGCCAATGCGTTGAGATCTCGGGCTACGTTTGGATGTTGTCTTCCCCAACAATCTTCGTCGATCTCGAGCGCTTCTAAGATGTACCTCTCCGCTTCGGAGAGCTGCCTTGTCTCGCGCAACAGGTTGCCAAGAGCGATGAGACCTGTGGCCCGCTGCGCCGCGGCGTCTCGAGAGCTTTCGCCGATCATCGTCGCCGTTTCCAAGAACAGCTTCGCTTCCGCGAAGCGTCCCTGCGCATACAGCACGGCGCCGAGTTCGATCCGGTCGCGAGCGATCGCCGCCTGCGATGCTTCTGGAACCGCCTCGTCGTACTTGAGCGCCTCGCGAAGCAGATCCTCGGCGTCGGCCAGTTTCTCTTCAGACTGCCTGAGGCGGGCCAAATGAACGAGCTCGTCGGCGACACGCGGGTGCTCCGGACCATGAGTAATTTTGGCGAGCCCTACCGCTCGCTCAAGCGGCTCCCCGGCCTCCTTCAGCGCTCCCAAGACGTGCAGAAGCCGTCCCAACTTGCTGACGCTAGCTCTCACCCGCTCATCATCCGGCGCCAGAGCGGCTTCGTTGCTCGCAAGCGCACGTCGCAGCAGCAGCTCCCCACCCACATAGCGTCCCTTCGCGAAGACGAAGTCGGCCAACGTGCTAGCCAGGGCGTGCGCGCGCGGCAAAATATCCAACGTTTCGGCGTGCTCTACCAAGGCGGCAAGGTGCGGCTGGAGCGACTCGAGTACCGGCCAGGCGACAGGATTCTCGACCTTGAGCGGCGCCGCAATCGCCTCGAACAGCTCGATGGCACGCTCCAGACACTGCTGGCCTTCCTCCTGCCGCGAAAGAGCGGCTCGTTGTACGAGCGCAGACAGCTGATGACACCGGAGGGTGTCAGGCTCGAGCTCAAACAGCGAGTAGCCCCCGAGCTCCAGCAGCCCCTGCTCGAAACTGTCGCGAGCGGCCAGCTTCTGCTCTTCCGGCAGCAGGTCGCAAAGCAAATGGACGTGTTCGAGCAAGACGCGCCGTGGCAGGGCCGCAGGCGCAAGAAACGCGGTGACTCTGAGCAGGGCGCGGGCCGCTGGACCGAGAGCTTGTTCCGTCGTCGACCAGGCAACGACCACACTCCTCTCGTAGCGGGTCGTGCCCTCGACCGGAATTGAAAACGCCGTCGCCGCGTTCACTCGGAGCAGCGCCAGGTAATCGGTGAAGCGCTTCCTCGTCTGCACGAGGTACGCGGCCGCTTGCTCGAGAGCCAGCGGCACTCCGCAGAGCTGGACCGAGATCTCGAGTGCCTCGGCGTCGGTCCCGAGCACGCCGCGTCCAGAGGTGCGTTGCAGGAGCAATCGAGCGCCGTCCTCTGCGCTCAGGCTGTCGATCCACAGTGGAACGACGGATGCAGGCCATTCCGAACTACGGGAAGTGATGAGGATGTGACCGCCAGCCGCGGCGTTGCGATCCAGCCAGTCGTTGACGGCGCGACGCGCGGCCGGGCCATCTGCGCTGTCGATGAGTAGCAGCCATTGGTCATTGTCGAGCAACCAACGGCGCAGTTGTTCGATCCGCCTACGCTGATCGCCCTCGCCGTAGGGGTCAAGATTCAAGCCTTCAGGCCCGGCGAGGCGCTCTAGGCTGCGGTCGAGCTCGATCAGGCTGTCGCCGTTTACCCAAAGGCTCGCCTGATAGAGGTCTCTCTGTGCGTGGGCGTAGTGGACGGCGAGCGGAGTCTTACCGACACCGTACAAACCATGCAGTACGGCCGCGACCGGACGACCGGGCACGAATACTTCTTTCAACTTTTCCAGCAGCGACCCGGCGTCGATAAAATAAGGATTCTGGCGATGCGGAACCATGCAAATGCGCGACCGCTTCGACGAGTGATTTGTCTCAGGCTCCGAACGCTGGGTCTCCGTGGTAGCCTGCACCAGTTTGGTCAGGAACAGCTCGACCTCGTCCTCATAGCTTCGCAATTCCGTTAGTGCGATGTTGCGCTCATCACAGCCCAGCTTCTTGGCAACTTCGCCCTCGAGCCCTAGAGAAAAACCCCCGGAAAAACCGAGCTCGGCTTGTGCTTGGAGAATGAGGTCGAGATGCGGATCCCTATGACCGTAGCCGATCCAGAACAGGGTATGGCCGCCGCTGAGCTGCTTGAGAACACTCTGAAGGACACGATTGTTCATGACGTGCCAGTAATCGTCTCTCGCTAAAATGATCTCGGCCTCATGTTCGACGTCACCATGCAGCTTTAGAATGAACTTCTTCCGCGTCTGAACCAGCCTCGGTAACCCGTTGTAAGACCAGCAATACGGGGTAATATCAGGCAGCACGGCTTCGAGAAGACCATCGTAGTTCGTCGTTACAAACGCGCAAAAGGGCAGCCGCGCCAGCAACCGGTGACTTGCCGTCGGCTTCAGCGGAAGCCGGAATTGCTCTGCGACGCGGTGCTTGAACCCGTGACCGAAGAGGTCCTTGAGTATGTTCGCGGCGCCGAGAAATTCTTGGCGGTGTAATCGGTCCTGTGCAGCAGCGATCTCCGTGGCACGACTTGGGTGCTCCGCACTAGCGCTGTCTATTAGCCGCTTCAGTAGCTCGGGCCAACTCGGCGCGCCCCGCGAAAGCCCAGAGCCGACGACGGCGATCGCGCGCGAGCCCTTGATTGCCGCGATGAGCTCGGGCGGAGGCTCCGGCGAACGGTGAAGCGTACTCTCGAGGCTCACACTGTCGGTGGTCAAGATCTAGTCCCCTCATCGAACGCCATACCTGTCCTCGTTAGCATGACAGAGTCGCAAACCCAACGGACGGCGTACGGCGTCGGCACGCAACGGCTGGTGTTACGAATGCGAAACACGGCGCTGACGAGCGTTCGTTCCGCGACGAAAAAATGACTAACGGGCGGAGCGTGTTGCGGCGTTCGAGAAGCGCTAACCGTGTTAGTGTGTGTTGTCGCACCAGGGAGATGTTCATGACTCTTGACGACGATGCCGAGCTTGATTCTCAACCGCGAACGATAGAAGGGGCAGCCGCGAGCGACGCTTTGCCGTCGCTCGAAGAGCGCGTCCTGCGCTTGCGGAGCGTGCTTGCAGATTCTGGCGAGCGGACGAGCCCTTCGGACTGGGGAAACTTCGGCAATGATTGGGGACAAGGCGGTGGTTTCGACAAGAAAACCTACTTCGAAAAGAACACCTAGTCGGCCGCGTCGGGCACCGATCCGATGAGCGCGAACGTCGTGCAGCTGCGCCTCCGGGAAAGCACATCTTCAACGGCCGCCAAGACGTTCGAGACGGCGCCAGCCGGGCCGATCGAGCTGCTGATTATCCAAGCAACGCCGTTCTGTAACATCAACTGTCGCTATTGCTACCTGCCCGATCGTTCCAACAAAGCGCGCATTTCGATGGAGACGCTCGCCGCCTTGGCGCGACGGGTCTCCGACGCCGGCTTTCTGCTCGCCGAGACCCTGCCCGTGTCATGGCACGCCGGCGAACCCACTTGCTTGCCGGTTAGTTTTTACGAACGAGCCTTCGAGACGCTTCGTTGTGGCGTCGACGCGCGCACTCGGATCAGACACACCATTCAAACCAACGCGACACTACTCAGCGATGTCTGGCTAGCCTTCATCGAGCGCGAAGAGATCAACCTCGGGCTGAGCCTCGATGGTCCCGCCTTTCTGCACGATCGTAGCCGCGTGCGCAGGTCGGGCGAGCCCACCCACGCGCGGGTGATGAGCGCGGTCTCGCGACTTCAAGAGCGTGGAATCCCCTTCGGCGTGATCGCCGTCGTGACGCGCGAGACGATCGGGCATCCGGACGCATTCTACGACTTCTTCGCAGAGCACGCGATTCCGCGCGTGGCCATGAACGTCGAAGAAGTCGAACTGCATCACGCTTTTTCCTCCATGAGCACGAGCACCGTCGACGCCTACCGAGCATTCTTGAACAGGCTCTTCTATCGCTCCCTGCGCGACCGCTCCGTGCAATTTCGCGAGCTAACAGGCGTGCACGGCATGGTGGCCTCTGATTCGAACATGCCACACCGCTTCAGCCAGCTCATGCGGCCCTTCGGTGTCGTGAGCTGTGACCACATCGGTAACATCTCGTCTTTCTCGCCTGAGCTCCTCGGAGCAAAGTCCGATCGCTACGACGACTTCACCGTTGGCAACGTGCATCGCGACTCGTTCTCCGAGATGTTGCAGACGCGTGCGATGCAAGCGATGCTGAACGACATCCAGCGCGGCGTCGACCGATGCCAGCGTGAGTGCCACTATTTCAAACTCTGTGGGGGTGGGACGCCAGCCAACAAAGTTTTCGAAAACGGCTGCTTCGATACCACCGAGACGGTCTACTGCCGGCACAGCCGAATGACGGTGATTGACGCTGCTTTGGAGCAGTTGGAGCGCTCCGTAGCAGCGCGCGCCGGCGCGTGAGCGTAAGGATTGTCTAGCTTGAACCTGTCACTCTCCGTCGCCACGCCTTGCCTCGAACGGTCGTCGGGCATCGAGGCAGCTCGTGATGATGCATCCGAGCCCGGCGCATTCATCGCGCGTGAGCCTTGGACGCCAATACGCGCTGGGATGGAGTCGGAGCTCGGAATCCGCTACGGGGTCGGCACGGCGTACGACACGATCGCAGCCTTGACCCTGCCTGAGGACGTGGTGCGTCTCTTTGGCGAGGCTCACCGCCGGGATGGACTCGAGGTGAGCGGAACAGGTGTCACATTGACGTACCTTGCCAGCTCGCTCATCAACTGGCTCGAGAGTGAGACATGTTGGCGTGTTCGGCGCGACGGCTACCGCGAGCAGGGTTTCCTCGCTGCGCGAATCACTGCGCGAAGCGCCACGAGGGAATCGACGACAGCTCGTTTCGTCGGGCTCCATATGGACAGCTGGGATCGGGCTCCCCTCGAGGCGCGCAAGTTTTGCCAAAATCGGCTGTGTTTGAATCTCGGTCCAGGCGCCCGTGCATTTCAGTTCGTCGCGCTGCAGGCTGACGAGCTGCGGCGGCGGGCTCTTCAGATACCCGCTGATCCCGCACACCCACTCGATCGCGATTTACTTTCCCGTTTTCTCAGGAAGAACCCCGACTTGCCCGTGCTTCGATTCAGACTCGGCCCGGGACAGGCGTACATCGCGCCCACGGAGAACCTAATCCACGACGCTTGCACGCTCGACGACTTGCCTGACCTCACGTACGTCTATCGAGGCATCATCCAGCCCAAGGACGGGACCCCCGCGACTTGGCGACCGACGGAGAGAACCCCGTGATTGATCGGCCGCTGATCGTCATCCAGCCGACGCCGTTCTGCAACATCGATTGCAGCTACTGCTACTTGCCGGAACGCTCGTCGAAGAAGTCGGCCTCCATGGAGCTCATCGAGCGCATTGCCGAAGCAGTCTTCGAGGCGCGCTGGTGGACGGGCACGTACACCTTTCTCTGGCACCTCGGCGAGCCTCTTTCGCTGCCGACCACTTACTATGCGGAAGCCTTCGCAATCATCGAGCAGTCTTCTAGGCGGCACGATCGCAGCTATGTGCATTCGTTTCAGACGAACGCAACGTTGCTCAATCAGCAATGGGTCGACTTCTTGAAAGTCCAGGGTGTGCGAGTCGGCGTCAGTGTAGACGGGCCGGCTTTCATCCACGATCGCTGTCGGCAGACTCGGGGCGGCCGGGGCACGCACGCACGCACGATGCAGGGCATTCGCTTACTACAAGCAGCCGGCGTCGCCTTCGGCACCATTTCCGTTTTGACTAACTATACCCTCGACTTCGCCGACGAGATGTTGGCGTTTTTCGATGAAAGCGGCATCAGCGAGATCGCGTTCAACATCGACGAGCTCGAAGGTATCCATGGCACGACGTCATTCGCGCAGGGAACGGCCGGCGAGCGCTACCGACGTTTTCTGCTGCGTATACTCGCGCTCATCGAGAAACGCGGCAATCGGATCCGACTGCGTGAGCTGTCGAAGGCCCTCCCGCCCCTGCTGCACGGCGCGGCGCCCTACAACCTCGCCAGCCAGCCGCTACGCATGCTCACCTTCGACTGCGACGGCAACTTTAGCTCCTTTTGTCCGGAACTCAGGGCCGCGCGCAGCGATCGCTTCCAGAATTTCGTGATGGGTAATGTCCTGTGCGACGACCTCGAGACCGTCCTTTCCAATCCAGTATTCGAAGCGGTGACCGCCGAGGTGAAGGCTGGTCTCGCGAAGTGCGAGCGCGAATGCGGGTATTGGAACTACTGCGGAGGCGGTGACCCATCGAGCAAGTTTTTTCAGCACGGTCGATTCGACGTCACCGAGACGACGACCTGCAAGATTCACAAGCAGGAGACGTTCAACGCAGTCGTCGCCTACCTGGAAGCAAAGCACCTACCGGTGTTGCATTCGTGAGGCGGGACACGTGACGCACTCTCTTGGCATGATTCAATCGCTGCTGCGACGGTTGTCGTATAAACCCGGCTGCCAGTTCGAAGTGGACCTCTCGGAGCACGACTGTGCTCGATTGTCGCTCACGCGTCGCGGCCTGCCCAGCGCCGCGCACGACGGCGCCGAATTCAATCTGACTATCTTCGAATCTGTCCAGCTGTCCGATATCCGAACCCCAGCGGACGCACTGCAAGCCGTTGCCAGGCTCGTCGCGCGCTTCGAGCTGCACGAGGCCGCCGAGTTCTTACAGCTCGATGGTCACTCGGTGTTCCTCCCGCATCGCCCCGGAGCCGAGTTCGACGGACTCTCGTGGAGTGACTTCAGCAACCTGAGTGGCCGCTACCTGCGCGCACTGAGCGAACAGCTCGAACCTCGGCGCTGAGGGCCGCCGCTATGGCGTAAGGCCGAAAAATCCCGTGTTTCTCTTCCACCCCAACGCAAAAAGGCCAACTCTCGTTGGCCTTTCGTCTTCGTTGCGCACCCGGGAAGATTCGAACTTCCGACCCTCGGATTCGTAGTCCGATGCTCTATCCAGCTGAGCTACGGGTGCGTAGGGGGCGAGTGCATAGCACGGGTTATTGGAACCGATACTGGAAAATGAAGGGTCGCTTGTCGGCCCGCGGGTGGGCGGGTGGCGGTAGATGTGGGCCGGGTCTGAAAAGATTGCAGAGCCGGGGGGCCACCATGACAGCGAAGCCAGGTCAGACCAGTTCCGGCGCCGGGTTGCTGCACTGGAAAGGCGTTTATCTATCCAGAATGACTAGGCTTTCTCAAGGCGGCAGGCACATGGCACAGAAGCTGCTTTAAGAGACCTTCGAAACGCCTCGAGGGGTGCAGCCTCGAGACGTTCCTTAGGTAGCTTTGCTTCTTCTTAGCCGCTGGACGGCACTTGAGCTTCGCTTCCGCTTCCTTAGATCTTCTCTTACGCTTCTTACGCTTGTGACTTCTTGAGGCACGAGGCCCGACGAAGGTGACTTCGCTCGGGTCTTTGCTCATTTTGGGTCCGATTTTGCGAAATGCACGCGCATTTCGTGAGCTTCTTTTCAGAACGCGGTGTGGGCAGGAAAGATTCCTGCTGCCGGGCTGATTCAGGGCGTGCGCGGCAAGCCGAAGACGTGGTCGGAGGGCGCTTGGGCGTGGCATCCGACGCACAGCGGGAGCGCGCCACCGGCGAGCAAGGTGCCCTGCGCGTCGAGCTCGAAATAGCTCCATACGCCAGCGCTTTTGCGCATCGCGTAGCCGTTGCGATGGCTGCGGGAGAGCTCGGCGAGCACTGAGCCGTCGGGGAATACCGTGTCGGCAACGAGTGCCGCGTAGGTAGCTCGAGCTACGTCGTTCACGCGCACATCGACCGGTTGCGCGGGGAGGTGACCGCGAGAGGGGAACGGTGCTGACGTCGCGAGCGGTAGGCGCAGGAGCTCGGCGTAGCCTTCCCATTCAGTCGGGGGAGTGCTGGCGCGCGCGCTGGAGGCGGATGTCGGTTCGGGTGCGCTGGCCCAGGCGTCAGAGGCGCCCGCGAGCGGGCCCTGCGCGGTCTCGGCACAAGCTACGGTCAGGGCCAGAGCAACCGCGAGGATTATGGCACTGGCTGCACGCACCGGACGGACATGGTACCACGAGCGAGTGCGATTCAACGTTGCTGACTGGGGAGCGTGTATCGCGCTGATGAGCGCTGCCGCTTGCGGTCACGCCGGCGCAGCAAGGCCAGCGCTGGTGCCGACAACGCAGTTGGCGACTCGTGGGCCTGCGGCTCCGCCAGCGAAGGGCGCCCCGCCAGCGCCGGTCGCGCCGTCGGCCGAGGCGCGCGTGAACGCTGAGCTCGATGCAGCTTCGCCGTCCGGTGCGGAGACTGCGCAGCATCTGGTCGAGCCGCGGCCTGCCGCACAGCGCGGTTGGCTCGGGGTCGAGTTAGCGATGCGCGGGGCCGGTGAGCCGGGCGTGCTGGTGCGTGACGTGGTGCGTGGTTCGCCCGCGTCGACCTTCGGTGTGTTCGCGGGCGACGTGATTTTGAGCGTGGATGGCGAAAATGTGGCGCGTCCCGAAGATGTGAGTCGTCTGGTCGCGGTGCGTGGTGCCGGTCAGCGCTTGCGCTTGGGTCTGCAGCGCGCGCAAGAGACGCGCCTGTTGGCGGTCGACCTCGAGCGCTTCCCGAGCAACGACGAGATCATGCGTCGTCAGTACGTGGGCGCGCAGGCACCCGAGTTCGACGCGTTGGAGACCGCGCAGGGCAGCATCGAGCCACGCCTGGCCACGCTGCGCGGTAAAGTCGTGGTGTTGGAGTTTTGGGCTTCTTGGTGTGGGCCATGTCACTTGCTGAGCCCGGTGCTGGAGGGCTGGCATGAGCGCTTCACCCCGCAGGGAGTAGTGGTGGCGGGCGTCTCCGCCGAGACCATGCCCGTGGTCACGCGCTCGGCCTCGCAGATGGGTATCGGTTATGCGGTGTTTGCCGACCCGAGTGGCGCGACGACCAAGGCTTACCGCGCCATGGCGCTGCCTACCGTGTTCGTGCTCGACAAGGGTGGCCGCGTGCGCGACGTGATGGTCGGCTATTCGTCGCCCGGG
>Ga0247769_1000146_pt1 | contig 14620 bp, 10 predicted proteins | sample UWRJL166409R6_FD_179942 | JGI IMG/M metagenome (GOLD analysis project Ga0247769, IMG submission 179942) | Plant litter microbial communities from Arlington Agricultural Research Station in Wisconsin, United States - UWRJ-L166-409R-6 | ecosystem: Environmental > Terrestrial > Plant litter >... | reverse complement strand
ACTTCGACCACGTCTGTTTGGCTGACAGGGTTGTCCAGGGGTAGACTTCTGAAACTCAAAACTCTGGGGCGCAATCGTATCAGCTGAAGCGCGCTGCAGGGCGACGACTTGGACCTTCCACGAAAAAAAAGGAAGAAAAAAAAAGACAGAATGCGATCGGAGGGTTTTAAGAAAAGAAGAAAAAAAGGTGACGGACTTGAGAGACAAGTTGAGTTGCAAACGTCGCGCAGGGGGGGGCTTTAGACTTGTGCTTCGTAAATCCTGCAGGGATGAGGGGGTTCTTAAAGATGAACGCCCACTTCTCCGGTAGTGCAGCCCCCTGGAGGTACACGTACGCTACTAGGGCTACCAATTTACTAACAACACACAATGGACCTGATGAGTTTGGATGACGACGATTCCATGAGGTACCGCGCGACCGGCTAAAGTCCTATTGCAGTGGGCAGCTTACCGCCCTGCTTTTGCTACTCTTAGCTCTTATCGCAGAACACAGCCTGCGGAAGGCCGGGTGGTCCACGAGGTCCCGTATATTGGCCTGTAGGCGAAAATAGCACAGAAGCAGAAAGATGGTGGGCATTTTGCACGTGGGAGATGGGTCCGGACTCCGGAGTCGCTTTTTCCGCCGTCGTGGAGAAGCTGGAGAGGGCCCGGAAGGGAGATTGTGAGCTTCTCAAAAGCCGGGAGATGCCTGGTTCCTCGTCAGGGTTCGGCTGGTGTTCGAACGGTGCGACGCAGGGTTCTGCAATTTCGATTAACTCTAGCGGTCGGCTGTAGTTGCAGGAGATCTGGAGCATCCCGAGAGGGATCTCACCCTCCCGCAATTTGTATCTGGTCTAGTCTAGTCAGTACTGAGTAGCAATCAGATGAGATCCGTTGTAAATCGGGCTTCCGTACACAGTTACATGACGTACTAAGCAGGGCAAGGTATAACCTGAAACCACAAACTCTCAAACAGTCGCGGGAGAAGACAAGATTGCACACGGAGTACCTTGATAACTCGTCTACCGTCTGTTGAGCCGCAAGACCCTGAACGCCTTCGTTCTCTCGGTCAACGTAGGCGCACAGATAAGGCAAGGACGTCCTTGCGGGAGCCGACTGATATCCACAAACTTTGTATCTGGGGACAATATACTACATCTTGTATAGGTAACTCTTACTGCCACCACCTTTTCTCGTCGTTTAAGGTTGGGGCTGAGACGGGTAGCGCAGCACTGTCGCTCTCGCAAGTAACTTGGCATCACCGACAGCACAGCGTCGTGGTTCCTCAACTATCCTCGCCGGAAAGCCCTAATGAGTTATTATCATACTTTAGTTGCCACCTGACCTTAAAGAAAGCCGCTTTCCAGCCCTCCGCGCGATATTAACCCAGGGGACCATTGGCTCTGAAGCGGAACAATACCCGAGTGCCTGAGCGGATACCCCAGACCCGTTCCCGTTCAAATTGTGTCTGTAGACCACCGTTCCCATGTACAATTCTCAGAGCAAATTAAAAAGACAAATTCAACGCCGAAACCATTCTCTAAATCCTTGCGCTGCACCGTCTCCCCTTCCTACACCTAGCTTCACACTCTTCGGCCTTAAGTTCGCTTGGGGGGAGGTCCCTCGGGCGGGGCGTAGACGGGCTCGTTATGTTGCGGCTGAGGGGGGTAATAGGTGTTGGCTGGTTGTTGCACTTGAACACCCTCCTGGTTCTGCTGGTTCGCGTAGTAGCCGTCATTGGCGTTGAACTTCTGCCCAGTTCCCTGAGGGTACACCGGGGCGCCGGTGCTATACTGCGGTGGAGGCTGGTAGGGCGGCGGAGCCATCCAGCCTGTCCCTCGCAATGGTGCGATTCCCCGACGACGACGGCGACGCGAGTTGCGTCTACAAATCAACCGTTAGCTTGGCGACGACACAAACAGTACGAGTTGCGCGACTTACGCGAGAAGGAGTAGGAGCGCGATGACGAAGACCACTACAAGACCGGCGAAAACCCATCTTCCCCACCAATACCAACCACTATGATTGGGATAGCATCGGTTGCCGCTGAGATAGTAACCGCTGTTGCACGTGCTGGGTACTGGCGTTAGCCAAACGGTCCGACTGTCAGGACATTCGCAAACTTACTAGACCTGGCGTTTGGCCAGATCGGCCAGTTGCTCAAGGGGAGCCGGAGCCATCAAATCTGCTGCTTCCTGTCGAAGATTGGTGAGACGATTGGTGACGCGAGCTTGACGATGATTTTTATGGTATGCGCGTTTGAGAATGTGCGAATTGTTGGAGGAAGTTGGTTGTGCTGGGAAGCCCCAAGTGCTGTTGGGTTCGAGCGATTTTGGAAGCCGGGGGGCGGGAGCACTGACGACAACGGCCAGGGAAGGTGGAGGTGACGTCCAGTTTAAAGTCCCTGCGCACTGTGGAGCAACCAGGCGAAGCGGCACGACAACAGGGGATGGGATGAGCGTATTGCACTCAAATTCCGAGCGGCGCTGCCCACTTACTAACTCGTCAGCGAATCGGCATCGGTTGCACCGTATGGGTTTACGCTCTTGACCCAAAGTCGGTCATGATGACAGACGGTCAACGTGGTCCAGGGTGGCTGAGCAGTCGACTAGAGATCACGGCATCTCGTGGCTGAGATGGCGGGGGATGGCCAACCCAATGTTTGCACCCAGCGGGAGGCAGCCCGCCAAGTCCATCATGCCACACACTTTTGCCGGGCAGGTGCGCTCATGGCCGGCCTGTGGATTACCTAAAACCTCTCTTTGTTTCAAAGGGCCAGGCCAACATTGTGAGATGGAACTTCCATACGCATTCCTCACGGATACGCTGTTTTCTCAGCCACGAACTCGACAATAATTCCAAACTCTTGCCAGGCACTGTCAGTTTGCTTCCACGCAGAGGCGGTGTCTCGCGTGCTCGCGGAATACAAAATGAAGGATTTCTTTGTCGATGATGTCGGTGGCGAAGAGGGCAACCCAAGCCGCTTGGCGTCGCAACGCGAATGGAAGGTTACGAATAGGAGGCTGCTTCCCCGCTATTGGCATACTCTACTCTGTTGCTCGATCTCCATCATCCAGTTTCGGGGGAACACCAAAGTGAGGAGATGGGCAAGATCGGTATGGGCCCTCTACAGACTTATGCGATGCTGTGCACCGTATATGGAATCTGATGCGGCACCGGGACGCGGAGGCTTCGAAAGTGGCACCGCTGTGGAATGTTGCGGGCAGCTGACAGTTCCTGACATGAGCTAGCCAGATAATTGTGGCGGTACAGAGCTGGAGAGGCTGAAGTCAAGGAATCAATCCACGACAGCTGACGCGTGACAAAGTTTCGAGACTTTCCAGACTGTCAAGTGTCCAAAGGAGAAGTGCAAATTGAAATGCTCGGGAATCTGGATCTACCTGAGATAGGATAGGTGGTGGGGTGAATATGCCAAATACCCGAAGCACAATAGGGGGTACTTTGTACCCCTGGACGCGAAGCAAAGCTCGACACCGGCACAAACCCCAGTGGTTTGGTCCCTCAACCGAGCACGGGCATGTGGTCCATATCATCTGAACCCCAGTCCAGGCATATCTTGTGTCAAGCCTTCTACGTTTATGTAGGTTACAGTGATGAGGCAAAAAGACCTATCGATCGCTACACAGCACCACGTGATTGTACACGTGCACTACCATGCAGCTCCTCAAGCTTGCTTGGCCGGTGAAGCCCCAAAGCACTAAACCATTTCTCCGTAGACTCCCATGAAGAATTAGTACCACTTCTTTCAATACACTCAAATCTCGGCACACACAAGCTCAACAGCCCTTTATCTGTTATCCTGACGACTGAGTTTCTAGAAAACGGACCAATAGGTTGCTAGCGTTGCTGAGTGGAGCCTTCAACAGCCGCCATTCAGCCCTTGCCAGCCGCAGCGCAATACCCACGTGACTTCGTTAGCCCCATACAGATTTCCCCTCCACACACAAATTTTAACACGGAAGGAAATTCAAGTCGGAACGTCCAAACAGGAAGCTATCTTGCCACAACTCACAATGGCGGCACCACAAGCAGTCCAGGTTTTCGGCAAGAAGAAGAACGCTACCGGTATGTATCTTCTCGTCTTTTTTGGAAGCGGAATGACGGGACTGGTATACTGACAACGCCGATTTGAAGCCGTCGCGCGGTGCGTTCAGGGCAAGGGCCTCATCAAGGTCAACGGTGCGCCTCTCAAGCTCTTCGCTGCTGAGATCCTCCGGGCCAAGCTCTACGAGCCCGTCCTCCTTCTCGGCCTCGACAAGTATGCCGGTGTCGATATTCGCATCAAGGTCCGCGGTGGTGGTCACGTATCCCAGGTCTACGCTGTGCGCCAGGCGGTGAGTTTCTCCGCTGCCTCGAGGGAACGGGGTGACCGGTTCCTGCCAGATTCGTTGTGCTGACTCTGAATGCCGAATAGATTGCCAAGGCAATTGTTAGTAGATCCGATTCCAGATCGCGATTTTTCGCCGAGAGAGAGAAGGTAGCCGACTAACTTGGGATTTCTACAGGTTGCCTACTATGCCAAATACGTCGACGAGCACTCGAAGGGCACCCTCAAGACCGCTCTGATCCAGTTCGACCGCAGCCTTCTCGTTGCCGATCCCCGTCGTTGCGAGCCGAAGAAGTTTGGCGGAAAGGGTGCTCGTTCCAGGTTCCAGAAGTCTTATCGTTGATCGCTCTGTTATGGTCGTGCTGGGAAGCGGTGGTCTCGCGTGGACACGGATGGCGTTCGGCATTGCATTGGCGCGGATCAGATACGGGTCGACATCAGCTTCAGGCGATGGTCCGCTAAGGTGCCGCTGCGCATCTTGGTCGAGATAGGAATCAGACACCGGTCTATTTGGTCTTCCAACGGCATACCCGGACCACTTGTGATCTTGAGGATGTGATATTGCATAGGACGCGAATCAGCGGCCAGGTATTGGCGCTGCGTTTTCGCCACTCACAATACAGCGCGAGGTCTCGGCGGCCTACGATGTGTCGATTATGGAGTGCTCTGGGGCGTACTAACGGCGGCCCGTGACGGTGCTAATGGACACTAATGGGGAGGTTGTAGGTTGTGCGCATACCTTGGGCTTGACTTGGGCATACGCATCCTCGCCTCTTGATGACAGCCAGATCTACCGGTATGCGAAGGTGAGGAGCGCTCCAGATCTCTTGAAGGCGAAATGCGATTCTATCACGGCTGGTAATCTCACGTCTATGGCCACTGGTTCGATGTGGGGCATGGACAGGCCTACCTGAGTAGGAGGGTGAGCAAGACGAGACTGCCCGAGATGTATGGGATCTCGCGCGCAAGTTCTCGCACACCACATGGCGAATTCTGCCGCTGCGCGACACATCGTAGCTGGGGTATCTACGCTTTTCAGGATCAACACACAACTAGGTCGGACATCTCCCAATTATTATCCTGACCCTTCCCCCGAAGAAGACGGTGTTGGCTGACATGCCTCGCTTCTCATTCTGTGGCTCTCAGCTGACGGTTCGGGTATAACAACTCTGGACATCCGATGCCGGACGCCCCGGCCTGCTCTGCACTCGTGGAAGTCTGCGTTCACCCACTGAGCAAATATTTCCCAGGCCCGGAAGCTTGTGGGTGACTAGGAGAGAGCTTCATTATCTAACCTTCCTCCCCTCCTCCTCTCAGGGGGTGTGATCGTGAGATGTGCCTACCCCTTCTACCCAATAAGCCTGGTTCAGGGCCGCGCTAAGCGACGGACAGTGGGATCGCCTATGGCAGTGAATAGATGCATACATGAGTAAGTGAGTAAAGGAAGCTCAGCTCAGGAAGATAGGTTAGAAAGTAACAGGAGGGCGTCTTTTGTTTCCTGTCTCTGATATAACGCAAATACATACCCTTAGTTAACAAGAAAGCTACCTAGTCTAGATACCAAGACCATTCTACGGCCGGCAGCTACCATACCTCAGCCAGCCAGCCAGCCAGCATCGCAGTGCAATAGCCCGGTAGCAGAATTTCAACCATCATCTTTCTGTCCTCACCGAGACACCGAGCCACTATTTTCCAATCAGGATGGATGAGATGGAATACAAGTAACTGTAAGTGATAGTTACAGTTGCGCTATTCACTACGGCAATTCATTAGGTCAACGATTTTTAAATAAAAAATTTTTAAATGGCTTGACGGACAGACAGTGGATAGGATAGGATACAGGTAGACCCGTTCCGTATCCCCCGCCGCCGCCGCTGCGGCACTTCCGCTTTTTGCGCTTCTTCGCAGGGCGACGGGACGGGCACATGCGGGCGGGCACTCACTCACTCATACTCACACGCACACACACACCTCCTGGATGGGACTTTTCGCAGGTTCTGTGGTCAAAAAAGGTCGACCAATCATACCGTCACACGTCAATGGTCGAAATATGGTCTGTGTGTACCTAAGTTAGAAGTATCGAGGGGCCTCCCCTTCGTCGCGCTCTCGATGCAATTCCTTCTCCTCTTCACTCAAAAACTCCACGACTCGCCATTCTTGTCGAGAAGCCTTTTCGCCGAAAAAAACGGGGAACAGAACGAGCGTTCTCTTGCACCTTACGTGGCGGTCGACCGACCAGCGACATTCGGGTGTCTGTCGCCGGCGCGTGTCGACCCGCTTCACAACACACACCACAAAACGCCCCCAAGCCCACTTCCGCGCTTGCTACCCCCAAGCGATCATAGTTTCTCATCGTTGTCCGCACTCTCTCCTCTCACCCGCCGTCACCTGTAGCAGTCTGCTACCTTCACGATGCCGTCATGATCATAAAAAAATCACATAAGTTACTCCTCTTCGGAAACACAAATTATCCAAACAACAAAAATGCAGATAAAACACATCCCGGCCATGCTCCTCCGCTTTCCCAAAGGCTTGCTCGCGCTACCAAGGCTTGCCCCTCCAAATCGTCATGCTCCGCGGGTGCGGGCGGCCAGTGCCAATTCCGTCTAGTCATTGCCAAATCTCATACCCAGCCGTATGCTGCCATCCACGCACCACTCATTCGAGGTGGCAGATACATCGGGCTTTGCGCGTTAAAACGGATATCATGATATGCTGTTCAAGAGGGCGGAGGAATTGCATCTGCAGAACTGATAACATCACAGGTCTTCGGTCCCCGCTGACAGAAGAGGTTAGAAAGATTGGTCGTTGCCGGCCGAGAGTCGAATGTCTTTTTTGAGAGCGCACGAAAGAGAAAACCGTCCCATGTCGCAGAACAGGGCCTCCGCGGCGTTTAGCCCCTCCGAATCGAGCGTTGCTGAGGTGGTGTATACATGCGCAACCGTGATGTGGCGCTCGGCTGCGCTTCGCCGCCGGCGCTCATCGGTTTGCGTACTTCACCAGCCAATGGAGGACGGCGTCCAGGTTCGTCTCCTCTCTTGCGGAGATGCCGTAGCACGATACCTCGCGACCCGAGATGCTCTTCAGGTCCATGGCGTCAATCAGCTCGTCCACCGTGAGCTTGTCCGGCAGATCGGACTTATTTCCCAGGACCAGGAGGGGGATGTCGCTGAGCGTCTGGTTGTCCATGAGGATGTGAAGCTCCTCTTTGGCCATGGGCAAGAGTGCCATGTCGGCAATGTCGACGATAAAGACGATGGCGTTGACACCACGGCAATATCTCTCCCACATTTGGCGGAAGCGGGGTTGGCCACCCAAGTCCCAGCACTTGAGTGTCACATGCCCTTTTTGCACCCGCTTCATGTTAAAGCCAACCGTCGGGATGGTGCTGCAATGTGCGGTCAGCCGGGAAATCGAAATGAAGAGGGTCAAGAATTTGGATCACGTCGAGCGGCAAGAACGGGAAGGTCGAGCCATGGGGCATGCTTACTCGAATTCGAACTCTGCACCCTGTCGGCAAACACTCGCGTCAGCATTCACGACTCACTCTCACCGATACCCACGCTCCACTTACCGACAGCACCCGAAGAAGTGACGTTTTGCCGGCGTTCTGGAGCCCAACCATCGTCACGTCCATTTCGGTTGCCCTGTGTCTGGGTTAGCTCCGGCCTCAGACGGGCCCCAGCGGGATGCGACTCGGCGGGACAAGATCGCGGCCTGAAGGTAGCAGGCGATCGCCCGCTGCCGTGTACGTACCAGAACGTCCTGAGCAACCAGTCATACAGTCGCCGGAATACCCCCGCCATGCTTGCCAGAGGCCTTCGGGCCCGTCGTAGCAGCGGTACAATGGTCGGAGATGGGCTCGTCGGGGAAGGCGAGGGGAACCACCAAGAGTGAGAATCGCGTGGGTCGGCGCCGCAGAATAGGTCAGTCGGTGAAGGAGGATGAGATGGCGGGGAGACGAGTCTCACTCGGCGAGAGCTTAAATATTCTGCGCTCAGACTTTATGTCGGCACAAAATTTAGAAGTAAAATGTCTCGTATGACCCGAGCCCGATGGCTTCCCTGCAATCTCGCAAAGCAGACAGAGGCCTGCGTGAATTCGCTGTGAATCGATGGAAGCAAGCGCGGGGCAACGCAGGCGAGCGATTTGGCCCACCGGTGGAAGATGCCACCAAGGGAACGCAATCTAGCTGCTGTGCGAGTTTCCAATGTGGTGTGGTCCGTGCCTTTGTGAACGCGATGATGTTGAACAAGACAGCGGCTAGGACCAGGGTTTCATTCGTGTGCGACGCCGAGGTGGAGCTGCCGGACGATGAAAGCAGATGGCAGATGTCGATATAACGAGATGATCGTCAGTGAGCATGGGCGAGGGCGGCGGCTTCAGAGCCAGGAACGGGGTGGGCTCGACTGGGTTTAGATTCCCCGTCAATGCAGAGAGCGCCCTGGCGGGGGAGCAAGCGGCGACGGCGGCGTCGGCGGCAGTCGAGCGGGCGGGAGACGACACAGGTGTGCAGGGCAGGGGACGAGATGCCAGGCGGCACGCGGCACGCGGCAGCTTGTTCTGGCCGTGGAAAGTCGGGTCTAGTTATCTTTGCAACAACAGGCTTGGAGCAAGCTGGCAGCGGGCAGCGTCGATGACGAGCCCAGCCTAGGTCGATCTGCCGCTTGTCAGGTTGCTGCCGGCCGCTCTGCGTCTTCAAGGGAGGTTGCTCGCAGCTGGGTAGCTCAGAGGTCGTGCGCCTCTGCGTGCGTCGTTGCAGATGGCAGAGAGGAGGGGGAGCAAGCAGCTGATGGTACCAGGGAAGTCCGGTTGCTTGGAAGATGAGGTTGCGGCTGTGGCTGCGGACGACGCTGCAGGGACTAGGCAGGTAAGGTAAGGTAAGGTAGGTAGGCAAAGGTAAGGTAAGGTAAGGTAGGTAGGCAAAGGTAAGGTGCCAGACTGGAGACGGACGATGGATGCTCGTCTGGGGTAGGTATCCGTAGCCAGAGTAGGTTGCTTTTTGGTGGGATGCCCTGTCTCCCCACGTCTGTGACGGGGTGTCGTGACGGCAGCTATCGAGAAGGTCCCCGATAGTACTGCAGACTCGCCTTTCCGGGTTGCTCCTCTCTCTCTCTCTCTCAACGAGACTAGGCGGGAACAGCCTTGGTCGTCAGAAAGGCGGTACTTATCTAGGTGCTTGACCTGAGATGGAAGATGCACCTGGGTCCCCTCGAGCCTGCGCCTGTTGATCCGGGGCAGAGGTGATGGCAGAGGCCACCAACAGCGGGGTTGCAGCTCAAAGTGATTGGGCGATCAAGCTTTCAAGGGTTCCCCACGCCCAGAAGCCAATGGGCGGCACTAGATTGCAACAGCACCTTGTGTACCCGGCGCAATAATGGTAGGGAGTTATGGAGGTACTGCGAGTAGGTATTGTACATTAGGGATGGGAGCTATGAGAGCCGAACATGACGCCGTGCTCTGCGGAATAGGTGCGGGGGGTGATGAAACCAGACAAAGCGCGTGATGGCAGCTCGTTTACACAGTCTCTCGTCCACGGCGCAGATGGACTTCCCTTGGTCAGATGCGTCGGGTGCGTAGCCTGCGGCAGGTTGGGCCACCTCAGAAGGAGCCCCCAGGTCAAAGAGGAGCCGCTCGCAGAATCGCAGGGTACCTTAGGGAGGCAATTGCGTCCTAGGTAGAGCTCGCACATGGAAGACGGGACAGGAAAGAGGAAAAAGCAACCAGGCTGGCTGGCTGGCTGGCTAACTGGCTGGCTAAGGCAACTGGCTGGCTGCAAGACGGAGCGGTTTCTGCAACCCGACCTCAGGTTCCCAGCCCAGGTAAGGTAGCTTCCTAGACCGGTTCCTCAGGTTTCCCGGGCTTCGGCCATGAACGGGAGCAGAGCTGCCTCGAGTGTCCTGGATCGGCCTTGATATGGTTGGTTGAGTGCTTTGAGCGGCTCCCATTGGGGGCTGCAAGGTTTAGGTGTTGCGTCCGTCGCGAATTTTACTGGCCAACGGACGGCTTTTTTAAAACCTGCACCTGGTCGGCCATGTCGGCCCCATCGAGCTCCTGCTTGTCTGCCCTAAGAGCGAACTGCCGCAACCTCGCGGGGCCTGCATGGAGACGACCTGCAGCGCCGGCCACCAGCACCGTGCATGGATTGAGTCTTCAAGCCTTGGACGCCCGAGTGGCACGCGGAACCCGACATCATCTCGGCCGCCACGGCCGTCACAGGGGAGCTGAGGGCGCCGCATTGCCAATAGCTACAGTCCGGCAAGGCCCTCCGGCCTCGCCAGCGGCGACCTGGCCGTCCCGGCCCTTCTGGTCGCAGCTCTCCAGCCTCCCCAGAGACATTGGGAGCTCAGGAACCTGTGCATCCGTTATCCGGAGAGCCACTTTCTGCGCATCCCGCTCGGCGATCGCCCCCCTCTCAGACGACGGGGGAACAGCCAACCGACCCGCATGAGCCGAGCGCTGAGCTGCTGTGCAACTGACGGAGACAGCTGCTTGTGTGGCCGGTCATGGTGCGTACAAGGGCACAAACTATTTTGTGGATGAAACGACAGGCAGGTGTGCTGCTGACGCCACTTCCACGACGGTTTGGCAGCTAACAGTGCATGCACAGATTGGACACAGCAGCCAATTGCACTCGAACGGGAAGCTCGCTCGTCGGATGGCGACTGGAGGTGTTGAGGGGGAAGAAGATGACGGACGGGACCGCCCAGCACGGCCTTGAGCTATCGGCCCGTTGGTGTATCGTGGGCGAGGTCAGTGGCACAGCGCAAGCCTTGGACGATCCAAGTGGTTTCTTTTGGCCTTCATCCTCTTTTGTTGAGGTGCTGAACCTAGGGAGGGAGGTCAGAACAATACTGCATACGAAGCAGCTTGGGCAACCACCCCATCCTCCCTCCTTGCCTTACAGAGTCAACTTGAGCTTCCAGAGTATTTTCATGAATTAAAAATGAAATTGTTTTTCAAACGCTGCACTGGATGTTGATCGAGTTGGATTCGTCAAGCTCGTCTGCAGGGCGCTCCGAGGTATTGAGGGTCCCAATCGTCATCAACCAAACCCATGGCTGCGAAGAAGGTGGGGGGACGGGCAGGAGTTTCTCAGCCTATCGATAAACTGAAGCCGAGAGCTCCAGCTCAACTTCGAGGAGGTAGCTTTCCAGCTTGTGGGACAAAAATCGGATAAGAGATTACGATAAGCGATAACGAAAAAAAAGTTGGAGCAAAGCACTTCAAACTCAACCCAGTCGACGCTGGTTGTTTGCAATCCGTGACCACGACACCTTCAGACCTCGACAATGGCTCCCGAACACACCGACACGTCGTGGGACCACGAATATAACACCCTTCGACGAGAACAGCTCTTCCGAAACCCGCCAACCGACCGATCAGCTTACCCAGCTCTCCAAGAGGCTGTCAACCCCCACATTGAGTCGTTCAATGCGCTCTTTCCAAAAGATGAGGAGCCAGGTCTCATTGACCACGCGCTGGAGGAGATTGGCGCGGTGACTTTTTTGGATGGCGACGAAAGGGCAGCCCCGGCGAATCGAAACAGGTTGACGGTGCGGTACAAGAGCATCGTCCTGCGTCAAGCGCTTGTACCCACATCCAACACAATCGCATTCGCCAAGAATAGAGAGATCTTTCCCTCCGAGTGCAGAGAGCGCCACGCCTCCTACCGCGGCAAGTTGGTAGCGAAAATGGAGTACCGGGTCAACAATGGCGACACCAGGGAGTTTGAGCGTGACATTGGACAGATGCCAATCATGGTCAAGGTGAGCGCCCGCCGATTCCCTTTGGGACTTCGTCAGGGCTGTGCTGACGCTCTGTGTGCAGTCCAACAAGTGCCATCTTGAAGGGAACAGCCCTGCACAGCTGGTGGCGCGGAAGGAGGAGTCCGAAGAGTTGGGTGGCTATTTCATTGTCAATGGTATCGAGAAACTCATTCGGCTCCTGCTGGTCAACCGAAGGAACTTCCCGCTAGCTATCATCCGTCCAAGTTTTACAAATCGTGGCCCGGCCTACTCGCACTTTGGCATTATAGTGCGATCAGTTCGACCCGACGAAACCTCGCAGACAAACACGCTCCACTACCTCAACGACGGCAACATCAACTTCAAATTCTCATGGAGGAAAAGGGAGTACATCATACCCGTCATGATGGTGCTCAAGGCGCTAGCCGAAACAAACGACCGAGAGATTTTCAAGGGAATCGTGGGAGGTGCCCACTCCAAGGCCCTCAACAACACATTTCTGACAGACCGCGTTGAACTCCTCCTCCGCACCTACAAGGTGTACGACCTTTACACCAAGGCGCAGACCCGGAAGTTCCTAGGCCAGAGGTTTAGGGCTAAGCTCGGGCTTCCGGACAAAACGGTGATATCCGATTATGACGCCGGCACGGAATTTCTGCGCAAGATTGTTCTGGTCCACCTTGGCTGTGTCGACGTCACACCAGACGAAGATGAGGACAAGTTCAAATTGCTTCTCTTCATGTGCCAAAAACTCTACACGCTTGCCGCCGGCGAGTGCGCTCCCGACAACCCCGACGCCGTCCAAAGCCAAGAAGTACTGTTGGGCGGTTTTCTGTATGGCATGATCCTGAAGGAGAGGCTCGAGGAAAATCTGACCACCGGGCTACGGTTTGGCCTGCGAGCCTACTTGAGAAAGAACCCGACGGTGTCTTTTACGTCTGCGACATTTGCCAAAGACTTCCCGTCGGCCATCTTCGAGAGAATTAATGAGGACATCGGTAGCGCTCTGGAATATTTCCTGTCCACGGGAAATCTGCAGAGCCCATCGGGTCTCGATCTTCAGCAAGCATCTGGATTCACCGTTGTGGCAGAGAAGCTGAACTTTCTCCGTTTCATCAGTCACTTCCGTATGGTCCATCGTGGTAGCTTCTTTGCGCAACTCAAGACGACAGCCGTCCGAAAGCTTCTCCCGGAATCTTGGGGCTTCTTGTGCCCGGTGCATACCCCCGATGGTACTCCCTGTGGCCTGTTGAACCATATGGCCCACAAGTGCAAAATCGTTACCAAGGCGCCGGATGCGTCTGCCGTTCCAGACATTGTGTACGAACTCGGGGTCATCGACGTGTCCACAGCCTCGGTGGATGATACCGTCGGAGTATTGCTTGACGGGAGGCTTCTCGGCAGGTGTACACCAGAGGAGTGCAAAGTGATTGCAGACACCCTCCGGCGCCTCAAAGTGGAAGGTGGTCACGGTGTCCCAGTCGAACTTGAGCTGGGCTATGTGCCTCCTTCCAACGGTGGGTCTTACCCTGGCCTTTACATGTCGTCGCAGGCGTCGAGGATGGTGCGGCCGGTCAAGTATCTGCCACTCGGAAAGGAAGACTTTGTCGGCACGTTCGAGCAGCCTTATATGTCGATTGCCTGCACAGAGGACGATATCATCCCTAGCGACACAACTCACATTGAGTTCGACCCGACATACATCCTCTCTATTCTCGCAAACATGACGCCGTTCTCTGACTTCAACCAATCCCCTCGTAACATGTACCAATGCCAGATGGGTAAACAAACAATGGGAACACCAGGCACCGCTCTCAAATATAGAACCGACAACAAGACATACCTCATCCAGACTGGCCAGACACCAGTTGTTCGTTCACCGCTCCACAACACGTACGGCTTCGATAACTTCCCCAACGGAATGAATGCAATCGTTGCCGTCATCTCGTACACCGCCTACGACATGGATGACGGTATGGTAATAAATAAATCGTCGAAAGAGCGAGGGTTTGGTTGGGGCACCATCTACAAGACCAAGAAGGTCAGCCTCAAAGACGATAGCCGTGCTGGGGCCATTGCCAAGATGTTTGGGTTCGCACCAAACAGCAGGATCCCGCCGGCATACCACGAGATGCTGGACTCTGACGGACTTCCACACGTGGGGCGCAGGCTCGAAGAGGGCGACGTCCTGTGCGCGTGGCATACGGTCTCTGCGGACGCCCAACGAGTGAACCAAGACGGCATAACACATTACGAGAAGTACAAAGACTCGGAAACCGCGTATGTGGAAGATGTTCGGTTAATTGGCAACGAAGCTGGAAGCGAGCCCCTCCAGATCATATCCATCAAACTTCGCATTCCCCGAGGACCTCGAAATGGTGACAAGTTCTCTTCTCGCCACGGTCAAAAGGGTGTCCTCTCGCGTACATATCCCACGGTCGACATGCCATTCACCGAGTCGGGGATGCAGCCCGACGTTATCATAAACCCTCACGCTTTCCCGTCTCGTATGACAATCGGCATGTTTGTCGAGTCGTTAGCGGGC
>Ga0247769_1000143_pt1 | contig 14677 bp, 19 predicted proteins | sample UWRJL166409R6_FD_179942 | JGI IMG/M metagenome (GOLD analysis project Ga0247769, IMG submission 179942) | Plant litter microbial communities from Arlington Agricultural Research Station in Wisconsin, United States - UWRJ-L166-409R-6 | ecosystem: Environmental > Terrestrial > Plant litter >... | reverse complement strand
CTCAATTGAATGCGCCGTCCGCAACCAGGCTACACGTTCTGCAGCCCTGTTGCCATCCATGAAGTGCCGCCCCGGGAAACCGGCCTCTATCTAGTGCAGCTAGCTACCTTACGTACCACCTACCGGTCGTGACTTTGGAAAGGAACGGTTCCAATGGAACCGGGAGCTAACTTGCCTAGCTTCCACTGACGTCAAACAACGGAGTAGCTATCTGCCCCGCACCGCGAGACGGGAGGTTCAATGACGCCAAGGTTTCACCTAGTCCACGCTACCTACAACTACGCCTGTCCTCGTCAACCTTGGACACCAGTTTGCCTTTGTATACAGCCATGCAGCCAAATGTTGACCCGGCGATTCTGGAGGCTTTAGGCTTGGAGGCTACCAGCTCAAAGATGGTGGCCCACGGGGGGTCCAGCTTCGCATCCACATACAAATTGACTGCATCCAAGGATGGCCACGAGTTTGCATATTTCATGAAGACAGGAGTTGGTGCTGAGGCTGAGACCATGTTTCGAGGTTTGCGCTCAGCTTTCTTATCCCAGTTGAGACAATATGCTCGATCACTCACTTGATTACCTCCATAGGAGAACATGCCTCCCTCAACGCCATCCACGCTGCCGTTCCCGATTTCTGTCCCCGCTCGTTTGCATTTGGGGCCATGAAGTCATCTCCGGGCAAGTTCTTCCTGGTCACCGATTTCATCGATATGGGGTCGACTGCCTCGAGTGGCTCGGGGCTCTCGCTTGCGGCAAAGCTGGCCAGGCTGCACACTACGCCGGCGCCGATCCCGAACGGCTTCAACAGGGCAATGTTCGGCTTTCCAGTCCCGACATGCTGCGGTGCGACAGAGCAAGACAACACGTGGAAAGAGTCCTGGGCCGACTTCTACGCAAACAATCGTCTCCGTGCCATTCTCAGGGAAGGAATTCGAAAGAACGGACCAGACAAAGAACTCTCAGACACCGTCGAGAAGGTAGCTAGTATAGTGGTACCTAGACTGCTCCGAGATGGACACCTCAAGGGTGTCCAGCCAGTCGTCGTACACGGTGATCTTTGGAGCGGCAATCATGGAAGGGGCCGCATCGCAGACAAGAGCGGTGTTGAAGAGGTTGTCTTTGATCCATCATGCGTCTACGGCCACTCGGAGTATGAGCTAGGTATTATGCGCATGTTTGGTGGCTTCGGGAGCAGCTTCTGGCGTGAGTATGGGAACCTGGTCCCCAAAGCAGAGCCCAAGGATGAGTGGGAAGATAGAATCGCTTTGTACGAGCTGTAAGCTTCCATCTTGAATCTTTTCCCGGGAAGCTTGCAGCTGCAACCGAGTTAACATCTTTTAGGTACCACCATCTCAACCACTACGCGCTGTTTGGTGGCGGCTACCGAGGCGGCGCAATGTCATTGATGCGGAAGCTAGCGTCAAATTATGGAAGACTGGAATAGTTACAGCCAAGCGAGTTAGGCCAGTCGCCCTAGGCTATTCCAATGGCAAACGTATTTCCCGCCAAAAGCCGGACTGTGAGTGATTTGGCGCCCATCGCCTGGGAACCCGTCTTCACCCGTCCTCCAAAAGCTTTAGGAGCCAGTGATCCATCATGGGGTGGCACTGGACAATGCGCTGATGCATGAGCCCAGCTCCACACCCCGTCCGCATTCTCTTTCCCGCGTATCGTCTACCTGGTGGGGGTGGTTGTCACATGCATACGAGTGAAAGGATCAGTACCTCCAGTGTTCGCAACTGTACGCGCTAGATCCTCGGTTGCTGTTTACTCTCCCCTTCCACAACACACAAGGCCCCTAAGGTTGTTCACCAACATATTACTCAAATATGAACTCAGCCAGCACTCAGGACGATGTCATTCTCATCATTGGCGCCGGTGTGGCTGGACTTCTCCTTGCACAATACCTGCGAGCATCCGGGATACGATTTCAAATATTCGAAAGAGATACCGACTTGGTTACTAGGGGTGTTGGCTGGGGCCTTACACTGCACTGGTCATTGCCCGCTCTTAGGAGGCTTCTGCCCGAAGATCTTGTCCACCGTCTTCCTGAGACATATGTCGATCGAGACGCTGTTGAGCGTGGACAGTCGTCTTCGTTCCCCTTCTTTGACCTCAATACCGGGGAGCTCAAAGCTACTACGCCCACCGCCCCCGAATCACAACGAATTCGAGTATCCCGTGATAAGTTCCGGCGGATGCTTACCACTGGCATCGACATACAGGTGAGCTATGTCCAGAATTCTGACAGGTTTCGGAACTGCGCTTATGAGAAAAGTGGGGGAGAGCGGCGACACGCTTCAGACCGGAGAATGGTTCCGTCACAGTGCACTTTGATGATGGATCGTCGTCCAAAGGCAGACTCCTCATTGCTTGCGATGGCGGCAATTCCCGGATTCGACGGGCTTTGTTCCCCGAACGCCAGGGCTACAAGATCCCTATTCGAGTGATGGGTGTCAAAATCGAGTACACGGCCGAAGAGATCGAGCCCATGCGCAGGCTCGACCCTTTCTTTTTGCAAGGGACATCCTCAGCGAATGACACTTTCATCTATCTCAGCGGTGAGTCCCACCACCATACTATGCATGGCCCCAGAAGTAGCCAATAGTAGCGCTGAGACTACCTATCTTATAAGTTCTTGATGCTCCTTTGAATTACAGAGGAGCCGAAAACGACAATCGATATACTTGTCAGATGATAGTATCGTGGCCTTGCCGCGATGGTTTCCTCCACCAGACAACCTCCATACCCTTCCCCCCCACTAACGAAGCCGGGATTAATCTCATAAGAGCGTTTGCTGAGACCTGGTCCGAGCCGTTTCGGTCCATAGCCAACTCTCTGCCCGAAGACACAGAGATCAAGTGTCTAGAGCTCTACGACTGGTTACCACCCAAAGGGCTACATGGCAAGGGAAGGGTGTTGCTGGTCGGTGACTCTTTTCACCCCATGTCCATGTGTAGGCCCCAAACTCCGATGGCACGTTTGGTGTCTAATATGGATACTCGCTGACGTTATTCAGATCGTGGAGAGGGTGCAAACCATGCGATCATCGACGTGCTCGATTTTGTAGACCTTGTTCTTCCATTCTTAGATCCCCTGTGCTCACCAACCAGCCGCCAGTACCAGGAGGCCAACTTGAGAGCCGCGATCGATCGCTACGAAGATTCCGTTGCCCTGAGAACCCGGCCTGCGGTCCTGACATCCAGACAAGCTTGCATGGATGCCCACGAATGGAGGAGGATCAGCGAGGAGAGTCCACTTCTCAGTCGCCGTGCCATGAGGCTCGATTACGACGATAGCCAAGCTGACTAGACCGCTACAAATGTGATGCCAGACCGGGTTTGCTTGGAGGTGGGACTTCTGCATGGGACTATCAAAATACGACAGCAATAGGAATTTTACCTGCGATGCTTCTAGTAGCTCTGCTGCTCTCACACTAGAACGAGATCGGTTACTAAGTGCGGAGCAGAATTACTCAGAACCACGGTAGCTTCACTATCCGCGCCATTGGCAAGGCACGTCGACTATAACACAGCGGTGGCCAATTGAACCCATGAATATACGAGTGAGGTTAGATTGGTTGGCCTAACATGCAAGAACTCTGCAGTGCGCAACTACCGAACACAGGTTTATAAGTGGGGGATGATACCTTACCACTTCGATTTATCGAGCGCTTGCAGAACAGCGGGTACCCTGAGGCCAGAACCCATGGGTCATCCGCGAATGCCACCCCTTCTGAAGCTCTGCAGATTCAGAGAGGTAGCACTTTGTCGTTCCGGAACTCTGCCGGGGCGGGTGGTGGATTCAATGTCACCTCACCCATAGGGTAGGGATTCGGGTTTGAGATATAGGGGTACGCTTGCCAACTGCTTTGTATCAAAACGACGACTGCGTTGTGGAAATATTCGACACCAAACGTTGTAAGCTCTCTCGGCTTGGCCATCTGCAAAGTCGCCATGTCTGCCGCCGAGTAAGAGACTGGCGGGGTCTCGGTTGACGATAAGTCGTCCTTGAACCATGACCGGTCTGCTCTGGCCGAAGTTGACGCCGCATGGACATTCCTTGACAGCCATCGCGATGCCGCTAACATCGAGGACTCGGTGCCTGCTGACCTTGCGGCGCTACGTCGAGAGATCGACTGGCGTATCGTGCCGCTCATGTTTTGCTGCTACACCATGCAGTTTCTTGACAAGGTCAACCTAAATTACGCCGGGGTAATGACTATTCGTCAGGACATGAACCTTCAAGGGAATGACTTTTCAAACGTCGCAACTTTTCTGTTTGTTGGGCTGTTGTGCTTTGAGATTCCAAACAGTGAGTGCCACTGTCCCAATCTTCAACCCGAACAGACATGAGCTGACACGTCACTGCAGTATACCTGCTACAAAAGTTCCCAGCAGCCAAATGGTTGGGGGTGAACGTCACACTATGGGGAATCGCAACGGCTTGTGGCGCTGCGGCAACCAACTACCAGACCCTTCTCATCTCGGGCGTGTTTCTCGGTATCTTTGAGGCAACCATCGGCCCGTCTTTGATTCTGATTAGCAGTCAGTGGTATACTAAGTCGGAGCAAGCTCCCGTTTCTCTTTCTGGTATCTCGGCCTCGGCCTCGGCCAAATCCTGGGCGGTGCGGTGTCATATGCCTTTCAACATATTACACCGGGCTCATCTCAGCTCTCCGGTTGGCGGATCATGTTCCTTACGCTCGGGATCTTGACCGTCGTCATTGGCATTCTTACGACGTTGTTCATCCCCGATACGCCGATGAAGGCGAGCTGGTTAAGTGACGCTGAGAAGGTAGCGTTACTAAAACATGTCAGCACGAACAAGACGGGCATCGAAAACAAGAGGTTTCGTATCGAGGAGATAATAGAGGCGTTGCTGGATCCGCAGCTCTACCTTTTGTTGCTGTCTGTCGTTCTGGTAAGCCGAAGCCAACCAACCCCCTTGAAGAGTTTCAGAGCTTATAACGACGACTAGCTGTCTTCGTCCAGCGGCGTCGTGACGACATACTCAGCTACGCTCATCAGAAACCTCGGGTACGATCCTAAGCGAGCAGCCCTGATGAACATGCCGTCGGGTGCGGTCAGCATTTTCTTTACTCTCTTTGTCGGCTATGGTGTCCGGAGGCAGTCCCACAGGTGGGCGTGGATTATAGCTTGCCTTATTCCTGCGTAAGTGTTTGGGTGTCTGCAGATTTGGCGAAGCTCGAGCTGACTGAAATGATCCAAGCATTCTCGGGGCCTCTCTCATGTCCTTTCTCCCGACCAGCAACAAATCCGGGGTTCTGCGGGTTTGTATCTCATAAACGCCGTCGTCGCGCCGCTAGCGGTATTCTACAATGGAAGTCACCCCAGTCCTGTTCACTTCTTTAGCCTAGGCGCTAACTAACACGGCCAACAGTGGACGGCGGCAAACTTTGGGGGCGCAACCAAGCGTGAATCCGCAGCAGCAGTCGTCAGCGGCCCCTTTTCCACTGGTAACATCATCGGCCCACAGACATTCCAGGCCCGCGATGCGCCGGACTACCGGCCGGCTAAGCTGTCCGTGGTGGGAACACAAGCCAGGTGTGTGTTTACCACCTTCCTGTTGTTTTTGTACTACGTGTGGCAGAACAAGAAACGCCAGGCTACAATTGACGGCGAGACGGATGAGGCTTTCATGTCGCCGGAGGTCTGGGCTAGGATGACGGATCGGGAGAACAAGATGTTCCGTTACTCTTACTGAGACTCGCAAGATTTCGGGAGAGTAATTCACCGTTCAAAGAGTTGTTCATTACCGACTTCCAAATATACAGCCGCTCTGACGCAGAGCGGACATATGGGGCACCGGTCCTGCAGACGATAGAATACCCTAGATGGACCACTGAAGAGGCGCGGTGGCCTCTCATATGAATAGCCTTGGGACGTCTATTTCAGGGGGTTGCCGTTAGGACGTTCTGTGGTGAATTCCGATTTCCGACACCAAGAACAAGAAGCGGTATGACAGAAAAGTATGGAAAAAATCGTGTGTTACATATATTGGCCATTTGACTGGCCTGAGCACGATCGCGATTCATGCTGGCTCAATAAGGTAGGTAGAAGTATCTTGGGATGGCGCCTGACGAGAAACTTCCAACACAAAGAACAAAGATGTTGGGTGCCTGGCTAACTCTACCTGCCGTGGACCCTGCGCGTTTGGGCGCCGACACTTTCGTGACGGTTGGAGAAGTGTGAAGCCCAAGTTGACAACTGGCGGCCCGTGACTCGCCGTAGCTGCTAGCAGAAGCATCTGGCTGTAACACAGCGCGTGGGAAACAGATAGGTGTTGAGTCGTGGCTCGGTGTTCACAAGACGTCATCAGCCGTTTGGAGCCAGGCATGTGCCGCCACCCACCCGCCACCGCTGCCACCAAGTCTGATAGGCCCACAAAATCCCGTTATACCGGTTTGAGCCTAGTGGCTTCCCGTACCATGCGATTACGCTGGCCCGTTGGAGAAAGGGATGCAGCGCGCAATGTCACAAGCCCATCATTTTTGGGGGAAATTGAACCCTCTCGGTAATTGTCTCTCACCCCTTGGATTTTAGGGACACGATGGTCACTTCGCACAGAGCATAGAACCACCAACGCCAGCAACCCCCTTTGCGTTTGATTCTTTTCTCATTGTTTCCCCGCTGCAGCCACATACCCAGCGATGAACGGCCACTTTGCTGCCGTCGGCAACGGGCCGTCGGCCAGCAACTACGAGCATGGCATCCAGATCATCGACGAAGAGAAGTCATTCAAGTTTGTGACAACCTCCCATCTCGCCCTCTGCTGCCCGCATTCACCGGAACTCGTATCACTGACCTGTTTTATTTGCGCAGCGCTCACCTCGACGAGTACATTGCCGAGACAAATGTGGCCAAAGCCGGCTTCGATTACCACCTGATCTCCGTGTTCGGCTCGCAGTCGGCGGGCAAGTCCACTTTGCTCAACCACCTATTTGGCACCGAGTTCAGCGTCATGGACGATTCTTCGCGACGCCAGACGACGAAGGGGATATGGATGTCCAAGAACAAGAAGGAAGGCGGGAAGATGGCCAACAACATCCTCGTCATGGATGTCGAGGGCAGTGACGGACGCGAACGTGGCGAGGACCAGGACTTTGAGCGGAAGAGCGCCCTCTTTGCTCTCGCAACCAGCGAGGTGCTGATTCTCAATATGTGGGAACACCAGGTCGGTTTGTACAATGGCGCAAACATGGCCCTGCTGAAGATGGTCTTCGAGGTCAACTTGCAGCTCTTCGTCAAGGACAAAAAGTATGCGACTTGCCGTGGCCCTTTACTATCGCCAAATAGGCGGCAAGCTAACTATGCGTTCCCAGATTGCAAACTCGCTCGCTTCTGTTCTTCGTCATCCGCGATTATGACGGCAGAACGCCCGTTGATAATCTGAGCGACATATTGATCAAAACCCTGACCGATCTTTGGAGCTCTATCTCCAAGCCGCCAGGCCTGGAAGACTCCAAGATCGAAACTTACTTTGACTTCGCATTTGCCGCGCTGCCGCACAAGTTCCACGAGCCACAACGATTTCTGACCGAGGTTGAAAAATTGGGCGGCCGCTTCTCTGCAGGACACCGGTCGATCGAGGGTCAGAAACTCGTAGGTGGTGTATTCTTGCCAGAGTACCACCGGAGGATACCGGCGGATGGGTTTTCGATGTACGCCAAGGGCGTCTGGGACCAAATCGTCCACAACAAGGACCTCGACCTGCCGACCCAGCAAGAGCTGCTTGCTCAGTTCCGGTGCGACGAGATTTCCCGTGAAGTTCTTGTAGCATTCGATGCTTTAGTGGTACCCCTCGAGGAGAAGCAAGCCGAAGCAACCCGGTTGGGAAAGAATACCGTGTTGCCGGATCTTGGTGCTATCGGTATGGAGGCCCGTGAAAAATGTGTCAAGGCCTTCGAAACCCAGGCCTGCAGGTACCATCAAGGCGTCTACACGGTAAAGCGCGGCGAACTCGAGAACAAAGTTGACGCTCGTCTCAAGGCTCTATACCAAACACAACTGTCGGCGGCGCACAAGGCTGGTGTGACGGCATTCAGTGATGCGGTTACGGGCTCCGTAAAAGCCGGGCAGAAGGCCGGAGGCTCGTACGAATTCGCAGAGATTGTGGAAAAGCAGAAGCGGAAGACCCTGGAAGTCTTTAAGAAGGAGGCGCAGAGCCTCTCCATTCCTGGGGTGCCGTGGTCAAACTTCAAGCCGCAATATCGCCTTTTCGAGAAGGAGTTGGATGAGGTCAGCGCGCGGCTGCGCAAAGAAGAGATGCGGCGTCTAGCTATCCGTGTCGAGCGCTGGGTCAAGTCACGCTTGGGCGACGCCATCGGCCTCGAGTTCAACAAGCTTGGTTCAGGGAGAGGCGGAACCGGTGCGCCAGAGACTGGGGAGATACCACCTACAGAAAAGGACCTATGGGATCGTATCTGGAGTGTCTTCCTTGGGATTGTGAAGGAGGCTCAAAATCGCTTCACCGATCGCGCCAAGAGCTTTGACGCAAACGAGGACGAGGTCCAGGTTGGACTCTGGCGACTTCGTCGTAAGAGCTGGGTTGCACTTAGGGAACGAATTGACGAAGAGGTCATGGAGAGCAATATTCTCATGAAGCTCCGCGAAAACTTCGAAGATAAATTCCGTTACGACGAGGAGGGAGTTCCACGTATCTGGCGCCCTACAGATGACATTGAGGGCATCTACACTAAAGCCCGCGAATCTACGCTGGGACTCATTCCCCTCCTGTCTCGATTTAGGTTAGCAGAAACGTACGCCGTTCCCGATCTGCCGGAGTTTGTCGGGCCAAGACCCGCTGGAGCCGAGCCCGAAGATGACGAGGACCTGGCTCCCATCGGCGGCATCGACGAAGACGACGGGAAAAGCCTCGAAGAGGAGATGACAGTCTTGAGCGAGAGCAAGCGACAGGATTTGGTCGTCAGGTTCAAGAAGATGGCCGATGGAGTCTATGTTGAAGCCAAGAGGAGCGCGATAGGCGGCATCACTCAAGTGCCACTCTACTTCTACGTTATCCTCTTGGTCCTTGGATGGAATGAGATCGTGATGGGTAAGTGTGGTGCCTCCTGTGCTGGGCGTCACGGTCACTGGCTAACATGATATGCAGTCTTGCGAAACCCCGTCCTGTTTGTACTAATCCTTCTCATGGGCGGCGGTACATACGTTGCTTACACCTTGAATCTCCTTGGACCCATGATGCAAATGGGTAGCGCGGCTTCCAACCAAGGCGTCGAGATCGCTAAGCAATGGCTGCGCACGTTCCTGGAGAATAATGAAACGGTGCGACAGGCTATTGCGCTGCCGCCCAAGCAGGAGCGAAGCAGCAGTTCCATCAGCATGGACACATTGGATAGCGGCGGCAAGAAAAAGCACCAACCGCACCCAGTAGATGACGACGATATTTAGACATGAGGACGATGAAGATGATAGGGGAACAGGGCATCAAAGAAGCGCAAGATCGACCTGTTTGTAAGAGTCGAAGGCCTGTGCTTTGGCTCTGCTAGCGATTGGCTTGACCAGCGGGATATTGTATCTAAAATGACGTCCAAACTCCTCACTCCAGTGTTAATACATTAATGGATAGATGTCATGATCAGCATCAAGCGGAAACAGCTTCTTCAGAACGCCTCCAACCCAGCTGGTGTGCCAAACCATGTTCCTAGTTCGTCTGCATCAGTGTTCTGATCTTTTGAAGTGAAGAAGTCGGTGACTCGATGGGTATCACTGTCGTCATCTACCGGCCAGTCGACCTTGACACCACCTGTCCTGGTAGCCTCCAGCATGTCTTTTGCCGTACCCCAGCTAAACCTGCACTCGGGACCCCAGCCAAACAAAGGATGCATATTCCCCTTCATCCACGACACGCACCGCCCGTCGGACGGGTAGCCAGAGCCCCAAGCCGCAGCCTCGTCTTCCGTCGCAGAAGCACCAGCACCCACAACTCCTCTCGCCTTCCACAGCGTCTCAAGAGCTGCGTCTCTGGTTACTTTGGCGCACACACTCGCCGCGCTTACGCACGGGTATAAACTATCGGCCTTCTTCGCCACTGTGATCTTCGCTGTTGGGAATACCCGCTCCAGCTTTGCCTGGTACGCCGCCGGCTGTCCGATGGTGTCGACGTATATCTCCTGGATATTGACTCCGCGCGCGTATATTCCGCGGATCAATTCCACCGTTGCATCCATCGCTTGCGCGTTGAGGTTGTAGGATGCACCGGCTGGCCGGAGCATCCCCGAACTGATGTCGCGGGCGGAGAGTGATGAGATGGCCCACCCGCAGGAGGCATGGAGGTCGCTTGTCGGTGTGCAGAGGGTTTCCATCAGTGAGGAGCGAACGGCGGGCGTGAGTACTTTGCTGTCGTCGAAGTGATGTGTTTCGCGGAGCAGGGGATCGGAAAGCGGGAGGGGGAGGTAGAAGACGCCGTACACCATCGGGCCGAGGACGGGGCCGCGTCCTGCTTCGTCGACACCGAGAGCGCATGGGGGCCCACTGGTCTCGGCATCGCTGTCTGCGGGTAGGAGAGCTGGTGGGACGGGGGAGTAATGAGCATAGGAGTCGCCGCGGAGGAGGGCGGCTTCGTGGATTGAAGGAGGGATGAATACGTCGGAAGTGGGCGTTTCGAGGATGACGTCCTCGGTCATTGGGGTGTCCTCCATTTGTAACTGCACCTTTAAAAAAGGTAAAAAAGGTACGAAAAATGCGTAGATTGCTATAATGTATTCGGATGGAGTTTGATGTAGACACAAAAAGATGCACCTATTTTTCTCGAAAGCCAAATGGGATTCTCAAAACAGCATGTTTAACTCTAAAGCAAGCCTGAATGTAGAGAGAAAATGTATGGAGGGGCGAAAATGCCCGCCGCCCGCAATTCCACGATTGAACGCGTTCCGTCACGGGCGCGTCAGCCAATCAATGTGTCGAACGCGGCGGCGAACAATTCTGGGCACGCAGAAAACCCACACCACTTTCTGCCAGGGAGCCTGTCTGCGCCCCTGCCTTTGCAAGTAAACAAAGCATCGGTGCTGTGCATCGTCTTTGCATTGCATCGTCCCCTCTATTTTTTGCTCGCTGGCTGTCGCTCACACGCTCGCACTCCGCCGCGATTTTCTCAAGTGCTCACACCTTGGATCCGCCTCGCGACTCTTTCCCGGTCAAGGTAACCAAGAGCGCAGCACCCCAAGATGGCGCCCCGTTCGTCGCAATTGCGGCGCACTATCGCGCCGCAGACGGAACATATCTACGAGTTAGGCGTAGCTGGACGGTACGTACCCCCTATATCTTTGCGCCAGCGATACATTGGTGAGGGGCGAATGTTGATGCGCCTTTCGTGCAGGAAAACCGGCATCACCTTAAAGGACTCGGGCATCCGCGATGAGCACGGCATGGAGCCGCTCGATGCCCTCTTCTCCTCGCCTAGTAAGCCCGACCGAACCGGAGGAGGGATGCACGATGACGGAGATGAGGACGAGTACGAGTCGGATGACGATGGGAGCGGGGAGCCAATGGACCTAACTACGAGTACAGCCCCTCCACAAGCTACAGACCCCTCCGCCTTCCCATGACCTTGCAAAGCTAACCCGCGCGCCTCCAGCTTCGGGAATCGGCCCCGCCGCTTTGCTCAACGGCCATGGCAACCGCCTCTCGATGCCACTGCCGCGCTCTCGATCGCCAGTCAAGACGAGCCTGAACTCGCCCGCGCAACGGAATAAGCTGCTTGTGCGAGGCACACCGCCTTCCCACGGGTCGCAACCGTCTAGCGCTGGCACGAAGCGTCGCCTGGTTTCCAACAACGCAGAACCTAGCGGTCCGCGGCCGTTCTCACAGCCAATATTTGGGAAAGGAATTCCGAGACTCAGTGCTGGAACTAGGTCTTCTCGAGTGTTCACGAATGGCCATCATTCCCAGCAGCCTCATCAGGAAAGTGACGACGATGAGGGTCCGAACTGGGACGCCGAGGACGGCAACGACCATGATGTGGCCGAATTCGTTGACGAGTCGATGGCCATGTTGGCAGCCGAGACGGAGGTGTCGCCCGACACCGAACCGCCAGAGGATGAAGGGGGATCGTCGGCCGAGGAGAACACTGCTCAAGCTGCGACAGCAAGGAGGAAGCCGGGTCCAAACTTGAGCCATAGGGGCGGAGGGCGATCCCCTAGGGTCGCAAAACCGGTGAAGGGGCATATCGTCGAGGAGGAACGCAGCAGTGACACCGAGGAACAGGAACCACCAGAGCCACCAGAAGATGATACCTCTGGTAGCAGCGAGCCAGAAGAAGTGGTGCCCAAGCCTCGTGGGAAAGCGGGGAAACAGAAGGCTCAGGAACCTGTACCAGATGTACCACCGAAAAAGCGACGTTCGCTGACCGAGATAGAAGAAGAGGAGGACAACGGGGCGACCGGGACACGTCAAACGAAACGTCAACGTACGGAATCCGTCCCTACGACTGCACCAAAGGGCAGGGGTCGTCCGCCAAAGAAAGCAGCAGTGCCAAGAGATGAAGACGCAGAGCAAATCGAAGTTCCCAAGGCCACCACCAGCAGAGCACCACCGGCAGAGAAGGGGAAAAGGGGTCGGAAGCGCAAATCATCCATCCTCCCGGGCGACACGTCTCACGTTGCCATCCCCCGCGGACCGCCACTACCCAAATCGCGGGGCTTGTTGATCAATCGGCGCGAGGTGCCTGGGGATTCAAACTCTAGCATCGTTCAGACAAGATCCGGGCGGAATTCGTTCAAGCCCCTTGCATACTGGCGGAATGAGAGGGTCGGCTACGACCCCGAAGAAGCCATGACAGACGCGTTTGTATCTAGAGGCAAAAAGTTTATTCTGCCTAGCGTCAAGGAAGTGGTTCGCGTAGATGAGCCAGAGTCAAATTTTCCATCTCGCAAGGGCTCCAAGCGGAGTGCCAGTGGTGGCAAGTCCCGCAGTCGACGAGGCAAACGCAGAGCAAGTTACGACTCGGACGACGATAGTGTACCTGCCGATCCCTGGGAAGTCGATCCGGGTACGATGGGGGGTCACGTCGTTTGCTGGCAACCTGAGCACGAGTTTAATCCTCCCGCGCTCGACGAGCTCGTGGACGTGGAGGAGAAGCAGTTGGCCATTAGCGCCGCAGCTGTTCAGACGCAGACAGTGAAGGACGCGACATTCCGTTACGCAAAGACACTCAGCGAAGGTTTTTTCAACTGTGGAGTGGTTGATCTGCCACCTGGGAGCGAGAAGCGACCCAAGAATTCCCGCAAGATGTTCATGAGCTTCTTCGTGCACACGGGACGGGTTTTGGTCACAGTCAACGAGACTAGCTTCCGGATCAGCAAAGGAGGGATGTGGTTTGTCCCAAGGGGTAAGCAATCCCCACTCAAAGCCATCGGTTTCGAGATAGGCTCGTGCATACTGACGGTTTCTGTAGGTAATTATTATAGTATTGAGAACGACTACGACCAGCCAGCGCGTATCTTTTTCTCTCAGGGATGTGAGGTAGCACCAAAGGAAGACGAAGAGGACAACGAGTGAGAACAATCCTGTCGGTTTGATGGCTCTGTGAACAACGAATAAGCAGTAATTTTCTGGATCAATCATGAGGGCGGGTAGGGTGGTGATATGTTGTCGTCGAAGGGCGTCCACCCTGATCAGACTCCACGATATTGGGATTTCGGCTCTGGTCGACGCTATGGCGGATAGTGGACTGTGTATAGTTTCAGGCTAGATTCATGTGCGCTCATGACCGTGATGACAATCCTATTTCACTATGAGTTTCATGGTCTTTGGTATCAGCTTTTACGTTTTGCCAACCTCCCACCCCCCAATGCGAGATGAGCATGAAGCTGGATATACTGCATCCCCAAGAGGTCTTGGATTGAAAGGATATGGTACACGTTAATTGAGAGGGTTCCTGCTAGGAAATGAATGAAGACTAAGGGAGAACGGGGGCTACTATATACTCCTGATCACGCGACACTTCATTTATCCTCCCTTGCTCCAAGGAGAAGGCATAACCACCAGCGCCTTGACTCATCAAACCACGACCTAGTCCCTGTGCCATCGTCTCGTTTACTAACACTGCTGCGTCCTTCCAGTCAACCCCATTATGCATGGTGTTGGAGCACTTTCTTCAATCCTCCCATCTCTTTCTCATACGCTACAATTTTCTTCTGGCTGCCTTCCAACTTCGCCAGGAGGTAGTTTATCCGCTCGGTTGTCTGGTATGGCTTGGTGGGGAGGTTTGCAAGAAGACTGAGTTCGCTTTCCACCTTCTCGATGCCCTTGGCTTCTATTCCGGCGAGCTCCTTAAGCAATGATAACTCCATCTTTGCCTTGACTACTGGATCTGCAGATAGCCTGTCAAACGCGGTCTGGTAGACGGGCTTTCCAGCGTGGATTGTTTGAGGACGTCCATGGACCGACCGGATTGTGATCAGCTCGGCGTTTGCTAGGCTCTCAAGAGCAACCTCTCCGTTGGTGGCGCCCGTTGTCGACGATGATGCAAACGTGTCAGAGAGGAGTACTTCGTTATATCGGAGAGCGCCATTCTGGGCGAGCTCTCTAACAAGATACCATGCTTGCTCAGTCGACCACTTCCTGTCCACAGCGTTGGCGTTTTTAGTTAGCAAGAACATCCTGAGAATCTCAGATGCACTCTGCTCGATGATTTCG
>Ga0247769_1000142_pt1 | contig 14726 bp, 16 predicted proteins | sample UWRJL166409R6_FD_179942 | JGI IMG/M metagenome (GOLD analysis project Ga0247769, IMG submission 179942) | Plant litter microbial communities from Arlington Agricultural Research Station in Wisconsin, United States - UWRJ-L166-409R-6 | ecosystem: Environmental > Terrestrial > Plant litter >... | reverse complement strand
TGCCATGAGTCTCGTGCTTAGGACGCGAGAGGAGTTTTCCAAAGCTGCCGAGTACCTTGACGCAGTCTTGAAGCTGGATCCAAGGAATGGCGAGGCGTGGGGTAGCCTTGGTAAGATATATGCATCTACCTACAGTCCAGAGCTGCGCCGTGCTAACACGTTCCAGGACATTGCCACCTCATGATGGATGACCTTCAGAACGCTTACTCTGCCTACCAGTCGGCACTCGTTAATCTCCCGAACCCCAAGGTAGGTTTGCACCCAGAGTGGAGTTTGCTGTCGAGTTCACACGGCCAGTGCTGACTGATTAGCAGGAACCCAGATTGTGGTATGGCATAGGCATTCTGTATGACCGCTACGGTTCTTTGGACCACGCCGAAGAGGCCTTCTCCCAGGTCATGCAGATGCAACCGGACTTCGACAAGGCCCACGAAATATACTTCAGGCTTGGCATAATCTATAAGCAGCAGCAGAAGTATAGCCAATCTCTCGAAGTATGAGTTCTCACTGGTTGTCACGCATGGGAACATATAGCTAACCCTCTGAAAAGTGCTTCAAATACATTGTGCAATCCCCCCCCACGCCGTTGACGGAAGAGGATATTTGGTTCCAGATTGGCCACGTTTACGAACAACAGAAAGACGTAAGTCCCCATGACAACCGGCATTTTCTGGCACCGGAAATTGACTGAGCCCTCTGCAGTTTGACAACGCCAAGGTGGCCTACCTGCGCGTTTTGGAGCGTGACTCCAAGCATGCGAAGGTTCTCCAGCAGCTTGGGTGGTTGCATCACCAACAAAGCAGCAGCTTCTCTTCCCAGGAACGAGCGATTGACTACCTCGAGAAGTCCGTTGAGGCCGGTGAGTTTGGTTTTTGATGAATCCTTGGACCGCAAGTCTCTAACACGTGGCAGACAACAACGATGCGCAGAGCTGGTACCTCCTTGGGCGATGTTACATGTCACAACAGAAGTACCCCAAGGCTTACGAGGCCTATCAGCAGGCCGTGTACCGTGACGGCCGGAACCCTACCTTTTGGTGCTCTATTGGTGTGCTTTACTATCAAATCAACCAGTACCGGGACGCATTGGATGCCTATTCGCGAGCTATTCGGCTCAACCCCTTCATATCCGAGGTGTGGTATGATCTTGGCACTTTGGTATGTACCACTGGTCTATGTGCGCTCTGTTGGGGCAACGGCTAATGCGCGGCTATCCAGTATGAATCCTGTAACAACCAAATCAGTGACGCGCTCGATGCCTACCAGAGGGCTGCAGAGCTTGACCCTACCAACCCACATATCAAGGCGAGGCTGCAGTTGCTCCGTAATGGGCAGGCGAACGGCGCTCCCCCGGGACAAGCGCCTGTGCCTACGGATGTGCACCCTCAGGCCTATCAAGCTTCAGGGGCAGTTGGGCCCCCAGGTCCGCAGTGGGCCGGCTCGGGTCCAGCGCCGCCGCAGCCTCCGATGTTGGCAGGTGGGCCAGGTGGACCGGCAGGTGCTCCAAACGGATGGGGAGCACGGATCTCGGAGATCAACCCCCCTCCGCAGCCGCCCAACCCATATGCTTCGGAGCGTGATCAATTTCGCGGTGGCCAGGGTGGCCCCCTTCCTCGGCAGCCCAGTCCTCGGCAGGAGCAGCAGATGAGGCCTTATCAAGACAACCGGGGAGGCCCGCCTCCAGAGCAGCTCAGACGGGGACCGACGCCTCCGCCGCCGTCACACTATCCCGCGCCGCCGCCACCACCGCCGCAGCAGAGTCAGCAGCCTCCGCCGCCACAGATTACTCAACCCCCTCCCACACGCATCCGTAACCCCAATTACGGTGGCCCAACTCCCGCGCCCGTCATGCAGCAGAATCCGGGACCAGGCCCAAATGGCCCGCCTCCTCCCAATCCCCTCATGTCGTATCGGACCAACAGCCCCAGGAACGATGGCAGACCTCCCATGCATGAAGAGCGCGTTCCATCACCGAGATCGGCCTACCCCAACCCCCAACGACCGCCTCCATATCCCCCGCACCCTGACCAGTCAGGGCCTAATGGCCCGGAGCCTGGCATGTCTCACTCGCAGGGAATGCACCCCGACCCGGCTCTTCATAGAGATCATGATGGCCGCCCACCGTCGGTCGGCCCGAAGAGGCTCCGCGAGTGGGAAGATGAGCGGGACTCCAAAAAGCCCATGACCGACGAGTCTCGTGCCCGCATGGATGACATGCGACACCGTCGTCCCTCAACATCGCCTCGCAGCGAACCGTACCGCCGGAACTCTTCCGAGGCACGCCGATTTGAGGATCGCCGCATGGAGGAGCGCCGCATGGAGGACGCCCGCCGGGCTGAGGAGCAGCGCCGAGTAGAGGAGATGCGTCGGGCCGAGGAACAGCGACATCCTAATGACGGCTACCATCCTTCCGAGGCAGCTCACCATCCGCCGTCGCACTCGGTCTCGGCTCACCTGCCACCGATGCAGCAAGCCCCAATGCAGAACCATATTCATGATGGCCCAGGATCCCAGCAGGGTCCGGGAGCTAGGGAATACCCCCCTGTCGACGAGAAGCGGATGGATCACTCTTCTGCAGCCCACCCACCCATCAATGAGCCTGAGCGGGCTGCTCGTACGATGGATGTTGATGAGGACTATGATGATAGCGGTGAGGAAGATAAGAAAGCGGGTATTCTTCCTGGGCCTGCCTCTGGCCCGGGGTCTGCCTCCAGTGAGATGAAGAATGGTGTTCCTACGAGCGCGGGCATCAATGGCATTATGGGGCAAAAGGTGGAAAACAATTAGGGGTTGCGGAAGAGGCGACGCGTATCTGGGTTGATTTCGAGGATATACTCTTAGGTGCTCACGCGAGTGCGGGCGGTTTTCTGTGGCGATTTGGTGTAAGGTGGTGCCGCTGGTTGGTTTGTTTTCCTTTGATACTCCTGCCTCTTTTTGAGCTTCCCAAGCGGTCGGTAGTCAAGCTGTCTTTGGCGCTCTGGGGGGGCGCACAAAGACAACAAGATGGAAGGGATTCTGATGTACAGAGAAGAGGAAGTGCTTCGTTCTTTTTCTCTTTTGGGTTTGCTGGTGGGCGAGTTCATGAAGCTCCAGCTGTTGTCGTGATGTTTGCTTTTATTGTATACCTTATTTCTAGTAGCTTAGGTAGTAAATCATCACCGAACCATATCCACAAGAACCCACAATTAATTGTGTACCCTCTCTATTTGTTGCAGAATGGGGGGTTGCGTTGATGACTTGGACAATGAGAAGCAGGAGGTCTATACAAAGACGACATAGTCAATTTACCAAATCGCACGGGCCGCAGCAGCTATTTGGCCTACGCGCACTAAGGGGTATTGGTTGTGAAAAGGGCTTTTGCGATTAGGGCTCCGCTCTGATTGGCCCAAGCTTCCGACTCCATCCAACACACAAAATTTCCACCCCCAAATTTTGCTGCCGGCCTTCTCCTGCGGTTTCGATTTGCGAATTTCCTCTTCAACACCCAACGACCAGTCCTCAAGACTTCGACACCAGCAGCCATGTCGCACAGAAGTGAGTTTCTATCCAGCTATATTGCGTGAGGCAGTTTCATTCGCGCATCCCTAGCGAGGTCTGCGATCGAGAGCCTTGGCTCGCATTGTGGCCTGCCGACCTTGTCCGACGACAAAATTTCGAGATTCGATTGATGCTGACCCGATTGCAGAGTACGAGGCCCCTCGCCATGGTTCGCTGGCGTACCTGCCGCGAAAGCGCGCCGCCCGCCACAGGGGAAAGGTCAAGTCGTAAGTGGAGCTCTTGTGAATTGCTTCAGAACGCCAATGGTCATGATTCCGTTGCTGACTTGTGTCTACTATGTCTACTATGCAGGTTCCCTAAGGACGACCCGAAGAAGCCCGTCCACCTGACCGCCATGATGGGCTACAAGGCTGGCATGACCACCATCGTCCGCGATCTCGACCGTCCCGGCGCGAAGGCTCACAAGAAGGAGGTTGTCGAGGCTGTGACAATCATTGATACCCCACCTGTACGCGCAACACAGCCCGCTTGGCTCTTTTTGTGTCAATGGCTAACATCTTTCACAGATGATTGTTGTGGGTCTGGTTGGCGTAAGTCATTGCTGTCCGGCTGAAAGAGGATATGGATGGAGAAGAGGAATTCTAACAAGGTGGGGCAGTATATCGAGACCCCCCGTGGTCTGCGGTCTCTCACGACCATCTGGGCTGAGCACTTGAGCGACGAGGTCAAGCGTCGCTTCTACAAGAACTGGTACAAGAGCAAGAAGAAGGCTTTCACCAAGTACGCCAAGAAGCACTCGGAGAACAGCGGGTCGTCCATTACCCGCGAGCTCGAGCGCATCAAGAAGTACTGCACCGTCGTCCGCGTCCTCGCTCACACCCAGATCCGCAAGACCCCTCTCAAGCAGAAGAAGGCCCACCTCATGGAGATCCAGATCAACGGCGGTTCCGTTGCCGACAAGGTCGAGTTCGGTCACGGCCTCTTCGAGAAGCCCTTCTCCATCGACACCATCTTCGAGCAGGACGAGGTTATTGACGTCATTGCCGTCACCAAGGGCCACGGCTATGCCGGTGTCACCGCCAGATGGGGTACCAAGAAGCTCCCTCGCAAGACTCACAAGGGTCTCCGCAAGGTCGCCTGTATCGGTGCCTGGCATCCTTCCCACGTCCAGTGGACTGTTGCCCGCGCTGGTCAGCAGGGTTACCACCACCGTACGTCGGTCAACCACAAGGTTTACCGCATCGGTAAGGCCGACGACGAGGGCAGTGCCTCCACTGAAGTCGACGTCACCAAGAAGAAGATCACCCCGTAAGTTCAGACGTGCGTAGTATTGAGCATCGGCGCCGGCTAACCGTTGGATAGGCTGGGTGGCTTCGTCCGCTACGGTGAGATCAACAATGACTTCGTCATGGTCAAGGGCTCCGTCCCCGGCACCAAGAAGCGCGTTGTCACTCTCCGCAAGTCTATGTTCATCCACACTTCTCGCAAGGCTCTTGAGAAGGTTGACCTCAAGTGGATCGATACATCGTCCGAGTTCGGACACGGTGCGTTCCAGACTCCGGCGGAGAAGAAGCAGTTCCAGGGTACTCTCAAGAAGGATCTTGCTGCCAGCAACTAAGGCGGTGCGGCTTTGTTTTTCATGTCTCTGGTATCGCATTGGTGTCACGGCTCTTTGCTCTTCGGTCGGTTGGGAAATGGGGTTTCTACCTAGCATATTCAGTCCACTGAAGGACTGCATGAAGAGGAATGGGAAAAATGAACCAACTGTGATACCATGCCATTACATGTGTTTGTGATAGCAACATTCCCAGATCCTGTTTTGCCCTTGGTTGACGGCAGGTCCGTTGGCTTGTCACGCCTTTCTTTTGCCATTTGTGAATAGTGGATCCTTTCGTAGAGCCCCGCGCCATTGTCAATGGGTGGGGCAACCTCCGACGGAATGCGCTGAAGGCGTGGTTACATCATCAGGCCGGCAGCCCAAGACTGCCAACTCGCAACCTCGCCATGGTCCTGTCCCTTCCGACGGCACGTAACCAGTGTCTTTGCAGTCTTGTCCAAAGACAATCTGTCACAGGAATCCTGTGTCGCAAATCAACCATCTCAACTTCAGCTACTTTCCGCTCAAGACAAACGCTTCCCGTCCCTGTCAACCCAGGTTCGTCAGACGCAGCGGCGAATACACCTGTGCAACAAGTGCTCTCGCGATACCCCTCCTCGACCCCAATCGCCAAAACTCTCAAGCTACCTTATCCTCGTCCTCTCTCTCTTGGGTGCTGCCTCGCATCTTTGTCATCTGAGGGGACAGCAACAGAAACAGCAACAGCAACGGCAAAAAAAACAACATCAACATCAACATCAACGATACGATCAAGAGGAGCACGAGAATCGGGATCGATATCGATATCGGGAAGGACAGCCAGAACAGAAAGAGGAAAAAGAAGAAGCTTCCACACGAGCAGCACCGCCGGCGCTACGAGAAGAATGGCGTCGGACGAAGACTACATGGCCTTTCTCGACAAGGCGAACCGCGATCCGTCCGAGGGATACAACGACAACAATGCCAAGTCGTCGCAGACCGCGAGCGCAAGCGGCGGTCCGTTCAAAACCACGTCCGAGGGCGTGGAGGTGCCGCCTCCGCTGGTCAAGGTCACACGGGATGCCTTCTACACTAGCGACGCGGACGAGCCGTTCGAGGCTGTTGCGCTGCGGTGGGATGAGGATGGGAAAGGTTTGCCTGATGAGGGTATGTTTTTTCTTTCTTTTCTCTTGGCTTCTTCAAACACTGTGGCCGTTTCGCTTGTATTCACGACCCTGCCTGTCTACCTGCTTGCCTACTCACCTTCAGTATCGCAATATGGGTGTCGTGGTGCCCTGGTGGTTATCTCTCTGCGCAGAAGCTTTGGACTGGGCTGGGCCTCATTGAACGGCTGGAACACGACGCTAATACATGTGGCAGAGGAGTTTGCTTCATTGATCGGCCACTGGGCGCCAAGTGAGGCTGAGATCGAAATATTGGACCCCGTGGACTGGGACAGTAACGGGCAGTATGCGGACATGATTGACGCGGTTAGGGAGGCGGGTGCCGGAAACGACATCCGAGTGTACCGTGTGGGGAGGGAGGGCGTCAAGGCTGAGTACTGGATCGTGACGACTGAAGGGAAAGGAAAAGGTGCGAAGCTAGTTGGCGTCAAGGCGTTGGCGGTGGAAAGCTGAGTGGGGAAGGAACTGTGGTGTTACGGTGTTCATGTAACGATTGCGGGTCGATTATCAAAATCTATTCCGAGACCCAACAGAGAGGATACTGCTGATGGATGTTTGAAGGAAGGAGTTGCAAGACCCCGCGACTACCTACTCCCGTGAATTTGCTTTTTGCCAGCCCCGAGAACATGCAGAAAGCCACAACCAGCGATGTAACACTGCCGCCTCTGAATCCTCAGATGCCAGCCCAATGATCGCAGCCAACTTTCTGTGTTGGCTCCTGCATGGTCGAGGGAGCTTGTCACATCAGGAAGGTGCGGAGGACAGCAAACCCCTTCAATGCCCAGACGTAACTGCGTGGCCTAAGCATCTAGCACAAAGACCATCCATAGTCATAATATCCAGGGTCTCATTGCTTGGGAATCATGTATATAATGGCTAGTAGTCTGCGTGGGAGAAATCTCAGCCTATCTTTGCGAGCAGTCTCCCGTGCAAAACATGACAACCCCCTCCGATAGAGAAGTGGACCAAACCAGTGTAGCTGGCGTTTCACGGCATGTTGCTTGGGGAATATGAGCCAACTAAATAACAATGGCGCAATATTCGTCCTCTAACACGACAAGCTTGCTATTCGTGGGCCAGTCTGGTGAGTGCTACAAGCAAGTGAGAGGCTGTAAGCGTTGTTCAACATAAAAACTTGATTCGAGTGCCTGCCGGGGAACATTACGTCAATGCTCTCGAGGTTGCTCGCGCGTAAGTAGGGTTTCCTAGTACCCACTCAGGAGAGAGAACGAGGTTAAGTCGATGGGAAGGCTCGAGACCCTGTCCATATAAGTCGATATGCATTGTGCACTGTACGGTGCGCCTCCCTCTCATATATCATCGACGCACCTGTCCGTGGTCAACCCCCACCGGCACCCGGAAAGGCGGTCTCCTGCAGGTAGGGTTGGGTCCTGGAGCCCCGGGAGCACCTCTTGTAGGTAAACGCGGCAGCCGGGCCGATGGAGTTTGCAGTGCCGCACTGGGGCAGGAAGCCACCCCAAGCTGGTATGGCTTCGCTTTGATTCCAGCTAGCAAGCGGCCCAAGGTCTGTATGCGAGTCGACCAGAGTGATCTGAAGTAGCTAGACCCTGCGTCCCGCCGAGAAGGGAGATAACGATGTAACCCCCCTATACATGGAGAGAAGACATCTGCAACCCATCCAGCATTATACCAAACGACGCGGCGGTTCAGCCGCGATGGAGGAGTTGCCCGTGTGCGAAGTAAGAGGAATAACCATCGGCCGTGGTGGGGAGCATGGCCGATGGATGCCAGGGCATCTTTCGCCCCAGCGCTGTCATTGGACTTGCACATGCATCAAGCCGTGCGTACTGCGTACCTGGCCTCGGTTGGATGCAGAAAAAGTCAAAAGGAGAAAAGGGGCAAGAAGGTTTACCGTAGTCTGAATGCGGGCTGGAGTCTTTGTTTGCAACGCCCTTTTGCTCGCCACGGGGTGGTTGCAGGTGAGATTGGAGCGTACCCCCCCAAATTGCGCCCGTTGCTTCCCCTTAAGGTCTCCAGAGGTCCGTTGGGCCTTCCCCGCTCACCTGGGGGAGAACAATAGAACAATAGAAGGCAGGAGACATGGGTCTGGAAAGTGAACAAAGAGAAAGAAAGAGCCATGGGATGGAATCGAGAAACAATGGACCCAATGCGTGCACGATGCCAGTGCCAACCGATGGGGTCGCACAATCCCAACAATGAACGGGGGGCCATGGGCCACGGCGACGGATCCGATTCCTCTGCTCAGCGTGCACCTCAAGTGTTTGCCCTATGCGGTGCCATGCATGCATCTCGCTGTTGGGTGCTGCAGCAAGCAGCTTCCGGAGAGGAGAGAGAAGGGAGACAACGGAAGAGAAGGTAGGTTGGATGCTACCGTCTGCCGTTGTCATGTCGTGAATAGCAATGGGGGTATTCTGTAGTTAGGATTAGAATGATGTGAAGGCTGTTGTTGAGGTGGTCTTGCCCCCACTAAATCGGCCCTAGGAGGGTCCCCTGGAAGCAGGAGGCAAGTTCCGCGCGACGACAACACCACGACACGGGGACCTTTTCCGCCCCTCGGTGCTTCCTTGCTCAATCCAAACTCGGACCCCCTCGGTAACTCTACGGCACCGCACATACACATAGTAGATTGCCGGGCTTTGCTCGACGTACAATCGCGAGAAGGGGCACCTGTCACAAATACCTCTGGGGCTGCCGTCCCAGTTCCTGTTCCTCCTGCTCCGTTCCTCTAACAAAGCCGAACCCCACTTCCCCAGAATCCGTCTCAAGACAGACCAGACTCCCCAAGTGTTTGAGCGCCGAACACCAACAAACCCTTTGCGATATATACTCTCTCTGTCTCTTTCTATCCCTCCCTCTCGCCTCCTCACAGCGACATGTCGTCCGGTGGGCCCTCGGGATCATCCTCAGCGTTCAGGGGCTCCGGGTATCCCCAGTCGCGACAGACGTCGTACATGACCCAGACCTCGTCGTCGTCGTCGGTCGCCGGGGACAGCTTCACATCCCAGATGCGAGATCGACAGGCCCGTGGGAAAGACCCGTATCACTCCGGCGAAGGCTCCGACGGAAGTGATCTGAGTGATCGAGACACCGCTGCCGGCTCCAGATTACGCCATGGTGTTGGCCGGCAAGTCTACCCTATATAATGCTCCCTCTTTCATATATTTCCGTACTAACAAGGTCGCAGTAGCCTTGGGAAGGAAGATTTCACCCGGGCGGAGCGCCGCAACAAGGCTGAAGCCTATCTCAGCAGCCCTGAGCTACTCATGATGTATGCCCAGAGCACAGAGGACGTAAGCGGCCCCTCTCTCCCTTCCCACCCCTTTTGTCGTCCTAACAGCTTACACCTGGGTCCCCCTGCCCTCCCCCCCACCCGCGAAAACAGAGCATAGCAGGCGCCCGTTTGCATTTCACCAGGATGCTCTGTGGCTACGACAACGATGATGATGGCAGCACCAGCAGGGACAACAACAGCCGCAAAGCAGGATCACACCAGCCTCCTCCTCCTCGGCGAGAGGTTGATAAGCGAAGAGGCGGTGACCGCTCTAGCACGCGTTGAGCTCGGACATATCCACCTCGTCGGCGTGAGTGAGTGAGATGAGATGAGATGAGTCGTAAGCCGCCATTCCTTTCCTTCCTCTAGCTGCATTACTTTGGGTGGGCCGTTCCTGACGATCGTCAAGTGTCCCCACCGAAAGACGCACCGTCAGATTGGCAGCTGGTCATTAAACCGAGGAAGCAAACATCGTTTCCCGGGGATTGAGGAGTGAGTGAGAGATACCTGATCACGACCATTAGCATATGCGCAGAAGCGCGGGCTATTTTGTGTTGAAGAATGTCTCCACGACGGCGAGGAAAACGACGCAGGGGGCGGTCACTACTCCCATCATGAAAAATCGTGACCAAGAGGGATGGATTATGGAGAGACCAACATCAAAGGGCGCCAAGTCTCGTTTTTCACTTTCACAACACTGCCCTCTCTCCACACGACGAATGCAAATGAGAGCTAAAGGTGCCATGATAGACTAGTGTCTGGCCATGGCATTACCCAGATACATCTATAGTTTCCGCGATCAAGTGTCTGCGCGCGCCTTGCAATCCAGATGAAGTTCTGGATCCAATCAACATACTGGTCCACGATAGCAAGCTTTGTCAAGTAGGCCCGAGGCAAAGTCTTCGAAAACAACAGAATCTTCATAGTTCAAAAAGCAGAGCTAGCTAGCTGAAACCAACCTCCCAATCCCGAAAAAACGCCGTGCCATGCAATCCCAAGTTTCGCGTCCGAATCATGATGCGACCATGGTATATCCAAAGCCAATGCGGCTGGCACATACATACAATGGCATATGTGTTTAGCTCATTAAGTAGACGGGTGAGGACCACCCCCCTTTCTTCTTGTAACCGGCCATGACAACCACCCGTTGCTCACGCATACCGGAAACTCCTTGACCTCATAGGCTCCCACCGGCCGTTGTCCTGTATCTGCTGAGGCATACCTGCGCCCGCCCCCGGATACGGCTGCGGCACAGCACCGGCGGTCATGCCGCCGTGAGCACCACCGGCGCCCGGACCCATGGGCATGGGGCCGTAGTTCCAGGACGGCGACGGCGCCTTGGCGACCTTGGGACTTCTTCTCCGGCGCCGGAACGACGAGAGGCAGCACGCGAGGATGCCGATGACGATCAGACCGCCCACGACCGAGGCGACCGGGATGACGATGTTCTGGTTCTCCGTAAACCAGTTGCCGATCTGTTTTCCTAGATCAGCACCCTGGCAGTTGCCGTTGGAGCATCTTCCACCGCCCTCGCACGGCGTGCCGTCCAGGAAGTACTGCTGCATAGTGTAGCAGGTGTTGCGGCCGAATTCGGGTGACCCGCACGAGAGGATGCAGCCTGACGACTGGCAAGAGTACGTGTCGTTGCCTGTCGTCAAACTGCCCATCAGGGTCTTGCACTGCTGATCACGCGAGGTACACTGGCCCGACGCGCACTGAAGCCCGGCACCCGAGGCACCGCAGCTTGTGCCGTCGTCAGAGCTAGAATCCGGGGGGCACGTTGATGAGCTGCCGGAGCATGTCTCCTCCGGGTCGCAAACACCCGTGCTGGCGCGGCAGACAGTACCGGCGCCCTTGAATTGGCACTGGTTGTCGCAGCACTCCTCATTTGAGGGGTCGCAGACGCTGTTCGCGGTGAACTTGCAAGTCTTTGGGTCACAGCAACGGTTTCCTCCACAGCCCTGCTCTCCGCCGCAGTCGCAGTCTTCGCCTTGCTCGACGATCCCGTTACCGCACTGACTGCCCGTGATAGTAGTCACATCCCTGTTGTTGGCCAAGCATGTCACTCGAGACGAGTAGCGACCGAGGAAACTGCAGATATTGCCGATACTGCAGGCCGAAAACTTGGTAATGCCACTCCCTGTGGAGGGATTCATGATGAACTGACCACCGGCATTGCACGTACTGGATGTGAGCGGGCAACACTGCTGCTTCGTCACGGAACCGTCAGAGCACGATTGTGATGTGCAATCATGGACCGCGCCGAACGTATGGCCCGTCTCATGGGCAAAGACGAGCCACTCCTGCGACGTGCGAGCAACAACGTTGGCGCCAGCAATCGTTTCATTCGATGCGGATTGCGAACCCGTCTGGCAAACCTGGCCAAGCCATGCCAACCCAACCGAGGAGAGCGTAGGGCAGGTAGTCAGCAGCGTCCAATACGCATTGTTGTCCTTCCACTGCCCGCGCCACGTCGAGAACAGGTTGAGACGATCGGTGATAGTGGTGCTGCCACAGGGCCGGTTCCACGGAGCGGTGGAAGGCGGTGTCCCGGGACAGTTGGCATCACTGATGGTCAAGTTCTGGATGCCGAGAGAGATATTGAAGGCGCTTTCGTATAGCTGAGATGCCGAGTTCACCTGCGTGATGATATTCTGTCGCACCGCCGCCGTCGAACTGAATGCTGCCGTATATGTGCAATCCGTGGCGATACCCACCAGAGCAACCTTCCGGGTGCTCGGGCAGCCAGCGGTCGAGCCGATCGAATTGGCGAGGTTGACTCCAGCACCGTTGCCGCCCGGAGTTCCGTCTATCTGGCGACCGAACAAAGCCCGTGGGTTCAGGGACCAAGGAGACGTCTCCGCGACTTCCACCGAGCGATACACGAGATTACCCTCGTCCCTGTTGTAGAGTAACTCGTCGGACGTGCATCCGGACCTTTCCCCCAAGTCGCGCTTGAGATCACCACCGTGAGAATAGTCCTGGCTGGGCGTGATGTCGGAATCTCGCCAGACAATCATGTACTCGTCCACGGCCTCCTCGATCTCTGGATCTCCTGGCAGCATCGTCTGACGGTAGTTCCGGCTCGTCTGGATGTGATGATGCATCCCGTCAATCGAAAAGGCACCCTCAAAGACGGGCTTGCTCCCGTCCTCATGCACGCTGACGCGGGCCCAGCCGACATTCGTCCACTCCGGTGCCCCATTCAAATGTACAAAAACGGTTCCCCGGTATATTCTGTGATCCAACCTTTCGATGGGTTCGATTCGAGAGACGGTGCCATCTGCAGCAAGGATTTGGACCGTCGCATCGTTGCTGATGATGTCGTGATTTGGCTCTAGCACAAGGCGCACAGTTTGCGAATTGTCGTGGAGCTGAAAGGTGATCTCGAATGACGAGAGCGCATGTACCCGGTGCGACGGCGTCCGGATGACAGGCTCGTCGAGGCGACTCACATAAGAGAGGGGATTCCGTTGTGTGGAATGTGCTGCACACACCATATTAGTCGACCGATGTCGCCGCAATTGTGTGTCAGAGCCGCCATGATCCCAACATACCTGTCGCGGCTTGAAGCCAGAGGCCAGCGCCAGCGAGGACGGCCGCGAAGGCCTTAAGGAGAGTCATGGTCCGATTCAGCAACGCCTCCTGTCCATGGGGTATCGTTGCCTGTGTATCCTGCCCGACTTCTTTCCGGGTTATGATGTATGCGAATTCTCGCCGCTGGTATCTCCACCTCGGCCGCCTTGAAGTTTCGTTTTACAACTCTGTGGGAAAAAAAGAGCAAAGCGCGGGAGTATGATGATGTTGTGGAAATGAACGAGCGGGAAGGGTGGGTAGGGGCACGGTAGGGGAAGATCAGCTGGCGGAGGAGAGCAGGATAAAAAAGGAGCTGGCGGCAGTGCCGATGGGCCGGTTTTGTCAGTGTGGTGTGTGTTGCTGCGCAGCGCCCGTGGGACTGTGGACATCATCCATGGTAACCTCTTGAGCCTTGAACAGCCCGGGCGGACAACTCGCTGTTCAGCCAAGCGGACTAGCACCGTGCGAGCGCCAGAAATGGGGGGATAGGATTGCGCGGTTCTCAGGGGTTCTGCGGCGGAGGGCGTCAGCTTGCGGGTCTGCAGGGCACAGTCAGCCCCTCTTTTTCCCTCCCAAGACCCCAGTCTCTCTCCTTTGAACATGTTGGGACGCACGCTCTGTATCCGTAACGGCCCCCTAAACCCATATGCCTCTTCTCCGCGTCCGACTTCGTCGCGTGTTCGGCTCCTTCTAGATGATAGCTGCCAGCAAAAGTTTATTCATCGACAGAGCTCGCAGCCCGAACTACGGCCTTACCTAGTGTAGTGTGTATTGTATTGTACATACATTGGTAGGCGTTTGGAAATTACGGATCGCCCTCTCGCGCCCAGAGGTATCAGCAAGGCGGAGATTTTTGACACACCTTGTTCGAGGGTGCAGGTCATCAGCAACGGGCGGGCGGACGAGGGTCCTTTGACACCCCAGCCCTCAGCCCAGCGCCAGCACCCCAGGTCGCAGCGGGTCTGTCTCGGTTTCAGAGCGTGGTCAAACAATGCCAATGGCTCTGACGGAACGTTTCTGCTTTGTACGCAGCTACCATCAGTGTAACCGCTCGGATCATCATGTTTAACTCTCGGATGCAGAGGCAATCCCGCTAATCAGTACCGACGATTTACGTGTATTGCCAGAAAATCCCCGACACGACGAGCTCTCGAGCTCTGCACCCCTTTTCCAGGCTTACCAGTAATCGTTCATCATCGTCGAGCCTCTTCGGCCAGCCTGGTTGCGGTCGACGGGGCTTGGACATTTCAGTAGTAGCGGGCGGCTGAGGTGTTCAAGAAAAGCCAAGCCTCCCTCCCCATCCCAAGACCGAAGGCAGTGTCTCGCACTGTGCAGGCCAGGCCAGAGCCAGCATTGCGCTTTACGTCCGTCCCCGGCCAACACCAACCCCGACCACAGTTCGCCGTCCACTCGGAGTAATACCTAATAATAATAAGCCTGCGCCTCCGCCCATTCATCGCAACACGGCCGCATTCGAACGAACTTGACCTTTTGCACCACCAGGGAAAGGGCTCACGAAACGGAATTGGCAAAACACCGGGGGGGATCCCAACTGGAAGTAAGGCCGCAACCGCGGTTTTCATCTAGGCAATCCATCGGCTTTAACAACTGCAGCCCGGTGCCGGTTTTCCATCAATACC
>Ga0247769_1000139_pt1 | contig 14841 bp, 10 predicted proteins | sample UWRJL166409R6_FD_179942 | JGI IMG/M metagenome (GOLD analysis project Ga0247769, IMG submission 179942) | Plant litter microbial communities from Arlington Agricultural Research Station in Wisconsin, United States - UWRJ-L166-409R-6 | ecosystem: Environmental > Terrestrial > Plant litter >... | reverse complement strand
AGGAGGCCCGTGGTAAGCAGACTACAAGAACCAAGAGCTGCCGAGAGAAATGTGAGCGACTGGAAACTTTATTTCGACTACTTCCAACTGTCAAAGTCCTGTTGTGCGATTGATGTACTATGCCATGACTCCGTCATGGATCAACATGCATTTCGGCGATGGCGTCTTCTCGGTAGCAGTTGCCTCAGGATTCCATGGTAAGGACCCAAGCGATGGTTACGTGAAGGTCCTATTTACCCTGTTAAAGGCTTTATATGAGCCGCGGGACAACATATTGTGCCCAGCATCCAAGGCCCCGGTTTGGTCCCTCGCCACACCAGGAACCGATTGGCTGAAAATGGATACTCAAAACGACAAGTTTCAAAGGAGGAAAGAAAGTGAATTGTACAAAATAATCCATGCATCCTACTTGCCACTTCTTTTGAACCCCTGAGTCCTATTGAGGTGCGACACCAACCCTAGCATGTGCTTGCAGGGATGCAGTTAAAGTCAGTGTTGGCGACTGGAGCATGCAACCAGCCAGTTGCTCTCACCTCAGCTGGTTGCAACCAACCAGAGATATTTGTACTTTCAGACTTCCCCTGAGTTGATTCGACAGCTCTTGTGCTCCCTCGACTCCAAAATACGAGGACCCGCAGTCAGTGCGCGATCGTTGTATGTTTGCTGACCCCGCTTTACATATGTGTTTGCATGGGATAGTCAGCATGACAAAAGCAAAACCCCTGTGCTTCGTATAGCAAGCATGGTTGCTTATTCATGTCGGTCCTATTGAAGCAGCTCCGACCTGTGAAGCGGTGAGGGGGCAGGATGTTGGAACGGGAAGCTATTTTTCTATCATGAAGTCTTCATACCTGAGGCCTTCCTCTGTAGCAAACCGGACTTTCTATTACCGAATACCGTCATCCCGTCTATTGTGATCCCGTAAGAAAGCGCGCGCGGAAAACTGTGAAGTCGCAACCACTCGCCCATGCAAGAAAAGACACCATACCCAGGTGACGAGGGGCAGAAGTATCCGAACATACCACCTCAAAGCCAGACGACAGAGGTCCAGGACTCGAGCCGACCGAACACGATGGCATCCTTTCAAGGCACTTTCGCCCCCAAGGCCCGACCACCCATCGACGCCGAAAAGCGAGTTCCGTGGTATCGCGACCCCGAGTATTTTCGCGGTTGGTCGTCACCGACAGTGTGGAGGTCGGCAGTAGGTTCTACGACCACGTACCCTAGTGTCACGACAAGGGAGTACCATTCTAACCCGCATTCGCCAACATTCAGCTCGTGGAGGCCGTGGCAACCGGAACCTTGGTCGTTGTAGGCGGACAAATCGGCGCGACGTTGATGAGCTACGGGACAAATCAGATTGGAGCGTACATCGGAATCTCGAATACGTTTCTTCTCGCCACGTTCATCTACGCCTCCGCGCCCGCTTCGGGTGGCCATATGAACCCCATGATCACATTCTCGACCATGCTCACAGGACTCTGTCCAGTCCCGAGAGGTTGGTGCTACACCTCCGCTGCCGGCCCGATGCATCTGGGATTAGCTGACAATAGAACCCAGGAATTCTCTACATGTGTGCCCAGACAATAGGAGCGGCGGTAGGTGGTGGAATCTTGACCGGCATATTCGGGCTGGAACGCTCGATCCAACTCAAGGGTACCGGTTGCTTCTATGACAGCTCTGAAATCACCGCGGGCCAAGTCTTCCTGAACGAAGCCTCCGGCTCCTTTGCGATTCTTCTCCTAGCGTTCGGTGTTGGGTTGGATCCGCGTCAAGCGCTGCTCTTCGGACCAAAGCTAGGGCCCCTGTTAGTAGCCGCCGCCCTAGGCATAGTGACATTTGCCAGCAGCGGCATGATCCCCGGCTACACAGGTGCCAACTTAAATCCGGCTCGGTGTTTTGGGCTCGGGATCGTCCGGCGGGATATGTCTGGTAAGTGGCTCCACATTAACTGCCCGAAGATGTCGCTGATCTTCCTTCTTCGTTAGACCAGTGGATATGGTGGTTTGGTCCCGCCTTGGCCGCTGTGCTTTTGGCCGCGTTTTACAACACAGTCCCACCCCACCATGCACAGTACGACTTAAGACGAAGGGATAGCGGTACTGAAAGCCTACCTTAGGCTCAAGTGTCGTCCGCATGTACTCGAGTTGGAGAAGAAACGGCCGGGGAGATATCGTAGGAAGAGACAGACATTGATAAGAGGGAAATGGATGGATTGGAAGTATCAGACAACGATATTATTATTGACAAGCCACAAACTAGGGTATATGCCAACTACACACAATCCAATCCACATGATAAACAATTAAACTTTGACAGTATCACCCTCCTGCTTTTATCCAGAAACAAATGCTCACAGAGACACATTCAATCGTGCCACGCGCTCCCACTCAGCGCTTAGAACACTACACCCTTGACCTGCTTGATCTTGGCGACGTTGATGTTCCTGATCAACAACATCCAGATGAAGCCAAGCCCCATGATGGCCGTCCCAGCAGCAAGCATCCGGGTTTGGGAGTAGGCATACGACTCCTGGATCGCAGTCCTCTCAGGAGTGCCGGGCTCAAATGCGAGCTGGGCGGTGATATCAGAGTAAATGGTGTCGATATCAGGGAGGATCGACTCGGGCAGGTTCCTGGCAAGAACATCGTAAAAGGTATTGGTCCAGATGGTGCCGGAGATAGTGGCGCCAACCGCGCCACCAATGTTGCCAACCACAAAGAGCAGGGCAAGCGCGGCGGCAACGTGCTGGTGATCAACAGCGGCCAGAACGGCGACTTGCTGGATGAGAATGAAGATGCTGCCGCCAAAGGAGATGAAGACCTGGCACATGACCAGAAACCCGACTGACTGGTTAGGTTGCCGGAAGTAGATCATCAGGCCCTGGGCGAGTACGTAGATGGGGACGGCAATGTACAGCAGCCACTTGAAGTAGCCGGTCCGGTGGATCAGGTAGCCAACGAGGAGCAAGAGAACGCCCGAAACAACGCTGAAGGTGTTGGTGATGTAACCGGCTTCGGCCATGCCGACATTGTTCACCACCTGGAGGAACGAGGTGAAGTAGTAGTACCAGCAGTAGTAGGACACCATGTAGGTTGCGCCAAGGGCGCAAGCGCCGATCACGGTGCGGTCGGTGAGAAGCTTGTAGTTGAGCATCGGCACAGGAGCGAACCAGCTCTCGTACACGGCAAAGGCGACGAGGAGGACAAAGCCGAGGACCAGCATGGCGATGATGTAATCCGTTTTCCATCCGTTTGGAGCCTCGAACGCGAGGTTAAAGGGCAAGAGGAAGATGACGAGGCCGGCAGTGAAGATCAAGACACCAAGTGCTGCCCCAGGTTAGTACGTTGCGCCTTCGACAGCACAGTCATGGCGGATTACTCACCGTCGAACTCGACGACATAGTGCCAGAGGGACTGCATCGCGGTGCGGTTGCTCCTCTCCTTGGAAACAAAGCCCTGAGCCTTGGCTTTCTTAAGGGTGGACTTCAGGATGAAGAAGATGGGCGAAGCGACAACGGGTAGAAGGATGGAGAACAAGCCGAATCCCCACCGCCAGTTGATATCCTCGTAGAAGCTCTCGGCGGCCTTCGGCGCGGCGAATGCCGTAATCATGAAGGGCGACGAGGTGAAAGCATAAGCCAGGCCTCGATTCTTCAACTTAGACATGTCGGCGGTAAGAACGTCGACGGCGAAGATCATGCCGCCGAAGCCAATGCTGTAGAACACATAGGCAGCGCAGAATGTTGCGAGGTTATGGCAAGCCGCCATCATGATCATGCCCAGAGTAGCGAGGATCATCATCATCAAAAACCCTTCCGCTCTGCCCCAGGTATCGAGGATCCTGGACAGAGGAATGTAAAGGGCGGCATTCATGGCGTCGGCCACAATGTAGATGACGCTGAGCTGCGAGTGGGAATCGAACTCGCTGGTGACGAAGGGCACCAAATTGTTCAGGATACCAGACTGGAAAGCGTAGACCATGTACAGACACCAGATACTGCATGGGCAATGGCTGTCAGCATTCCTGGAGGTCACGGAGAGGGTATTGGGCACCACGATCTTACTTGGCGAAGATAGCGATGAGAGTCCCCTTTGACCACGTCTGGGTGACGGCCTCGACGTCGGAGACACCACGCTGCTGGTCTTCGGTCGCAGTCCCGTCCTGCGAACCATCACTGCCGTTGACGGCCGCTACATCGTCGACGGGGATATTCTTCTTCTCCTCGTCGTTCACGCCCTTGGAGGCGGGCGGAGCGACGGCGCCATCGTCGGCAGACTTTTTGCCTATCGCCGTCTGGAGGCGGTGCAAGAGGGCCGGCATTGTGACTGATCGGATGTCCACCTGGGAGTTAAGGGATGGAACACAGACACAGAAACACCAAGTGGAAACACGGCCCGACACCACAAAAAGATAGATGAACTCGGGCGTGCCGCAATATAAGATGTGAGACGGATACCGGCGACACCAAGGACCCAGAAGTTGCTGAGTCGGAGGAGCTGCTTGATCTCGATGCGACGCAAGCCGACGGCGGACTGGTGCGTCTAATGTGCAGGCCAGGAGCTTCTCCGCACGACCACAGCTTGAGCTCCGTGGTGGGGGAGCTCCCTCGTCGACGAGCTCGGATCCCATCTGATAAGATTAGATCACGCAATACCAAGGCCGTTCCAAGGCACCACCAAGACACCGACAGGCCGCCCTAGACCTGCGGCTGCCGAAGTCGGGAACGCATCGAGGCAAAGTACACAGTGTGTCGGGGCGCCAAGCTGGTACTGTGGCATGTTTTCCATGTAAAACTCCAATATTTGCGCATGCGCTAGCCCCCTCCAGTGCTCCAGTGGCCCGCGGGGTTGGTTGGTGTTGGGTGATGGGATGCGAAAATTTTCAGGCTCTCTTGGCATCCAGCAGGACCTCATTGGACAAACGATCTTTGAGGCAGGCGCCTTCCGCGGGAGCGGTGTCGGCAGGAATCCACTCACGTCCGAGGAGAGCGGAGGGGTGCGGAACAAAGAAGCGTAACGAGGCCGCAAAGGGCTAGCGGTTTGTGCCGCATGGTGGTCGCCGTGGTCTGGTGTGGGCATCTGAGTCAATCTAATCAATCAGATTAGATAAAATCTTGCCATGTGATTCGACATTTTGCATCGCATCCCTTGGCGACTCGCTTAGCTCTCCACAATATTGGCCAAGACATCTTATCAGATGGAAAAGATGGAAGAAGTCGGGAACACCACCACGTCCCGCCAAGAAGGAAGAGGGGGCTCGAGGGGCAGCACGCTGCAAGCTGCATGCACCGGGGGGTTCGCGAGGAAAATTGTTCCCAGTTTACCCAAGACATGCATTGTACATGGCGACAAAAGGCTAGACTATAGCTTCGAATCCAGCCACCTGGGCTCCCGTTTCTCCGCAAATGCCTGGATCCCCTCGGCGAAGTTAGGACCGGCCATCAGTCGAGGGTACCACTCATCGGCCAGGGCGGAGACGGACGCCTCCACACTCCCCTGCTCCCAGCCCATCCGAATTCCCACACGGCCAACAATTAACGCGTCCGGGCTGTTTTTGCACATTTCCCTCGCCAGCTTGAGGGCGGCCGAGGCGACGTCGACACCCGCATCCACCACGCGCGACACGAGCCCCCATTCGTGGAGCGTCTCGGCCCTCACCTCTCTCCCCGTCAGGGCAAGGTCCATGGTGCGTTGCAGGCCGATGACGCGAGACAGCCGCGGTAAGCACCCCGCCACTGGGACGATGCCCCGCTTCACCTCGGGAAGCGAGAAGACGGCCGTCGATGCGGCGACAACCAGGTCGCAGTTGGCCACCATCTCGAAACCCCCACCCATGCACAAACCGTTGACCGCCGCAATGATGGGTTTCTTGCCGTTGCGCCGCGGCAGCCCAGCGAGGCCCGGCGCGCTCATGTCGTTGACTACCCCAGCTTTGTTCATGGCGTTCCACTCTACATCCGAAAGTTATCAGATCAACACGCGTTCCCCACACCAATAACGGGGAGGCAAGTTCATGAGAGGGGGCTTACCGTGGAGGTCTGCGCCTGTGCAAAAGGCCCGCCCAGCCCCGGTGATAATTCCTACCCAGAGCGTCTCATCTTGGTCAAACCGCTCCCAAATCCCAGCAATCTCACGACTGGTGGCCTTGTCGATGCAGTTGAGCTTTGGCTGCCGGTCTATGGTGACCTGGACCACGCGTTCGTCGGGGAACGACACCCGAAAGTGTTTGGATTGGAGAGGCCCGGAACGCAAAGACATGGCGAGTAGATCCGCAGAGTGTGAAGCAATGCCCGGATTGGTCCTATGCGACGCAAGACGTGCCCCACCCCCCGCTGTGCTCTGTCTTTTTATATCGGACAGACATTGGGGAGGTGACCGGCATATGGGTGGCGGGATTGGGTGCGTTTTTACCGCGCAGTTGCACCCACATCTCCGGGGTCGTACTCTCCCGGTTGTGGGACATGCAAGACCACCTCGGTATCCACCAAGCGCAAAAGTCGGCCAACAACTTGGAATCCGGGAGAAGACAGCTGGAGCGGCGTTGTCTCTACTCTAGGGATCACCCTGGGCGGCGCGCGTACCTGTGTATCCTACCACGAGAGAGACCCGTTCGTTTCACCGCTGCGCAACTCTCAATTTATGACGTCCAAGATAGTTGCCAGTCTCGCCATCAGACTTGTTGATGCCGACCCATCCATTTGATTTACATACATTCCAGTCTCCAACCACTTGACTCTCCAAAATGTCGCCAACATCGACCGTTCAGAGGAACTACCCCCCGGTGAAGCTCCCGCACCCCTTCTTGACCACATACCGGGTACATCAACTTGCGGGATCAACACCGGTGCAGCTGGTACTGCGACTGGAAGACCAACCCTCTCAGGGCCGACCCGTCCCCGAGCCATTGCACCTCGAGACATTTTCTTGGCTGGACCTGGGCAACACACCAAGAGAGGATTGGCCACCGATTTCCGACAACAGCCCCTGGGCACGCGCACGACGAAGCCCCTCGACTGTCTTCAGCTGGCCTGGTAGCAGTGCTCCCTCTTTGGCACAGCTGTGGAACGTGGTGCACGCCATCTATCTCGCCCACCCGACATATGAGTACTTCAGGCTCGTTTTGAATGGCAATGGCAAGGCCGTTGTTCGTGACGAGCTGCTCGTTACCGGCCTCGCGGTCGAGCACCCCAAGCCCCGGAACCCGGCAACGCAGAAGGGTGCGACTGCATACGATGTCTCAGAGCTGCTGGTCCTGCGAAGCTCCTTTTGGCAGGGCGCCGCGTCGCCAACTGGGCCACGGCCCATCTGGGTCGTAGGCGATGGTACAGATGCGCACCTGCGGAAGCCGCTGTCTGAGTATCCGCTCATGCCTGAGAGGTACGAGATTACCAACAAGTTCCCCGACGAGCCCGTCTACACGCGCCATCCGCGGCGACGGCCCAAGCCGCATCCCGGTTCCATTGTCTACAGCCGCTACGTCCCGGAGATTGAGGCGCACTTCTCTCTTGAGGCGGTCAATTGGGAGGACGCCGAGCATCTGAAGCTGTTCAACACTTGGCAGAACGACCCGCGTGTGGCTGCGGGATGGAACGAGACGGGTACGCTCGACCAGCACCGCGAGTACCTGCGCAAGCTGCATTTTGATCCGCATGTTCTGTGTCTCTTTGGGCGATTTGACAGCACTCGCTTTGCGTACTTTGAGCTGTACTGGGCAAAGGTCAGTAATCCGCCCATACGATGTCCTGTTTCCGATTATCACTGACAAGTTCCTGACACGCAACAGGAGGATCACTATGGCGCGCATTACAACGCTGGCGACTACGATCGCGGCCGTCACTCTCTCGTTGGCGATGCTTCATTCCGCGGCGCCCACCGCGTCAACGCGTGGTACTCGAGCTGCATTCACTACTGCTTCCTGGATGATCCGCGGACGGTCAACGTGGTGGGCGAGCCAAAGGCGACGGGATCTATCATCTTGTCGTATGAGAACTCCCAGGGTCTTACCATCGGCCAGTATGTCGACTTTGGTCACAAGAGATCGGTGCATTCCGTCTGCAGCAGGGAGAAGTGGTTCCAGCTGTGTCCGGTTTTCTGGGATGGGAGAGAGCGGCCACTTGAGTCCGCGGACCGAGCGGCTTGGAATGCGAAACTGTAGACTTTTTTGTCACTTCACGTAGTATATGACTTGCCACCCAAAACATAGCAGCTGTTTTCTTCAGTTGTCCAATTTGCGTCCTTGAGCAGCTCTGACTTCGTACTTTTTGTGAAAGATTACGTGCTGGCTCCTAAATTGGAAGAAAACACACATTCCGTCTCCATGGGCGAAGAAGGCGAGTGGGTACAGCGGAGCTGAAGACGATGGCACGAGGTGTGGAGACACTCAACGAAGCGGTGTCAACATGCCGCTGCCAAGATGCACAAGACAAATGTCCCAAGTTAACCCGGTAGTAGGCGCGCACGCAACCAAACCTGCCCCCTCAAGCTCTTCCCCCCTCCCGCATCAATCCTCCGTGGCCCTCCGTGGTTGAAAATTGTTTCGTGAGTGTGCCCCACCACGGAAATGGATGAGGACCATGAGGTTGCCCACACCCCCTGGAGTGTCCTGTCGAGCGAGGTCTCCACCGGCAATCAAGGGGTCGTAAACACCCCTGTTCGCACACGGCAAGGAGCCCGATGTCGGCTCCGGTGCGCTAGTCCCTTTCGGGGATATCCATCAGAGGGACCTCCCCTGTAAGTCGGGACTGCCGCAGCGCTCAAGGTGACAAGCCCAACAACGGCTCCAGGGGCGGCCATCCCCAAATGGGCCACTCTCGAAATTCCGGGCTGTGTTGACCTGCACGTGCTCTTATCAGATCGTGCTAGTATGATTCACCCTCAGTAAGTTTGTTCTTGGGTCGAAAACCTTGACTTCAACTGCTTCGCCAGCCTGGACACCTTCCGGCAGATAGAAGGGAAATTCAGGGGTAGCCATCATGGGGCTCGTCAACATATCGTCCAGCTATGTCAGGCTGCTCTTGGCCGGGAATCCGTCGAGACGCGACCTGTGCATGTTGGCATCGGCCATCCTCTTCGCCATCGCCTCCGGCGTCCCGTTTCCCCTCATCGGCGTCTTTTTCGGCCAGCTCCTCAACGACTTCAACTCGGTCACCTGCGAGCAAGAACAAGAGGCTGAACTCTCGCCCGAGGCCACGGCAGAATACGAGCATGCCGTCAACCAGAAGATCCTGATGATCGTCTATCTCGCCATTGCCCAGTTCGTCACCATCTACGGCCATCTGCTCTGCTGGAGTCTCTACGGCGCTCGGCTTGCTCAACGCCTGCGCGAGACATACCTACAGAAGCTCCTCCGGCAGGAACCTTCCTACTTTGACCAGCTTCCCCCCGGCGAAGTCGCCTCTCGGCTTAGCACCGACATCCAGACGATTCGCTCCGGTACGTCCGAGAAAGTGGGCATATGTCTATCGAGTGTATCCTTCTTTGTGACGGCCTATATTGTGGCATTCATCCTCCACTATGAGCTTGCTGCTACCTTGATCTGGCTGGTCCCGGCCTACTTCATCATGTCCTTTGTTGGCAGTCACTACATTGAGAAGTACTCGGGGCTTATGACCGACTATGCCGCCACGGCCGCTTCCATCGCTTCCGAGGCGCTTTCCAACGTTGTGGTTGTTCAAGCCTTTGGCGCAAATGCAAGACTCGAGGCCAAGTTTGCCAACGCTTTGGATCAGTCTAAGCGCGAGGGACTGAAGAAAGCTGCCGCCATTGGTATTCAGTCTGGCGTGCTCTACTTCATTGCTTACTCGGCGAACGGTTTGGCGTTCTGGCAGGGGAGTAAGCATGTTGCCGAAACCGCCGCAGGAGCGGGGGGCACCACTGTTGGTGCTACATTCACCGTGATCTTCATCTTGATCGAAGGTTGGTTCCGCAGCCCCCTCCATGAAATCTATCCTCATTAACACGCTGTAGCCACACTACTTCTCAGCCAAGTCGCCCCCTTTACGCACTTGTTTGTGGCGGCAGTCGCTTCGTTCCGCAAACTGAGGGAGGAAATCGACCGAGAGTCCCTGATCGACTCGGCAGCTACCGGGGGCAACCACCTCTCCAAACCGGAGAGCGGATTCGAAATCTCCGACGTCTCCTTCACCTACCCCAGCAGGCCAGAGGTTCCCGTTCTGGATCATGTCAACATCACCATCCCCCTTTCGAAGCACACCGCCATTGTCGGGCTTTCAGGGAGTGGCAAGTCAACCATCGCAAGTCTCATAACACGCCTATACGACCCCACGGGCGGAAAGATCACGCTCGGCGGGTATGATCTGCGGGATCTCAACGTTCGTGACCTCAGAAGTCTCCTCAGTTTGGTACAGCAAGAGCCATCCCTTCTTGACCGTTCGCTTCTCGAAAATATCGCCCACGGCTTGGTGAATTCCAGCGACCCGGCGCATGCACACTTGCTTCCAACCCTTCTTAGCTCCGAGCTTGCCGAGCTGGCTAGCGAGCTCCGTGAGTGCAAAGATCTCGCAGTCGCTGCTGAGAAACGAGGTCAGCACGTGGTGGAGCTTGTCTCGCTTGTTCAGCATGCGGCCAAGCTTGCGGACGCGCACGATTTCATCTCACGACTACCACATGGATACGGCACCACGGTCGGGTCGAGTGGTCGTCTCATCAGCGGCGGGCAAAAGCAAAGAGTGTCCCTTGCCCGGGCCCTAGTAAAGGACCCTGCTGTTCTGATCATGGACGAGGCCACAGCCGCTTTGGATTCCCGGAGTGAAGAGCGTATCAAGTCGGCCATCGCCAATATCTCCAGCGGTAGAACCATCCTCACCATCGCCCATCGGCTCTCCACCATCACCAGCGCGGACAACATCATCGTCATGCACAAGGGACGTGTGGTCGAGCAGGGAACTCACACGGAACTGATGGCCAAGAACGGAGCGTACGCGGATCTAGTCAGGTTACAGGGGCTGGGTTCCGGCTCCGGGAAGGACGACGGCACGGAGAGCATCAGCAGCGTCGGCAAGTCTGAAAAGACCATACCTGAGGACCTCGAGAAAGAAACAGTGATCGTCTCATCAAGTGAGGCAGCGGGTTCGGAATCGGTATCCGCAGCGGATGACGACGCCGAGGAGCCCGAAACTCCTGCCAAATCCATCTGGGCTCTCCTGCGGGGGTACGCCCCGACGTTGAGGCCGCACGTCCTGACCATTGTCCTGGCTCTCGTCGGCTCGAGCATCGTCGGTGGTGCCTTCTCTGGCGAAGCCGTGATCTTTGGAAACACTGTCGGGAGTCTGAACGTCTGCAAGACTCCCGAGAGCATCCGTGAGCGTGGCAGCTTCTTCGGTCTCATGTTTTTCGTGTTGGCTATCATTGAGCTCTTCGCCAACATGGCCAGCTGGACCGGGTTCGGTTGGGTCACGGAACGTATCGTGTACTCGGTGCGGGTGCTCTCTTTCCGTTCCTTGTTCGAGCAGGACATTCAGTGGCATCAGTCCAAAGGGCGGACTCCGGCTATGCTGCTGTCGTACATCACCCGTGATGGCAATGCCATAGCCGGTCTCAGCGGCTCGGTCATCGGCACACTGTTTTCCATCACCGTCAACCTGGTTGCCGCAATCGTTCTGACACACATCATCTCCTGGCGGATTGCCCTGGTGTGCTTAGCGCTCGTCCCTCTTCTTCTAGGAGCTGGCTTGATGGAACTCCGCGTCCTGGGCAAGTTCGAAGACAAGCACGAGAACGCATACGCCACATCTGTGGACATCGGCACCGAGGCGATTGCTTCCATCAAGACGATCGCCGCCCTTTCCCTGGAGCAAGACACGCTCAACACATACCGGCGCTCACTCCGCGGGCCTCGCAAAGAGACGCTCCGCGTGACAGTGCAAGCCAGTCTTTGCCAAGCAGCCACCTACTTCCTAGGCAACTGTGTTAACGCATTGGCATACTGGTGGGGTGGAAAAGAGATTGCGGCGGGCAACGTCACGACAACACAGTTCCTCATCGTCGTCTTCTCTCTTCTCGTAAGCGCTCTCCTCTGGAGCCAGATGTTCGCCCTGGCGCCGGAGCTATCTAGCGCGCGCGCCGCCATGGCTCGCATCCTAGGCCTCATCGAGATCGGGTCAACCAAGATGCAAGGCCACGTCCACCCTCTCAAAGACGAGCCTTCCGCTTCCTCCGAGGAAAAGGACCTCGAAAAGCACGACGGCCCATCATCCCGCACCGGACGGAAAGCCTCATCCATCCGCTTCGATTCAGTGCACTTCGCCTACCCGGCCCGGCCCGACGCCTCCGTCCTCAAGGGCCTAACCCTCTCCATCCAGCCCGGCACCTTCTGCGCCTTGGTCGGCCCCAGCGGCGCAGGCAAATCCACCATCATCTCCCTCGTGGAGCGTCTCTACACCCCGCAATCCGGCTCCATATACCTCGACGATCTCGACATCACCCAGACGCGTTCCGTGGCGTTCCGTGACGACATCGCACTTGTCCCGCAGGAGAGCATGCTGTTCGAAGGCAGCATCGCCTTCAACATTGGCTTGGGCGCTAGGCCGGGCCACCAGGCCACGCAAGGGGAGATCGAAGAAGCGTGCAGGCTCGCCAACATCCACGAGGTCATCGCCTCCCTGCCGGAGGGCTATGAGACTCTCTGCGGACCGAACGGGACCCGCTTCTCGGGCGGACAGAAACAGCGGCTCTCGATCGCGCGCGCGCTGCTTCGGAAGCCGAAGTTGCTGATCCTCGACGAGCCCACCAGCGCTCTCGACGCGGAGTCCGAGAAGCTGTTGCAGGACGGGCTGGAGAAGGCCGCCAAGGGGATCACCATCATTGCCATCGCGCATCGGCTGCATACCATCCGCAAGGCGGATAGGATATTCTTGATCGAGGAGGGGCGGTGCGTGGATTCCGGGTCGCATGCTGAGCTGCTCGAGAGGTCTGCGAGCTACAGATCGAACGTGTTGCATCAGACTGTTGCTGCTGACTAGATGTGTTTTAGATGGGGATACAAAAATCAGGTTCATATTGCGCTTGCCTTTCTATATTATAGCCGTTTAATAATGTGAGATTGGATTCCGGTTGGGTGAGGAGCTTTTGTTATGGTTGAGTGTACACAGATAGATACCTGTCGACGTGAAAGCTTCGTGTTTTACTGAACCACTTTGCTATCAAGTGACAATTTGAGCCCAAAGGAGTGAAATCCAAACTGTCGGTATACAAAAAGACGAAACAACTCATAACATGAAGCCAAACCGGGCATTGTCAGACGAGAGAAACTGAAAATACTATGAAAATCCATCACTTCTGATTCAGCCTATCATAAACATCAATGAAATCGTTACAAACCACCATCCTACCAAGATCATTCCGACACGGAAACAACCTCCCTATCCAACACAAGACGCTCAGATCCCGCCGCCGCCAGCTCCACGAAAGCCTCCCCAACCTCCTTAAGAACAGAATCTACAAACTCAACACTCTTCTCGCTGCCCACGACTCCGACATGCGTCTTCCCCTCACGAACAAAAGAAACGACCTTCATCGGATACACGGCATCCCCATGCGGGTTGAGGATCTCAACGCGACAAGACCCTCCAGCAAAAGGCATGGTATCGAAATCCTCCCAGTCCTGGTGGTTGACGAGGGAGCCGAAGAACTGCTGCTCCGCGGGCCACTGCGTGCAACGATTGGCTATCGCTTCGAAGCCTAGGAAGTCGTAGGCCGAGGACTCGGCGCTTTGCTTCTGGACGAACTGAAGGAGATCCATGGCTGTCCATTCGGGCTGGAAGGTCACGCGAATCGGTGTGAATTGGTAGCAGGGACCGACGACGTTCTCGACATGAGCCAGGTCGAGGGTGCGGCCAGACGTGACGCCACCGAAGGTCACGTCGGTGGTGTGAAGACGGCGGGCTAGTACCAATGCCCATGCTGCGGTCAACAGATTTGCTGTGGTAATGTCTCTAGGAGCTTCGGGGACGTCGAGTGGGTTGGATTTGAACACGGCCTTGTCGCCTGGCTGTGCTGGGGCGGCGGGAAGTTCGGAGAGATAAGAGCCACTCAGGAGATCTCTCCAGTAGCTGGACGCCTTGGTTTGTGTCTGCGCATCCGTGGTGTGTGCGATGTAGGCTGAGAATGGCGTGTACTCGGAAACCTTGCCACCAGTGTAAATTCTCTCCAAATCTTGCAGTAGTCTTGGCAAAGAGACTCCGTCATATAGGGCATGGGAGAGACCGAGAACAAGACAATGCCGGCCTTCATTTCCCGCAATATGGAAGAATTGGAAGAAGGGCGACCCGAGTTGGATGTCGGCGTCGGCTTGTGTTGCGCAGAACTCGGTGACGAACTTCTCCAGCTCCGTTTCTATCTGCTGGGCAGGGACTGACACATTCAAGTCCTTCAGGACGACCTGGAGCAGTGTGGACTGGTACTCGACAAACACGGTGCGCAGAATGTCATGAGTTTTGACCAGTTCGGCGCAAGACTGGACCAACTTCTCCCTGTCAACGTCACTGTTGAAGTAGAGCATGGTGTACTGTAGAGAAGTTCGTGGCGCCTTGACGGTTGCCTTGATGTCGAGGGCCTGCGAGTCTGTAACGGGATACACATCCTGGACGCTCCAGCTGGAATCCGCAAGTCTCGGGCGGACGACCTCCGCGAGAAACGGTTCGATATCCAGCGAGCCCAACATCGAAAAGGGTTTGTAGACTTGGGCTTCCGACTGCTTCTTGACAGGGACATCATTGAGCTTCAGAGCAGTGGCCGCGTCACCGAGGCGCATCTTCTGAAAGATGTCGGCAACAGTGAGGCGGTGGCCTAGCGTTCGCAGATATGAGACCAGTTTCATAGC
>Ga0247769_1000138_pt1 | contig 14851 bp, 6 predicted proteins | sample UWRJL166409R6_FD_179942 | JGI IMG/M metagenome (GOLD analysis project Ga0247769, IMG submission 179942) | Plant litter microbial communities from Arlington Agricultural Research Station in Wisconsin, United States - UWRJ-L166-409R-6 | ecosystem: Environmental > Terrestrial > Plant litter >... | reverse complement strand
TACCATTACCTTCAGCGTCAGCGGGTCGGGCCGGTTGGTGGCGACGGATAATGGCAATCCAACCGACATGACGGCCTTTCCGAGTGCGAGCCGCAAGGCCTTCTCCGGGCTCGCCCTGGCGATCGTCACTGCTGCTAATGCGAACGGGGGTCCGTCCGGGTCGGGGGGACAAATTACCGTCACGGCCAAGGCAGACGGGCTCGTTCAGGGCCAGGTGAATATTAGCGTTCGTTGATGAGGTCATTGCCGTAAGACCGCCGAAAGAGAAAAATGCGCGGCGGGAAATGATGTTGGAGTGGAACAAATAATATTTTCGTTGGAGAGTGGAGTACATTTTGTTTGTGTGTAAGGCAGCTACGACTCAAGACAACTACGTCACCACCTTCTTTCTAGCAGCCACAAACGGCCTCTCGTCCCCCATCACACCCTTGCTACTTTTACCCCCACTGTGGTACTCCATCTCCAAAACCTCAAACCCCGCCGCTTCCATCTGCCGCTTCAGCTCCGCCGAGGTGAACCCCCCCACGAACGGCGCCAGCCCGACGGCCCGAGCGAGCGGCATGACGGGGAGCAGAACCATCCCTAGCGTCATGTCCCTGATGCACGGCGTCTTGGAGAGGAAGAGCCCGCCCGGTTTTGTCAGCGCGCTTATGCTCTTGAGCGTGCCGGGTAGGTCGCGGACGAGATGGAGGTAGTTGAATCCCAGGACGACGTCGTACTTTTCACTCTCGGGTGCGGATACGAGTTCCTCGGCTGTTGCGACTTGGAATCTCAGGTTGTTGTTGTTGTTGTTGTTGTCGGGCGGAGGAGGAGGAGGCGCCTCGGGATTGTTGTCTCCCGATTTGTTCTCAGGAGTTGGAGCCGACGGTGATATCTTCTCGTTCGCAATCGCAATCATGCCGCTCGAGATGTCCGTCCCTAAGTAGCTTCCCACACGGCTCTCGCGCGCGAGGTGGATGGCTGTACTGCCTGTCCCGCAGCCGAGTTCGAGGACGGAATGGGTGGGCTGCAGGAAAGTGAGGGTCTTGTCCAGGGTGCGCTGGTAGCCTTCCTGGTCGGCGATGGCGGATTTGGAGTACTTTTGCGACGTCTTGTCCCAGAAGCGGGCGTCTGGGTTTGACGAGGGCGAGGGGGTTGTCATTGTTGAATGTCTTGGGGCGGGGCTATTGGTTGGGTGCGGTGCGGTTCTTGTTGATGATGGGATGGAAAATAATAATACACGGGATCCAAGATTGCGGGGATTGGGTCTGAAAAGGATTGTTGTTATTCGAACGGGAGTTGGAGCTCTGATGGTGGTGATGAATGCACTCATATTGAGGGAGGTTGGATACCTTGGGTGCTGTGCCGAGGCATGCCATCCCCAATTGCCACGTCACGTCCAGACGAGGGCGTCGCGCCAAGGCATTTGAGTCGGAGCGGGGTGACGCCGCGCATTACGTTTTCTCTCCCCCCCCCTATCAGCAAGCTGCCCTCTGTTTTTGAGTCACTGGACTCTTGTCTCACATGCCGTCGCTTTGCGCCGTGGCCCATGGTGTTGCATTTCGCGTATGCCCTCCAATGGAAAGCCCGAGTGGCGCTGAGCTCGGCCCTAATTTCTACTCGTTACAGGGCAACAGGCAAAAAAAGGTAAGCTGGACGACGGAGACATCCGGAACCTGGGCTGCTGGTGTAGTATACCTCCGGCACTGTCTCCTTCACTACATGGTTCGAAATGACTTTCTATAAATACTACAGCGCGCTCGCCAGCTGGATGAAGGACGAAAGTGCTGTCACAATAAAGAACCATCGCTAAATTCGTGTCAGTGTAGGTTTGCCTCGTGGAGCATACTAGGTTCCAAAATGATGATAGGTTTGGTGGTTTAGTACCAACACCAGCGGAATACTCGTAATACCACCGCTCGCTGGTATTTACGCTGGTGAATAGTAGTAAGTAGCTGTTAATAGCACCTTGCAGGGGGAAGTGCGTTCTTTCCGCATGGTGGTGCAGAGGTTGGTAATTCGTTGCCAGACTTGTATTCTTTCTTTCCCCAATTCGCAGATCTTAATAAGTTCTAGTCCCTCCAGGTATCTAGGTTAGACTAAGGTGGCTGTGATTATTAGAAAGTTTTGCTCGCCTCCTTCGTTGCATGGAGACTCGTCCGCAACAGTGCAGATGACTTGGGACCGGGAAACCCCTTTTCCTTTGCTCTTACCTCCTTCATATGGAAGCTAGCCCACATATGTTTAATCTAATAACTGACAGAGCCTTGTCAACGATGTAGATATTATATCATGTAATTCCAGGGGTAGTAAAACCGACTTTGAAATACATTCTGTCTAAAGTGTTTTGATTTCCTTCCCCTCTTCACCCAGGTACAACACATATATGCTCGTCACGGAATACGATCCTTCTTCTTATACATGAGCAATCTGCTCAAGATTCCATCTTTACATAGCTACAAAACAAAACTTCCAGTCAACGGAACCAAGTGGTACTCACATTCCCAACCTTCTCCACCACCGTAGTCACCCCCTCGCCCCCCTCGCCTTTCCCCTCCCACACGCGGTTCTGCAGCGTGATCTTGATACGGCTCGTGATCCACTCCTTGGACGTAGGCGCCCTCCCGGGCTCGTGCGCCATGGCCACGCCGGCCTCGCGCAGGACGGGGCTCTCGCGCAGCAGCGTGTTGATGACGACGTCGTCGTTGGGCAGGCAGAAGTAGTAGACGCCGCAGCGGTCGCGGCCGCGCTGGTCCGCCGGCGGCTCCACCACGCGGTGGATGGCGGCCTTGAAGTAGCCGCCCGTCCACCAGGCCATGACCTCGCCGGCGTTGACGACGATGGCGCCCGGCACGTGCGGCACGTATTTCCACTTGTCGGTGCCGTACTCGCGGACCTGGAGCCCCGCCGTCGGCTGGCTGAAGAGCAGGCTGAGGCTGGTGAAGTCCTGGTGGCCCGCGAGCCAGAGCCCTTTCGTTTCTTTTTTTTCTTCTTCGGTATACGCGTTGTAGTACCGCATGTAACGGGCGTACGTCTCGTCGCGGCGGGAGTAATCGTGCAGCTTCACGAGGCAGTCCTCGTCGTCGTCGATGCCGAGCGCGATGGCGAAGAGCCGCAGCAGCCGGAAGAGGACGTGCTTGTGCGTCCGGTCGATGAAGCCCTGCATCTCGTCACGGAAGGGCGCCATGCACGCCGGCTGCTCCCGCCGCGTCATGTCGCGCGGGACGTTGAAGTTCTCGATCCGGTCGCGCACCTCCCCCGCCGTCCGCCAGTGGCTGAGCGGCTTGAAGCCGTGGTACGAGCCCTCGGTGCTCATGGGCGCCTCGAGCCGGCGCTTTTCTTCTGGCGGTGTGTGCTTGAGGATGTGGTGGCCGATGTCGACCTGGCGCGTGATCTCGGCCTCGGTGAAGCCGTGGTTGCGCGCGACGAAGAAGCCCTGCGTCGTCATGGCCTGCCGGATCTGCTCCGCGAGCACGGCCCGGGCTTCCGGTCCGTCGTCGTAGCGGCCGAGGTCGACCTCGACTAGGTTGACGTATTCTAGCGGCTCTTTGGTCGGCGGCGCCGGCTCGAAATGGTCGACGGGTGGGAGGAGCTTGATCGCCATTGTGGTTGGATCGTCGGGTTACCTAGTTGGTGTTGTTTGGGTACCTAAGCTTAGGAATGGAAATGCTAAAGGGACTTGATGGAAAAATGGAGCTGTGCTTGTGCTGGCTGGGGAGCTAGAGAGCATACGGCAAGAACTTTTGACGCGGACAGATCTGAATATTTATCCTTCTCGTCGGGAATCCAACAAGTACGTAAAATTAGGTTGACAAACCGTAGATATCTACATGCACCCATGGTAAGGTACCCGCCTAGGTGTCTGCTACCAAGCCGCGATTCGCGCACCCTGTGAGAAGAGGCCGCCAAACCCATTCGCCAGCAGGAAATCCCGCAAGACAGACAGACAGACAGAACACGGGTTTTGCCGTGAGACATTGTTGAGCTCGACATGGGTCGGACGGCTTCCGCAGACAGAGGCGCTGCCTCGCCCGACGAATAGAGGCCGAGTTGGGACGCTACCATTGGGCTTCTTAGACACCCACCCACCTATGTCGTATGTCGAATCGGTGCATCCGAGGTATGGCCGAAGGGCGCTGGACTGGTCTCAGGTAGAGGGCGAATGTTTTTCGTCTGGGCCTGATTCGTGATTTGTTGAGCTGGAAAGATCGACAACTACCTCACCTACCGCGAAAAGCAAAGACCAAAGAAAAAAATTCAGGCTGTGCGACGCTATCGGGATTTCCGAGGACGTTGGCGAATGCATCTACTGCCACCTCAGCTGCTTCTGTTCACGGATAGACCTGCCAGTTGAGGATATGTTCAACGGCAGCTACGTATGTGGCGTGTGAAGCTGCTTGGTGGCCTGCGACAAATCTTTTCTATTCCGTTTGTCGTCCTGAGCCGGAGTACATGTAGGGTGCGGTTGATTCTACCTGCTGTCACCTACTTCCGGCCCACAAATCAAGCTTAAAACGACGCGTCATAGTCACCAGAGGTAGAAGAGAACTGTCCGCTCTGATGTGATCATCCATCTTGCAGCCTACTTCCCAAGTAGGTATAGCTGACCCGACGCCGGCCGTCCTTCCATAAGGTACGCCAAAATTCAAACCACATCATCCATCGAGCCCAGAATGAACACTTTACACCAAGTCTGCTTATTCCCCGACATCCTCAATACCTTACCATCCCCACCTTCATTTCCCATCACCACTCCCAAACAAATCTCGCGCAAACGCGAAAATCTTATCAAAGTCATACTCAACCCACCTAACATCCGGCTGCAGCCCGGCAAACTTCCAGGTGCCCCCGACCTTGACATACCAGTGCTTGTTGGTCCCGTGGGCGTAGCCGCGGAGCAGCACCTCCGTCCTGGAGGCGTCCTTGTACTTCTGGTGCGGCGCGTAGATCTGGTGGTGCCCTATGGCCTCGGTGGGCGAGACGAGCTCCCACCGCGTCGTGGCGACGAGGTGCTGCGTCATCAGGAGCGGGTCGCCGAGGAACGCGGGGTTGGACATGAGCGCAATGAACTCCTCTGCCGGCATGGCTTCCCAGAGACGGCCTAGGATGGCGCGGTAGTCGACCTGTGTCGCCTCATTCTGTTAGTCCCTTGCTCCCCTGGTTCTGTTCTAGTATAGTGTAGAGGTCGGGTAAGGGTAGGCGCTGAGATAGGGTAGGTAGATGAAGCAGGTTGGTACTGACCCGGAGGGTTGGGGCAATGCCCTTTCGAAGACGGTCCCAGTCTTTGGTGTCATAACTCTCCGCCCACTCGAAAAGCGCGGCTTCGAGACCAGCCCGGTCTACCGTGTGTTAATATGGTGACTTGTTTCAAACTCATGCTAAGTAGTGTATAGTGTGGACTGAAGGTGTAGATGGTAGATGGTAACAACAGCCTCTTCTTACCTTCCGAGGAAACAAAACGCTGCTCAGCTGAGTCCATTGAATGCAGATGAAAGGGTGTGTTTTTTCCAAGACAGAAAATTGTTCGTATATTTTGTTGATCCAGTGGAGCAAATCCGTAGCGGCAATGATGAACCTTTTATCCCGCCAAGAACACTGGCAAACCTGACAAATGCCCATGCTGGACTTCGGACCAGGTTGGTGGTCAGATACAAGGCTTGTGTTCTCAGCCACCGTTCCGCTACGATACATGTATCCAGATCCAGCCTTCTTCCGAGGCTTAGACCGATGTCAGCAGGAGCATGACTGGGTCACATTTCCAAGTCGAGTGATACAAACACGTCGTTTTAATCCAAACCGGCTGATCTCGGGTTAAGCTCATCACGTGGCGATTGTTTGTTCCTTAATGAGAAAGGATCTCCGAATCAAACCGCATAGCCTCGATGTGGATAGCCAACCTGAGTTAAATCCAGTCCTGAGCAGGGATTGACCGAGCCTGAGAAGGGTGAGCAACGTCACGTGGGCGATGGACAAAAACGGAAATTCTGTGTGCCTGGATTCCTCGCACATTATAAGGGATCCGAGTCATCGCGTTCGGATTCCGGAGACAACCCCGAGGACTCAGCGGCGGGGAGGTCCGAAGCGTCTGGGGCGGGCGCCGCGTCGCACGAATTACTCGTGTCCCTTGTTGATTATCTGCCTCGTTCAAGTAATTTCACTTAGGAACAGGTATATACCTCAAAGTTTATACCACATAGTTCATAGTACCTAATCCAGCCATGCATTTTCCCATACATCCAGGTACCCCTAAGGCCAAACCCCGGACAGAGTGGGTCATCCAAATGTCATCCAACTTATAACCATCATCCTCTTCTCGAGGTGTGGCGAACAGATAGTTCATCAGAAGCCGACAAAGTCGCCCAACTCAATGTTCGGCGAGATATACGGCTTTGGCCCTTTGATTCGGACCTGGGTCGACTGCTCAAATGCGTACGCCAACGAAATCAGCTTCTCCTCGGTAAACAGTCCACCCAGAAAGCTCAAGCCAAATGGAATGTTGGGCCCCTGCTGCACGAGCCCCCTCGCATTGGTGGTGATGTTCCAGGTCACAGGGTAGAAGCCCAGCGGCACCGTGATGATAGGGGCGCCAACGATGGCTGCGCGGCCGGCGGCCTGGCTGGTGGGCATGATGATGGCGTCCAGCTGGTTACGAGCCACGGCACCCAGGAGACCGCCCTCGCCGCCCCAATAGTAATTCTTCTGTAGATCCTCCCAGAAGCGAATATCCGTGTTGTTGTACCCGAGCTCGAGAGCCGCGTCCCAGCGCGCCGTGTTGCGGTCGGGGTACTGCTCGCGCGGGTCAGATTTGGTGTACTCCAGCACATCAGCGAGGGAGGTGACGTTGTTGGGGTTGTAAGAGAGTTCGGCGAGGTAGGCGGCCAGATCCGAAACAAAGTCGGCGCCGAGGACGATGGTCGTAGTGTTTGGGTTTGCCACAGTGAAGTTGGACTCGACGATGACGGCACCCTCGTGCTGCATGACCTTGACGGCGTCGTAGAAGGCGGCCATCTCGATGGCGGACGAGTTCACACTAAAGGCGTTGTACGGGATACCAATGCGAGCACCGCTGAGTGCCGACTTGTTCAGAGCAGCCAGATAATCCGGGACGGCGCCGTCGTTAGGAATAGTGGACGTGTAGTTGTCGTACGGGTCGATGCCTGACATGGCCTGCAAGATGATGGCGGCGTCCCTGACGGTGCGCGCCATGGGCCCGATGGTATCCTGGTGCGAGCTGATGGGGATGACGAGGTACCGCGATGTAAGGCCGACGGTAGGCTTGATGCCGACCAGGTTACCCTTCTGCGAGGGCGAGATGATGGATCCCGAAGTCTCGGTTCCGATGGCAGCCAGGGCGAGGCCGATGGACGCGGCAACACCACTGCCGCTGGAACTCCCACCTGGGTCCTCGTTGGGGTAGTAGGCGCCTGTTGCCTGGCCACCGATGGCGGTCCAACCGCTGGACGAGTTGCTGCTCCGGTAGTTGGCCCACTGGCTGAGATTGGCCTTACCCAGAAGAATGGCGCCGGCCTGGCGCAGCTTCGCAGCAATCGTAGCATCGCGCGGCACCTTCGCACCGAGTAGGGAATAGGAGCCAGCTGTGTTGTTCATCTTGTCGGCCGTAGCGATGTTATCTTTGAGCAGGATGGGAATGCCGTGGAGAGGACCCAGGGTTGTGCCGTTGGCACGCATGTCGTCCAGTTCGGCGGCGATGGCGAGAGCATCCGGGTTCAGCTCGTTGACGGCATGGAGCACCGGGTTGACCTGCGCGATGCGGGCGAGGTAGGCGGTGACCAGTTCGACGCTGGTGAACAGACCAGTCGAGAGTCCGCTCTGCAAGTCGTCGATGGTGACGTCTTGCAGGCTCGGGAAGGGTGTCCCCTTGATGGAGCTTGCCAAACCACCCCGGGCACCTGTACCGAGCCAGACGGCCGCTGCCGCAATGAGAACCGCCAATCTCGCCATTGTTGTTTTCGTGGTGATAGTCTAGCGAAAATCAAGCTGCTTCCGTCGGAGGGGGCCATCATCTTGTAGACCATCTTGCCGGCCGCATCTTCTAATATTCTCATAATGCCAAGCTGATAAGCCCGTGTCCATTCCCAGTTCCCGGGACTCGGGCCATTGTTTCTTGCTTCGTGTGCCCGTGGACCGCCGACCGGCGAGATAACGGTCCGGCAGGAAAGTCGCCAATGTCACCATGGACGAGATAAAGCTTAAAACGGGGGCGTCGCTCACGGTGAGTACTGTTCCCCAAGGTCCAAAGGCGATGGTAAGAGCTGCATCTCGATTGGAAATCGTCAAGGGGTTGTTTGCGGGGTGAGGAGTCGTTATCGGCGGGGTCGGCGAAAACTAGCGAATCCTCGCTGCACCCCACTCCGGGACATCGGCAGCGGTGACGTCTTCCAAGTTCCCACGAGGAAGGTGCCAGAGATTTGGGAAGGCGCCCCCATCGCCCTAGACTCGTTGAGGATCGGTCTCAACTCCTGGGGTCAGCAACGCGCAGTGCCTTGATCGGGCTTTGCGGAAATCACTCGAATTCCTACATCTTCTTCACTCCATCTCTTTAACATATCCTTCTTGCAGCTGTTTTCTTTGTTGCGACAGATCGAGACTGTTGCTAACAACAGAGCATCTTGGTGCGATCCTAGCTCTCAGGAACCTTAAGAAGAGGGCAAGGATGCTTTGAATTGTGAAGAAAGAGTATCTGGGACTGGGGAGAAGAACTTCAGCATTTTTGTAGCCTCATTACCTACCTTAGGGATCAGTCTAAACATCTTAGTGTTGCTTAAAGAGTCATACACAGCGCAACTTCCGAAGCTAATACAGTGAAAAGTACAGCGAGCTGAATGTAGATAGGTTGCCTACCTACGTACCTACATGTATCCTGTGCTGTCTAAGCTACCAGGTAGCTGGCTGGAATGAAACACTAGCAAACGAAACAAGCGTAATGTGAACAGATGAACACCGATCTAGTTCTGTGGAGCAGACTTAGGATTGAATCACTTGGCGAGGGTGTTATATCGGCCTCCATTCCTTTTCCCGACTTTGACTCCCTCGCTCGCACCTGGGGACTAGGAGGTAACCAGCCTTTACGAACCCAATCTTAGTAGGTAGATAATTAACCAACATCAGGTGTACCATAGTGTCTAGAAGCAAAAAGGTCCTGTTTGTATTAGATAATACAAACACGACCTGCCTAACAAGGTAGATACCTCACCCCAGGCTATTTCCAGCGGCACACCTACCTTGCCTCCCTCCCATCTCATCTCACCCAAGCACTTACCATACTTTACCCAGGTATGTACCCCGGTTACCTCTTCCCAAAAAATGCACAGCCACAGCTTGCTTACGTTACTCTTATATACATACATACAGCTATGGAAAACAAGAAACAAATGAGTATCGGACATACCTCGGCACAAAATACTCCGTCACTGCCACCTGTCACCAACACCACCGCGTCCCATCATCAAGTAATACGAAATTTTCACTAAAAATAACAAGGCCTGAGCTTTCAGGCAGCAAAAAGATTTAATACTTTTGCGGTTTATGTGGATCGAACACATGACCTTCAGATTATCAGATTATGGAGGAATCTTCAGTCTGACGCTCTCCCAACTGAGCTAAACCCGCCTGTTCATATTTTGCATGTAGATGCCGGCGCCGCTTTGTGGCCCGTTGGCGAGCGGGACTCGGCGTCGTAGCTCCCGGTATCGGGCTGATACATAAGGCTTGGTGTTTCTTTGGTGGGTTCTGTGTAACAGTTAGGTTTCTTAGGGCTGACAGCTGGTGGGGCGAGGCAGGCGGGTTCAGGGGTTCAGGGGTTCGCATGAACCATCATGCATGCCATGCACGCCACGCGGGCACTGGGTAGAGAACAAATACTCGATCAGGAGAATGATAAGTAATGCCATCCAAATTGTCTATGAATATCGCTATATGTATGTCTATACCGTATACTGAAAATGCACAGCCGAATCAAAGCCCCGAAAGTATGGACAGGGTAACGACCGTCATCCCTTGATACACCGATCCTCTGGAAACATATGTGATGTCCAGGTAAAGAATGTTAAACCTTTTCCCTCTCTAGTATTGTGCACCTCTGCCCTGCGCAACTCCCCGAGCCGTGAGAGCAAGAGCAGACATCATGTTCCCAGCACCGTACTGCTCTCTATAACCCTTGCTGTGGCCTGACTATGCCAAAATGCATCTCGCCTTGGATACGCCTTGAGCAGCGCAAGGGCCTCTGCCCTGATTGATGCATCTGCGCACCTCGTTGCCGTGACAAGAAGTCCCGGTGTCGTCCCGTGGTCCATGGTGAAAACTTCAGTGCAACCAGCTGTCCTCGGCTGGTTGGCTAGCACAACCTTGCTGAGCTGGATGATCTCACGGAACCGTGGCACCTCAGTAACATCATTTTGGCTGCTGTGCAGACAAGCCCAGACGGAGTGGTACTGTAGTCGCAGTGCAGTTACCTGGAAGTACAGTTCCCTATCAGTGGAGGCATGGGAACAAGCATCCTCATAGAGCGGACTGAAGGCGTCGAGCCATTGCTGGAGAAGAACCATTTGGTCATTGACCATGGGGCTGTTCGGTCCCGCCGTTGCCATCGACCGTATGAGTTGGTGTTGAACCGAGTCGAGGCATTTTCGGGCTACCTCCATATCGGTGAACGCAGCGGCAGGCGTCAGTTCGTCGCGTCTTGGCGGGCAAAGATACACTGGTGAGGGCGATAGTGGCTCCTGTCGCAGTGTCCGAGCTGTCCAGGAGACGCATTCAAGGCGCCGGAAGATCAGAAGTATCTCGTTGTCCAGGACGAACGGCCCCGGGGATGCGGCACGGTAACCGCCGGGGTCGGGCGTCATCGTCTCGTGGGAGCACATGAATTGCTCTACAATCATGAGTCCGTGGTTGATGTGGTTGATGGCGGCGTCGGGGCTATCATGGAGCGCCTCAAAGCACGCAAACATGCCGCAGGCCACGATGGCTACTCGAAGGGTGTAGTCGGAGTTGAGATTCTGTTGAAGCCGGACGAGGCGCAGTGCGTGGCCGTAGTACGTGATGGCGCGATTGTAATGGGATGTGCCCGTTGCAGGGACTGTCGAAAGACCTGGGACGGTGTTGGGAGAGAAGGCGCTGGCCAGGGCCCCTACGGCCATGGCTGCGAAGCGGATGGCCGGCTCGGTACGGCTGAGCTGTGGTATCGTCTGACTACAGAGGCCGGACACAAACCAACCGCCACCTAGATTGTCGGCAAGGGCAGCCCATTGTTGAAGATAGGTTTCTTCCCACTGCCCATCACCCAGACTTCCTTCTTCGTTCGCCGTGCTCAAGTCGTTCGACGAAGTGGAAAACTCGACCTGTGCGGGTGGCGTCGATGCCTCGTCCGTGTCGGCCTGTGAGGAAGCCGGTGACTTCGACCTGTCACGCTTAGACGAACTGTCCAACATGCTGTATCCTTCGCATGTACCCTGCCACTTGAGACACCGTTGGCAGGCCGGCTTCGCTTCATCGCATTTGACATGTCGTCTCCTAGAAACAGTTTAGCGCAATGAGCAGGGAAAGGTGGGAAGCCGACACTCACTTGCCTGCACATGCGATTAGCTTCAAACTTGATCATCCAAAGGAGTTCAACCTACAAGTAATGCAGCCAGAGCGAACCTTCGGCACACTTGCGCGGGTTGCCCGTGGTCTATGCTGGAGGGTGAAGACAAAAGATCTGGGACCACCTTTTCCGTCTCTGCTGGGCACGTCAGCGTCAGCGTTTTAGTGATCGATATGCGGTATGTAATTAATGCCTGACTGACTTGTCTTGAGCCGTTCCAGGGATGGGAGTGGATGACCGGAGGGGAAATGGATCTGACTCGGGATGAGGACGGGCCATAGCGGGTATGTCTGGCGATGCAACAGATACGGGCGATGAGCCAATGGGTGCTCAGCGGTTTGTGCGTTCGAGTACAAATGGCATGAGGAGCTGAAGATCGAGCACATCTCAACTGCTGACAAAGTTGGGGATGGTCGCGCTTAAGTAGCACGGGTAAGGTCGATGGCCTGGGACGCGAAAGGGGGAGATGGGGACGAGCATCGTCGGTGCTGCGCGCATCATGCGCGACAGCCCCTGGACGAGGGGAGAATTGGCAGCGGCGAGAGGCAAGCGGCAAGCGGCAAGCGAAAGGATGGGAGGGAGGGAGACGGAAACGGCAAATGCTTGGGACATGGGGATATTGGGCATCGCCGCATCAACTCGTCTGCCGGATCCCACTCAGGCTGCGAAAAATGCACACATGACGATGTCAGAGGGAGGTACCACAGTCGACAGTCGACGGGGAGGTACGAGGTACACATTGAGGGCTGGATGGCAAAGGGAGAGCCCGCCCCTCGACGTGAGGGGATGTATGCTGCCGCCTTGGGGCTGAGATGAAGAAACAAGATGGGAGACGGGCAACCTGGCAAAGTGACTGCCTCGGAAATCTGGCATGTGAGATGGGAATGGAGGGTAGGCTAAGAGCACGTTGAATGGATGCTGGGGTATGGCGAGCGCTCAGTGGTGGTGGCTAGTCAGTGGTGGCTGCCCGGGGTGAATTAGGTGCTCGTCGAGGTGCGGTGTAGGACCCGCATCACCCGGACGTGCTTTCCAGATGCCATGGGTGTTTGACGACGCAATTAGCAAGCGCGATGGCTCTCCTTACGTGAACCGCCGGAGACTAAGGGCAGGTGCGAAAAGGCCTGGGTGGTCGCCCTCCTCATTCGCCTCTTTTTCTCCTGTCGCTTTCTCCCCGATGTTGCATCTCTCAGGCACTCAGCCCTACGCTACCCCAATGTTGAGGTTGGGCCATGACATGAGTAATTAGCCCGGGCGACCAACGTCCATGGAGCAGCCGAGTGGTGGCGCTTGGCCACTTGCTTGGAAGCACGGCTTGCTCCCCCGTTTTTCGGGGGTCCGGTTGTGAGGGTAAGGTAGAGATGTCACTGTGGGGGTGGTTTAACTGTATGGGGGAACGCGGGTGACATTACGGGCTCGGGGTGATTCCCGGAATCCTGTTGCCTTGTTGGTCGCGCTTGTTCGGTGCGGTGATGCGGTGTGCGGGCGGGCATGCGGCCGCATCCACCCAAGACCCAAGGAAGGCGCAGGTTTGGAGGCAAAATTCCACGGAAGGAGCCATAAGGTCTCAGATCAGATCACCCAAACATTTTACTCTCCAAAAAGACCAAGAATTAAGAGGCGAACATTATTTCGGCACGGAATTCTCTACATCGCCGTCAATTGATCGAAATCCTTCCTTGACACTCCACACTGCAGCAGTGTTTGTCAGCCTACGTAAGCACCCACATCGCCTGATAAGAACTCGCGAAAGGAAGACAGCGCTCGAAAGGACTTCCATCGCAAATGCAGGTTGCCTCCCTCCCCCAGCAACACGTCGGCGCGCGTCAACGCATCGACCCAGCGCCCCGAGCAGCAGCATAATTTGGCGAAGGATCAAGACGCCCTCGGGGCAGGCAGCGCAAGAAACCGATAGCGAAGCAAGCAAGCACACCAGCGCGCCATCGACCCCTCCACGGGCCAAGTCATGTCGCGACCCGGCCGGCGAAGGACCGTCGAATCGCGGAGGGGAACACGTGGAAACTTGGGGGCGGGCAACTGTGCCCCAAACGCCAAGCCGCCAGGGGACGGGGCACCTCCCAGGCTCTGAGAATCTGGTCCTCCAACCACGGCAGCACAGGCCAGCTGGTCAAGGGTTCGGTGCGCGATGGGACACTGATTGACTCGCTGTCCATGTTTGCTTCCGCCATCCATGGCGATGCAAAGCAGCCGCAGCAGAGGTCATGGCGGTCGGCTCCCAGAAATTGGCACCGAATCAGAAGATGCGCTCTGGCCACAGCAAGTGTTGATGAACCACAACTCTCTGGATCTCTCTGGGTCTCCTAACTCCATCAGGGGAGAAAATCCGGCAGCCCTTCCGCAGGCTGCAAGTCCACCGGGTCCGCGTCCCTTTCTTCACCACCCATGAGTGGTATTGTACAAATCAATTCCAGAGTCGCTGTTCTCAGGACCTCCTCCCCTCCCGCACTGATGCGACAACCGGTTGGGGGCATGCAGGGCCAAACCATATAACGCCCCCAAGCTAGGCCCTTCCATGGGTCTTCTAGAAGGTCACCTGTCCCCCCGCCAGAGTGTCCCCCAAAAGTACGAATACTCGCCCGGCAACCGAGCCGGATGCAATATCCATTGTGGCCTGCGCTGCAAAGTGCGGTGTAGTGCGGGTGGTGCCCTGATACCGCCGGAATCCAGCTTGCAGATGCAAGGGCGGGACCGATCATCCTTCGCTGGTGGAGGTGCGACAGTCCCCTCATGGGTGTGCTGCTTGCATGTTCGGAGGAGGCACAGGAAACAGTCGCCACGAGGGACCCCAGCCAGTGTGGTTTGTCCTCCCGCCATCCCCTTTCCCTCCATCAATCACCCTCTGGGCTCTAGCATCGCTGGGACATATTTTGAAGGATCATGCAAGTGTCGGTGCCTCATTTCGGTTCACCTATCCCTTCATTGCAATGGGCAAAGATGGGGCTTGTCGAGAAAGCCTCTGCTGACAAAGAAGGGCTCAATTTATAGAATCGGGCCAGAAGTTTTAATTGCCTAGCGCGGTTGCGGAGAGGCCCCGGTCAATGATCTACCCCTTGGGAGTGGAGATTTCAACGTGCAAAGCAAAGCTGAGCAGCGGCACAGCCCTACGTCCTACCTTCTCCATCAAGCATCGGCTATCAACTGCTTGGCGACCTCTGTACAGTTTCCCACTCTCATTGGCCTCATCCGTGTTGAGTCAAATTGGTAGCAGCGGGCTGGCATTTCTCGGTGAGCGATCAATTTGTCCTGGAACGA
>Ga0247769_1000136_pt1 | contig 14870 bp, 15 predicted proteins | sample UWRJL166409R6_FD_179942 | JGI IMG/M metagenome (GOLD analysis project Ga0247769, IMG submission 179942) | Plant litter microbial communities from Arlington Agricultural Research Station in Wisconsin, United States - UWRJ-L166-409R-6 | ecosystem: Environmental > Terrestrial > Plant litter >... | reverse complement strand
GTGAGTATACGGATGAACCTGTTCAGAAAGTACGCCGGACTTCAGCATTCGAGACTGCACCCAGTCAAATATCCTGCGAGCTTCAGCGGGGCGATTTGTTTCCAGGTAGTACTGTGCCTGCCACAGTGTAGTGATGAACCATGGATTACCCATGCTGTCCTGTTCGACGCGGTTGTAGGCATCGTGCTCGTAGCGAGGCAGCGGTAGAACATCCTGCTCGCCGCTCCCGAAGGTTTGTTCGATTGTTTTGAAGCTCGCGATTATTTCATTTGAGCCAAGGTCGAACAGACCGAACATGAAGGCACCATAAAAACTGGAAACATCGATAGTATCGTCATACATGATGTCAGTTTTAGCATCAGCGGACTTATGAACGTAGCCTTTGTAGAAAAATTGCTTGTCAGGGTTATAAAGCATTTTAGGGGCGGCATTATGTATGTCGTCGGCTACATTTTGCCACTTAACGGCGTCATCAGCATGGCCGGCTTCTTCGGCGAGCTTGGCAGCAGACAGAAGCGCTGCATAGACGAGAGCCGTACTGTAGGTCGTGGTCAAGAATTTTTCCTCCCACAGATCGTACGTCGCGTGCGGCAGCTTGGTTGTCTCGTCTATATAGCTGATCATAAAATCAGCCATCGGCTTGATCAATGAATCGTAGAATTCCGCCAAAACGGTTTTATCTTTCGTGGTCTCATACAGCTGGCCGAACAGGAAGACCACCACCGCAGTTTCGTCCTCCTGGATCGGGGCGATCGTGCGAGCGCCAAAAATGTAAGGATGCCAGCTACTGCCCAGAGCGCCATCCGGTTGATACTTGTGCATCAAGTAGCCATCCTTATGAAGTCCGCTGCGGCAAAAGTCGAAGAACGCCATCACTTCATCGCGATACCCAAGCCGAAGCAGCGGCCACAGCGCAAACGCGCCGTCACGTGGCCAACAGTACGCATAGGCGTCACGAGCGTAGTTCTTCATGGTTGTGTCGGTGCTGGCGATGACTGCGCCATGCTTGTCCATGTGTGATTTCAGGATGAGCAAGCTCTTGCGAACCGCAGTTCGCATTTCCTCAGGCATTGAACCTATGACTTCCTCGGCCGGCGCCAACCATTGCTGCCAGAAGAGGTGAGTGACCTTCAGTCGCTCGAAAACACCTTGCTCGCGGATACGATGATGCAAGTCGATGGCCGCCTGTTGATTCTTGGCCGCGGCAATCCAATACGACACCCTAGTCGAGCTGTGCGCCTCAAGTCGTTCGGTAAAGCCGACCACTGAATCAACCGTGCCGTGTTCGACATTGTTGCGTGCTAGCTCGCCGTCCTCAGCGTCGCGGTATGTTCCATCGTCGCTACCAAGATTGAATAGGCCGACCGAGTATTGGTCGAATGGTTTGCCCTCGTGATCCTGCCCGCTGATGACAAATGCGCGGCGACCCTTGTAGTGGAGGATTGCTCGCTCGCCAGGAATATACTGAGCTGTGTCACCATTAAGGCTGTTATAGATCAAGAACATCTGGTGCAGAAAGATTCGCACCTCACGCTCGCGGTTGAAGCCATTAATGATGTGGATGTTGCGCATGAAGGCATGCTCGTGCGCGTCGACCGCGTCCTGGAACTCCAGCGTAATGCCGAGCTCTTTATTCGTAGCCCGCGTCAAACCAATGAGCGTGTTGTCGTAATAATCCGATTCAACAACCCAGTTTCCATCATCCAACCAGCTAAAATGCCCTTCCACCCACACGCCAACACGGTGGCGTAGGTGATTGGCCATCGAATGGTTCTCCAGCCCAACATAGGGATAGAAGAAGTCGTGCACTTCACCAAAATAATTGATGCCCACGTGCATCGTGCCGTTACTTAAGACTATCGGCCTGGCCATCGTTCGCTTCTGCCCTCCCTAGCTTTAATGGCGCGCAAACGCACATCTTTCAGCGCGTTGCAAAATGCTATAAATCCATCGTACGGAGACTCATACGGGCTAAAATATGCGTGCACATCGCCGTCCGTGAAGTACTTCGTACACATATAGTATACGTGATCCGACGTCTGTAAGCGACGCCAGTCGTCGATCAATTGGCGATCACCAGAGGCCAAAATGTCATCCTCCATGGAATAAAGTTCCGTAATGGCTTGCTGCTGCATGGCATTGCCCACCCAGGCGCTAAGGTCGCGCTCGGTATCAGCCCAGGTGATAGTCTCGGGCACATCGACCGTATCAACCGGCTCGAAGGCATCAATCGCTTCGCTAATGGTCATAAAGCCGTTGCCTTCGGTCTTCAGGAGCTCAACAGGCAAATGCTCCAGAAAGTCGAAGATGCCCGTCTCGTGCCACTGATGCTCGCCAAATGTCTCGTAGTCCATGAAGAGATTGACGTTGGTCTGCTTGTCGTCCAATTCATTCACCCAGCGCGCAAACTTTTCGGCCGTCAGCGGCCATTCGCTCCATTGCTTGTCGCTGAAGCGGAAGGCGATGTCGTCGCTCATGCGGTAATTCTTCATCAGCAGACGAATGTTCTCGGTGTAGCGTGGGCGATATACAAAGTTCGGGCTGCGCCAGTCGAGCACCGGATCCCAGCCTTCGGTTATGATGCCTTTATAGCCAGCCTGCTCAGCCCAAGCAGCGAGGTCGTTATTGTAGCTCAGCTCAGTATTTCGGAAGACTTTTGGAAAAACACCGAACACATCGCGAACCTTATCGTGATGCATGCGCACCTGCTTCTCGAACTCAAAGCGCGAGTAGAAGAAGGCCAGACTGTGGTAATACGTCTCCGCTACGATCTCGACCCGACCAGTAGCCACAAGATCCTTGAAGCTCTGGAGCGCCTCAGGCGACCACATCTCGAGCTGCTCCAGTACAGTGCCCGTGATCGACATGCTGAGACGGAATTCGGGATGCTTGGTCAGGATAGCGAGGAGACGCTTGTTGGTCGGGATATAACTTTTGGCTGCGACTTTGTGCAGAATTTGCTCGTTGCTGGTGCGGGCATGATAATTTGCATCAGAGAAATAATTGTGGTCAAACCCAGCATCGAAAATCGTATAGTCACGCACCCGAAACGGCTGATGCACGTGCAAATATAGTACAACAGCTCGTTTCATACAGTCACCGCCTCGGCCGTGTGGAGGTTTTGGTACAGGTCCTGACACTTTTTAGCTACATCGTGCCACGACAGGCGAGCAAACTCGCTCTGGACGTTATGCATGAGCGCGTGCTGCAGAACCGGCTGTTCGGCAACGGCAAGGATATAATTTGCCAGCTTGTCCGTATCCCAGAAATCAAACTTCAAAACGCTCTTCAGCACCTCGCCGGCGCCGGATTGCCTAGAGAGAAGCACGGCGTTTCCGGTGCCCGCAGCTTCAAGCGCCGTGAGGCCAAACGGCTCGGACACACTCGGCATCACAAACATATCACCAATCGCATACGCGTCACGCCAGCGTTGACCACGCAAAAATCCAGTGAAAATAATATTATGCGCGATACCGAGCTCTGCGGCCTGCTCTAAAAGTTCGTTGCGAAGCTCACCGTCGCCTGCGATCAGGAAGAGTACCTTTTCGTTCCGGTTCACAACGCGCTCAGCGGCCTGGATCAAATAGCGCAAACCCTTCTGCACGGTCAGCCGACCGAGGCTTACGACAACTTTATAACCTCGCTTTTTCATCTCCTCGAGGTAAACGTAGCTCCCAGCGAAACTGACATCCGTAAAATCGCCCGGATCGATGCTGTTATGCACGACCTGAATCTTGTCCGCAGGAATCCCATACCCCCGGACAATGATATCCTTGGTGACTTGACTCACTGCCACGACCCGGTCGGCCATATGAAGCGCGTTGTATTCGATTTCGTGCACCAGAGGATTACCGTTGTGCTCACCGGAGCGATCGAATTCAGTGGCGTGCACGTGAGCCACCAGAGGCTTACCAGTAATCTGCTTGGCGCGCATACCAGCCTCGAAAGTAAGCCAGTCGTGAGCGTGGATAATATCTGGGCTTTTATCCATCAGGTACTCCTCGACGAATGCCGTGTAACGCTGCTGTTGGCCGCGCAAATCCTTAGGAGTTACGTGGTCGCACGTTTCGGTTTCACAGTGATAGCAATAGCTTTCGTAAGCGCCGCCAAGGTTGGCCAACTTTTCAGCTGTGATAGGCATAGCAGGAGTGACCTTCATGAAATCGATATCATGAGGCGCATCGTAGGGGAGCACAAAATCAATAGCAACGCCTTGCGCGGCAAGCGCGCGGGACAGTTGATAACAAGCAACTCCTAAACCACCACTGTTATGCGGGGGCAGTTCCCAACCGAGCATCAAGATTTTCATTGCGCTTCTCTATGCACCCTCGTTTGCCTCAAGTATAAGCGTTATGCTTGTCTTTGACAACTGTGAGTCGGGGTATCGAGGTGCTGCGCGAAGCCAGGGTGGGTCAAGCGAAGTGCAACCAGAGTGTAGTCGCCGAAGGCAGATTACACGCTGCGTAAAACGCACACTTTGAATACGTGCAGCACCTCGATGACACTCACCCTACACCTTCTTCTTATCAAACTTCTTATCAATTCCCAGCGAATGCACCACAACATAAATAACCAGCGCAACTATCGCAAAATTCAACAGATCATTCAGGAAGACGCCGTAGTGCAACACTGCATCTTGGCCGCCCGTGCGACCCATTGTCCAGCTAAGACCCTTCAACCCATTCGCCGAGCCCAACAGTAAGCCAACCGGCGGCATAACAACGTTATCCACGAGCGATTTCACGAGCGTCGCCACAGCGCCACCCAGCACTAAACCCACAGCCAGACCAATAACACCTTGCTCTCTAATAAAGTTCACAAATCCACGCGCATAACTGAACATACGATGATACTCCGATTAACTTACTATCCATTATATATGGTTAAGTCACGCTTGACGGAGCAAAAATCGTGCTTTTATGCTATAATTACCGTAAAGGAACATGGCCCAGCAACAGATAAGGGTCATTTATTTTATGATTTCACCAGACAAAATTCGCAACATCGCCATTATCGCGCACGTCGACCATGGCAAAACAACCCTCGTTGACGGGCTTCTTAAGCAATCCCATACCTTCCGCGACAATCAGGCCGAGATGAGCCAAACGCTCATTATGGACAGTGGCGATCAGGAGCGTGAGCGAGGTATAACCATTACCGCCAAGCAGACGACTGTCGAATATGACGGCTACAAGATCAACATCGTCGACACGCCAGGACACGCCGACTTCTCTGGTGAGGTCGAGCGCACGCTCAACATGGCCGATGGTGTTCTGCTGATCGTCGATGCCCAGGAAGGCCCGATGCCACAGACCAAGTTCGTCCTCAGCAAGGCGCTTGCTCTTGGCCTGAAGCCAATTGTTATTATCAACAAAATCGACAAGCCAAACGCCCGCATCGTCGAAGTCGAGGATGAAATTGCCGACCTCTTCCTGGAACTCGCCATCAGCGACGACCAGCTGCACTACCCGGTCTACTTTGCCATCGGTCGTGACGGCAAAGCTTGGAGCGAACTGCCAGCCGACCCGACCGCCGAAGCTGACCTGACGCCCATTTTCAAAGCTGTCCTGGAAGATGTTCCAGCCCCAAGCGTCGAGCTGGACAAGCCGTTCCAGCTGCTCGTGACTGCCCTCAGTTACGACAACTTCCTGGGCAAATACTCTGTGGGCCGCATCCAACGCGGCAGCGCTAAGCGTGGCGCCCAGATCGCGCTGATCAAAATCGACGGTACAATTATCAAGTCGAAGATCGACAAAATCTTCACCAACCGAGGCCTGAGCAAGGTCGAAGTCGAAGAAGCCGGTGCAGGCGACATCGTCTCTATCACCGGCATTACCGAGGCGCACATTGGCGAAACACTTGCTGACGCCGAAACACCAGAAGCTCTGCCTGTCCTCGATATCGAAGCACCAACGCTCAAAATCTACCTCGGTCCAAACACCTCGCCGCTCAAGGGTCGCGAAGGGCAGTTCACGACATCTCGTCAGATTGGTGATCGTCTTCGAAAAGAGCTCGAAATCAACGTGGCTCTGCGCGTTGAAGACAATGGCATCGGCTTCCTCGTCAGCGGTCGCGGCGAGCTGCACCTCAGTGTGCTCATCGAAACGCTACGCCGTGAAGGGTTTGAGTTCGAAGTTGGCCGCCCACAGGTCGTGACGCAACTGATTGATGGCATCGAACAAGAGCCGCTCGAGGAACTGATCATCGAAGTTCCTGACGAGTTTGTTGGCGCTATCAACCAAGAGCTCGGCATACGACGCGCCGAATTGAAAGAACAGGTGAGCACCACGAAGGGTGGCACCCGCCTAACGTTCATCGCACCAACCCGCGGCTTGCTTGGTCTGCGCAATCTGCTATTGACCGCCACCAAGGGAACGGTCATTATGAACAGCCTGCCACATGGCTATCAGCCGGTGGGTCCAGCTATGCAGAAGACCCGTAACGGCGTGCTCATCGCAACCGAAGCCGGCTCAACCACACCATACGCGTTGGAAGCAGCTGAAGCTCGCGGCACACTGTACGTGGGTCCTGGCACCCAGGTGTACCAGGGTATGGTCGTGGGCCTCTACAACCGCTCAGAGGATCTCGAGATCAACGTTTGCCGCGCCAAGCAGCTCACCAACATTCGCAGCAGTAGCTCTGATGGTGCCGTACAGTTGACGCCGTACACCAAGCTCAGCCTCGAGCAATACCTCGACTTTATCGAAGATGACGAACTGCTCGAAGCGACGCCGCAAAGCCTGCGCCTCCGCAAGCGCTACCTCGACCCAACCGAGCGAAAGCGACACCACAATAATCGCTAAATAAGACTATAAGTTCTTGTACGCCTCGCCCTCCTGCTTCCGTGGAGGGCGAGGCTTTGCGTTGGGCCAGCTGCAGCGGCGCTAGCTGCTCGAATCAGCTCGAGGCAGGGGAGGCTGCGTAACACTTGGCAACGAATCGGACGGTCATCACATAGCCGTCGTCCGAAAGCCGGAGATAGCCCAGCTTGTGGATGAGGACTTGGATGGCCCTCCCGAGGGTGGAGTCACCGAGCCGGGACCGAATCTCGTGTACCGGCACGGGCTGCCATTCGTCCTTCGTCTGGCAGAACTGAATGATCACGGCAGCCAACTGTTCGGCCTCGTAGTTTCCGAAGGCACCCATCAGGCCACGATCGGCCTTGATGTGCCGCGGCTTGATTGGGGTTTCGAGCTGGAAAGACATGTCATTCCTCTTTCGTTCCGGAAAAACCAACCGCTAAATTATAAAAGATTTTTGTAATACTGTAAATCTTCGATGAGCGAGAGCTGCTTACTGCATTCCTCGCGGGAAGATCAAGCTTTTCTTGATGTAGTAAGTAGCTCTAGCCAGATTCCTTGACAAGAATACGCGATTCATGAGATGGTGATTTTTGATGTCCGCAGAACAAGGCGGCATTTGACCCACTCAGCAACGAAGGGGAACTCCATGCCAAACCTGGGCGCCGTACGAGAAAAGACCCGCGCCGGCCTCGACCATCTGCCCATCCCGACGCGCAGCAAGCCTTCTCGCCGCCGGGTGATCCTTCGACGGGCCGGCCTCGGCGAAAGCGGGCTGATCGGTCTCGGCGTGCTCGGACTCGGTGCGCGGTGGGCCTACGCCAATCGGTACCGCGAGGGTTTCTCCGAGATCCTCACCGCAACTGCCATGAACGACGGCCGGGCCGTGATCTGCCTAACAGACGGCACCGTGCTGGTCATCAGCGCCGCCAACTGGCACCTGGTCAGCGGCGACGCGAAAGTCGGTGCAGGCGCCGACTACAGAGTGAATCGCTGGAGCATCGGAGGCATCCCGGCCGGGGAGATCTACTCCGCCACCAACGAGGCCACCAACGAACCCGGCACGTTCTGAGAACTCGGGCACCGCGGGATCGGGCCGCATTGGCCCACTCGCGGTGCCCACCGCAATCTAGCATTATAATTTTGTACCTAATAAAATAGCAGTATGGATATATCTGACGATCATTTTGCAGCCCTCATCGCCGAAGCTATGGATGAGCTCCCGGAAAAATACATTACCGCGCTTAATAACGTGGTTGTTACGTATGCTGACGACCCGACCGACGCGCAGCGCGTCCAGATGAAACTGCGCACGTACGAAACGCTATTCGGCTTGTACGAGGGCATCCCCCAAACGGCACGCGGCTCAGGATATAATTTGGTGCTCCCGGACAAAATTACTATTTTCAAGAACCCGCTTCTGCACGCGAGCCATAATCCTGAAGAGTTCAAGCAGCACATCAAGCACACGCTCTGGCATGAGATTGCGCACCATTTTGGGCTGGACCATGACCGGATTCATGAGCTTGAGGACAATCATCGCGGATAGATAAAATAGAGAGACAGTTTCCCACTAACCCTTTAGAAAGCTCGATCTTCCCCTGAGGAAGGCAGTGAGCTGTTTACGAGCGGACTGTACTTTCTAAAGGGTTAGCGGAAAACTCTCGAATAATCTTGTAGACATAAACATAATATTGTGCTATAATTAAATTCGCTATAGATGGATATCGAGCCCACGAGGCATATCTCGCTGTTCATTTGCAGCCCGATTACCAATAATAGGCAATCCATCATCTCTATAACATATTTGATCGTTTGCTACGAAAGGCAATATTAACTTTACATGAGAAACAACTCACGCAATTCTTTTTCGCGGCCATCAGACCGTCGCCCAAGCGGCGCCAACAGTGGTGGAATCCGCCGCAATGGTCGCCCAGTCAGCTACGGCCCACAACGCCGCGGCGGTAACCGCAATGGCGGTACCTACATCGACCCTCAAAAATTCGTCAACAAGGCAGTCGCCCCAGCTGAGGAAATCATATACGAACCAAAGCACATGTTTGCCGACTTCCCGTTGAGCGACGCTATTAAGCGCAATATCGAGCAAGCTGGCTACGTCAAGCCAACCGCCATCCAGGATGGTGCAATCCCAGCTATCGTTGAAGGTCGCGACATTATCGGCCTAGCTAACACCGGTACCGGTAAAACGGCAGCCTTCGTTATTCCTATGCTTGAGCGCATCAAGGACAGCCAAAACCGTCCATCAGTGCTCATCATGGCCCCAACTCGCGAACTGGCTTACCAGATCGACGACGAATTCCGCAAATTCAGCCGCGGCATGCGCCTGTACTCTAGCCTGATCGTCGGCGGCATGAACATTGCCCGCCAGATCAGCGACGTCAAACGTGGCCCACAAGTTATCATCGGTACACCTGGCCGTCTGAAGGACCTCGTCAAGCGCGGCGTCCTGAAGCTTCAGAGTGTTGAAATCGTCGTTCTTGACGAAGCCGACCAGATGCTGGACATGGGTTTCATCAACGACATCCGATTCCTGATCGGCGAACTTCCTGAGAAGCGCCAGTCATTGTGCTTCAGCGCAACCATCAACCCTGAAGTTCAGCGTCTCCTGAGCGGCCTGCTCGTAGACCCTGTAACTGTCTCTGTCCGTACCGCCGAAACCAGCGAGCACGTTGAGCAGGATGTTGTCCGCGCCGAGAACAAAGAACACAAGATCGAAGTGTTGGAAGGTTTACTCCGCGAGCCAGAATTCGAAAAAGTGCTGATCTTTGGTCAAACAAAGTGGAGCGTTCAGCGCCTCGCCGAAAGCCTGACCAAGAACGGCTTCCCAGCCGAAGCAATTCACGGCAACAAGACACAACCACAGCGTAAGCGTGCGCTCCAGAACTTCAAGGACGACCGCGTCAAAGTACTGGTTGCGACTGACGTTGCTGCCCGTGGTCTCGACATTCCAAATGTCAGCCACGTTATCAACTTCGATCAGCCAAACACTTACCAGGACTATGTCCACCGCATCGGCCGTACCGGTCGTGGCGGCAAGCGCGGCAAGGCTTTGACCTTCATCGAAGGCCGATAACCGACTGACCGCATAACCAAAATGAGCTCGCACACCGCGGGCTCATTTTGGTTATAATGGGATGGTCGCAGGACGCTACCGAGAGGGAAGGACGCCATGTACAGAATCGGAGGCGGCATACTCATCCTGATTGGTGGCCTTGGGCTGCTCACCAGCCCGACACCGCCAGGAATCGTGAGGGACATCGGCACAGCGTTTTACTGGGGGATAATGGTGATCGGCGGAGTGCTGGTTCTGATCGGCCTGTTCCGACGACCGAAGCCCTGATCGGCAATCGGGCCTGACTGGAGAGCACACCAGCCAGGCCCGAATCTACAAATAATAGCTATGAAAAGCCGACCAATTATTTCTCCGGGTCGGCAAGCGGATAGACGCAGAGCGTCAGATGGGGCGAGTGAGGGTGATCGTGTCGGCGAGTGTCTCGTCGAGGTAGCCCATGCTGAGACCAAACTCAGCCAGACTGGCCACGAGACGCTGCTGCGCCGCGATCACGGCGTCATCGCCCTCAGACTCGTACATGCGAGTCATGGTGATGACCTGGAACGAGAGGTAGGTCAGGAGCAGGCCAGCCGCCGACATCGCGTCGTCAGACAGGACCACATCGCTCCCAGCCTCACCATCAGGCAGGCAGGTCGTCACCAGAGCGGCACCCGATTCGTCGAATTCCACCGTCATGCTCTTGCAGGTGGCCGGAAGGGCCTCCATGAGCGTGAAGATGGCGTACGAGATGGGCGCCGTGGGCTCGAAATTGTCAAAGCCTGGAAAAACCATTGCACCCATCTTTCTGTTGAGACGATTGGGCTTAATATATTAAATCATATTTGTGTAAAATAGTCAATATACTACCCTGTAGGATTAGTACGAATTAATAAAAAATTCTATAATGTATTTGCGCTTTCAACAAGCACGGAGGGGGACTCTTGAAAACTACTGTGGCCAGGATCGGTCTCGTTTTGGCGATCCTTGGCGTCCTCGCGCTGGTCATGACCGGTGCGTACTACCCGTACACGCCACCAGCCTTCACCCACGGATGTGCTGGCGCACTCGCTGCAGGCATCCTGCTGCTCATCGTCTCGGCGATCCTCCCCGACAGTCACAAGTGCAAACGTCGTCGCATCACTCGGCGGCACAGCTGACACCAGGCCCGACCAGCGTCACTGCTGGTTGGGCCTGGCTCAATCCCTATACTGTTGCTCAGAAATCGCTTATACTTTCCTTAACGACACGTTACAGAAGGGGATGAAATGGAGATGAGGCGCGGACGCAGCAGACCGTTAGTAATTATCATCGTATTATTTGTATTGGCGATCCTCGTAGCGGCAGCAACGCTTGGGGTATTCTGGTACCGGAAAATGCATACCGCCGAGGAAAATACTTCGTCCAGTGGCGGAAGCATAAGCCTCGATACCAAGAAAAAGATAGAAACCGAGAACCTGCAAACTGCCGTCGTCATCCCGAAAGCGACCGACAAGCCCGGCGACACCATCAAGATCTCAGTCCTGAGTGCGACCTTTCCTAAAGTCTGGCGTACGGTCAACGCTAAGTCACTGCTAAATACTCCGCTCGAAGGCATTTACGCCACAAGTTATAACGACATTCTGGCGCAATTCATCATGGTTCCGGAAACGCGGCCAACCGACCTCGTGCAGACGACGAACAGTCTTAGCTTCTTCAATATCACGAACTGGCTGGCAAAACCGTCGGTCGGTTCCGGCGGAACGGTCACGACAGCAGCCAAAGCAGCCTACATTCAGAACTTGGTCAATATCGCCGACGGCAAACCTGCCAACCCTAAAGCTTGCGATAAAGGCTTCAGTATCCTCAACCCAAGCCTCTGCGGCACACTTCTCAAGCCAACAGCTGTTGCAACCGCTGACGGCACGCTCAAAGGTGTCGTCTTCCTAAATACGACTGCACAATCCGTCTCATACGACCCGCAAGCGATAGTTTTCTTAACCGGCCAGGTCAAAGATCAGCAAATCTTCGCATACGGCCTATTCCATTTGCTCGACAACAATAGTCACACGCTCACGATGAGCGATGAGGACGGTATCAAAACAGCCTGGGATTCGTTCGTATCGGGAGCTGTGCCCGCTGATACGCTCGAGCTATACGAGCACGTCGTCACCGCCGTCAAATCAGTTTCAATTCAAGCAAATTAGGAAGGTGTCCTGGGCAGCACGAGGCCGCCCAGGACACACAGCAACCCTTACCTCAGCGGCAAACTGTCCCACCAGCGCCAACCAGCCTCCGGCACCGAGTCGTAAAGCCAGTAGTTGTTGATCCTGTCCCGCTTGACCCTCAGAGGCACCGCGGGGACCATGAGGCGACCTGGCTCCAGGAACCTCGGTACGTTCGAATTGCGAACACCGCTCACATTGATACGCAGTCGCCGCGCCGCATCATCGATACAGAGCTTCCTCTGTTGCGACATCAGGACGTTGTTCAGCCGCCACAGCTTGACGTTCGACTTCGAGCAGACGTCGCATTTGTAACCTGCAATACGCAGCCCCGACACGCCATACTTCACCATCATCACGAACCACCGCCTTTTGGTAGAGATAACTCTTAGCAGGATATACCAAGTTTCAAAAAATCTGAACGTCTTTAAGCTCGTCGGGCAAAAATCCCTTGGCGTGCTTGAAGTCGGCCTCCCACTTGTAGCCCTCGTTGTAACCTAAATCTTTCATGAGTTTCGTTGGCGCGTTGCGGAGATGTAGTGGCACAGGAGCGTCGGGGAAGTCAGCCGCAGCCCTGAGGGCACGACTCATTGCATCGGCCGTCTGGCGAGACTTCTCAGCCTTAGCGAGCGCCGCAGCGCAGTGGAATAAATTGTACTGACATTCAGGCATACCGATGCGTTCAACCGCCAGAAAGGTCGAGACGGCCAGATTCATGCCGCCATTTCCAGCCAAACCAATGTCTTCACTGGCAAAGATCACCATCCGCCGCGCGACAAACTTCGGGTCCTCCCCAGCCTGGAGCATTCGCGCCAGATAGTACAGCGTGGCGTCGACGTTACTGCCGCGCATGCTCTTGATGAAGGCGCTGATAATATTGTAATGATTTTCGCCCTTCTTATCGTAACCAGGGAGGCGTTTTTGAGCTGCAGTCTTGACGGTCTCAATAGTCACTTTGCCACTCGTCAGCTCCAGCGCCAGCTCGAGATTACCAAGCGCCACGCGCGCATCTCCGCCGGCCAGCTCCGCCAAATAATCAGCCGCAGCGGGCGCGACACGCTTCGCCACCTTGAGCTCCTTGATTGCGTGTTTCAGAATGCTGGCAATATCTGCCTTGGCATGCGGTTCGAGCACTAGCACGCGCGTTCGCGACAGCAGGGGAGTGATCACCTCGAAACTTGGATTCTCGGTCGTGGCGCCAATCAGCGTAATAAGTCCGCTCTCGACATGAGGCAGGAAGGCGTCCTGCTGGGCCTTGTTGAACCGATGGATTTCGTCCACGAAGAGCACAGTTTGCTGGCCGAGATTTTGATTGGTACGAGCTCGCTCGACAACTTTGCGCACGTCAGCCATACCAGCCGTCACGGCGCTGATCTCGATGAAGTCGGCGTTCACCTCCTGGGCGATAATGCGCGCCAGGGTTGTCTTGCCACTGCCCGGCGGGCCCCACAGGATCAGACTGACCGGTCGCTTGCTGGCCACAATTTGTTTCAGGATGCCGTCATCGCCCAACAAGTGAAGTTGCCCGATGACTTCATCGAGACTTTTGGGCCGCATACGCTCGGCAAGTGGAATATTCGTACTCATATCTCTATTATTTGCTATCCTGTAGATATGGACAAGCTTATGCAAGATCGCCTAAAGGTAATGCGCTACATCGACAAACATCCTGTCGTTGTGCTCGGGACGTTGGATGACTATAATCGGCCGTATGGTTCGGCGGTCTATGCCGTGAGCGGCGATCACGAATCAAAAATGCACATTTACTTCCTGACCAAGGAAGATACAACCAAATTTCATAATCTCAAGTCTCGGCCAGCCGTCAGCATTACCAGCGTCGACGAAGACGACATCAGTAGTCTCCAGGCGCAGGGTCACGCTGCTATCGAGCACGATCCTCGCGTTATCGATATGGTCATGAAACAGCTGACCCGCACACACGCGCTTGCCGCTGAATGGCTGCCGCCAATCGCTAAGCTTCGGGCCGGCAATTACATCATGGTGGGCGTGACGATTACAAATGCTCGGCTCGCCGAATTCAAAGGCCAGCCGATCGGCAGTCGCGAAATATTTACTGAAGCCTCATAAATTCATAGCTTTTGGACTCTCCGGGCAGGCCGCGAGGCCAATCCCGGAGAGTCCACCATCACGACAGAACCACCGTCGGACGGTTAAAGAACCTCAGGTGGAGCTTTTGTCCCCGCGCTTCCTCGTCGTACGTGAGTAGCGTGCGTGACAAGGGCGCGACGGAGACTCGCAGTAACGTGTCCGGGTCCCACGCTCTGAAGGGGAGGACGATGGACTTGATGACGTTCTGGTGAGTGATGATCCAGACGTACGAACCGTCGGGAACCTGCCCAGCGATCTTCTGGAGCGCCCGCAGGCTGCGGCGGCGGACATCTGCGAACGACTCGCCACCGGGCGGCTGAAAGCCACCACCCAGCCGTAGGCGCGACCGACGCCACTGGGGGTTGTTCGCAGTGGTGCGTGGCTTGCCCTCCCACTGACCCCAGTCCAGTTCGATCAAGTCGTCGTGCGTGTCGAACGGGACGTTCCATCCGCCAACCTTGCGGCTAATCCGATGGGTTTCGAGCGTGCGTTCGGCCGGAGAGGCGAATACCGCGTTCGGTTCGATACCTGCCTGCTTGGCGTAGATACCGAACAGACGGGCTTGCTCTTTGCCCTCCGAACTGAGCTTGGTCTGTCTCATGCGACCGCCGAAGACCGGCACCGGCGCCTTGCGGGCCGCAACCATTGCCTCGGACTCGCCATGACGAATCAGGTCAAACGTAATCA
>Ga0247769_1000135_pt1 | contig 14890 bp, 16 predicted proteins | sample UWRJL166409R6_FD_179942 | JGI IMG/M metagenome (GOLD analysis project Ga0247769, IMG submission 179942) | Plant litter microbial communities from Arlington Agricultural Research Station in Wisconsin, United States - UWRJ-L166-409R-6 | ecosystem: Environmental > Terrestrial > Plant litter >... | reverse complement strand
TTCTATCAGGCAGAGTCATATAATCAGGATTATTTGGCGCGGCTGCGAGGGGAGATTTAGTTGATCCATTATATAAAAACCCATAAATCAATTACTGGACTAATTATTTTGGCTGTTATGTTGATCCTAGCCTTTGGGTTGCCCAATCTCGTTAGCGATGGAACCGAAAAATTCAGCGGTAAGGAAGCAGAGATTGCCAAGCGAGCAATCGGGGACGGCCATTACAATGGCCCTACGGCTAGTCCTATTCCTAATCTTGCCATTCCGTTCAAAATAAAGGTGACGAATGTATACAAGCTAGAGCCACAAAAGACCTGCGGCCCAACTGGGGAAACTCCAGGCGTTACGTACATCGTAGAAATCTCGCGAGTTACCTTTTTCGGGATCGAAAAGCCTGCATATGATTCATGGATATGCTCATCTCAAGATTAAAGCAGCTTGATCTTGAGGCGTAAAACGTTACCATGAGACGCAATTGAACAGCACGCTAGCCTAACCCCCCAGATTGACCTTTAGGCCCTGCAATGATAATGTTTGTTCATGAATAAGGCTAGTTCATTATTGAGCAGGAGTCGACTGACTCTGTTTCTAATTTGCATCACTATTGTGTTATCCATAAGTGCGTTATTGATACCCCTGTTTATGTCCAACGGAGCAAACAAATACTCGGGCATTCAAAGACAGGTTGCAGAGATTGCGCTCAAAAATGCAGAAACATTGCCTGGCAGTAGTGGTATAGAAAGATTTACTCGAGCCATTATCAAAATTAGAGTGGACGAAGTTACTCCGTCGCTTGAAAAAAGTAGTGCAAACAATTGTGCTCCTTCAAATATCATCTCCTACGCCAATTACAAACCCGACGACATAGAGTACTATGCTGCAATTGTGAGCTATCGAACATTTTTCGGGTTATCCGTGGACAGCTTTCCAATACAAGGCTGTGTAGCTCGTTAGTAGAAAATCGTTGACATTTAGGGCAAGCATGTATACGCTACCTTTACGCCTTACCTAGGCTGTCAATTACCTTAACAATTAGGTGGTGAGAAGAATGGAACGTCTACGACGAATCCATATTCTTTCAGTGCTAGCCCTACTGGCAATGATGTGCGTTGTTACGGCATTGCCGCCCACTGAAGCATCAGCCAGCAATACATGTCAAACTCCTTGGTGGCCCCACCAGGGGGCGATTCGATCTGCCCTGCTCAACGGGACATACAGCGTCACTCTAGAGTTTAAGCTTTCGCAAGCGGAGGCGAACAACCTTCGATGTGTGAGTGAACTTCTAGAACTTGACTTTCACCTGAGCGGCTTCAACCTTCCCCCACAATGGGAAGGCTATACCGCCTCAAGCAACCTCCCAGGCGCAGTACACGACACTGCGCTGAGCGACTTTACGGTTGCGACACCAGGGCTTACGCGCATCTTTACAAATCAGCTCGTGGCCGGAGCCAACTACTTCGCTGCTATTAGCTGGTCTGCGAGTACAACCTCCTCAACCCCCTCAGTAAGCGTTAACTGGGTGCCCAGCTACTGGGCCGATATGCGAAACCCCCTTGAGGCAGACCTGTGCATAATGGCAATCCAGTTGAACCTCACAGGGTACGAGGGGTATTGCGTATTCGGTGAAGGCGCAAATACCTTTCTCCTAACCTCGCAGTTCTTCCCAAGCCACGAGGATGGATTGCCTTTCGGCAGTATCCTTCAACAATTTACTTTTGGAGAGTGGGATAACAGCGCGAACCAACCACAACAGCTCTACCACGGCTACGTCCCCGACGGCCTCATCGTCCAGAACACGAGTGGGAGCAATCTGTACTCAGCGGCCGGTGGGCGGCTGTTCTGGTTCAACCAGAGCAACGCAGCGCTTCGCGAAGCGCTGCTGACTCAGCGGCGTGAGCGGTACGGGGAAGTTCCATTCCTGGTCATGGCCGACGAAGAGATCCACGCAGTGGAGGTCAACCGCGACTCGGCCGGAACCTACGTCCCTGGCGCTCACATGCCGGCGGACAACACGTTCCTCCTCGAGTACGGCAACCCCACGCAGTACGTCGTCAAGTACCAGCACCCGTTTGCTATCGGGAGCACGGACGAGGTGACGGCGCTGGGCGGGGCGAACCGGGCGATCATGGTGCCGACCAGCATCAGCGATCTGAGCCAATATCCGGCGCAGTGGGTGCAAAACGACCTGCTGCAGTTCTACGGAGATCCGACCGTCTGGCACTACGCCGGCGACCGGGGTTTCCGAGTACCGTCGGTGCCGACGCGGGACTGTTTGAGCGTGCGCCATCACCGTGGCGTGACGCTCATGCCGAGCTCCGCATGGAATGTCTTCCCGACGCATCCGACGCAGCAGGCCGCCTGCGACTTCACGCATGGCCAGGTGCTGGTGGGGCAACCCAGCCAGCGGCAGGTCATCGTGCTGTACGGCGCGGGCTTCAGCATCGGATCGCCCCAGGAGGCAACGGCCATCGGCGCGGCCAACCAGGCAGTGCCGGTCGCGGACGAGACGGTGGATGGGCTGCTGGCCCGGACACCGAGCATCCCGCAGGGGCATGTGTTCCGTGCCGGCCTGCAGACTCAGGCCTACCACTACGTCAATGCCACGTTCAGCCCCATCGGCAGCCCGGCTACCCGGGATTGTCTGCTGGTACGGGACGGACTGGGCACGGGCGAAGAGGTCGTGCCGGGGAGCTTCATCGCTCGCTACCCGGTGGGCAATCCTGCCTACTGCGAGCTGGAGAACCGCCAGCTGCTGGCGCCGAACGGCGTCAACGTGGGCTATGTCAAGGACGGCTACAATCGTCCGGTGACCAACCCGACTATCCGCGACTGTATCGCGGTGCGAACCGGCGCGGGGCAACCCCTGCAGGTGAGCAGCAATGTCTGGAACAGCTACACCCCTGGCCCCAACGCCTACTGCCCGTACGAGCGGGAACCGGGTCTGAACTTCGTGAAGGATCCGGCCTACCCGAACATCGTCTGGCTGGTGGGGCCGGCGACCGGCAGTACGCCGGGCGTGAAGCGGCATGCTGGTTCACTCTGTGTACCAGACCCATACACCACACCGATCAAGGCAGCCCATGTCTTCACGGTTCCAGCCGGAGAGACAGCCGGACATACACAAGGCCCGGACTGGTGGCCGAGTGGGGCGGATTGCCAGGCGCTGCCGCAAGGGTGAGGCGTACGGTGAACGAGATCACCATGGAGGTCGACCCGCCCGTGTGCCTGCGTGTCATACTGGGCGGGTCGACACCACAACAATGAACTTATAAAACTATTCGTCAGCTAACGGACGATCGAGCGGCACCGCATCTTCGATGACTGGCTGCGACTTGGCAATCTTCACTACATCCTTGTCGACTTTGCGTAGTTCTTTCGCGGCGGTATTATAATGACCGACGGTCGTGCCCAGGCTGGCACCAAGCTTCTGCATAAACGTATTATATGTCTCGAGATGTCGGCCGAGCTGCCCCACGCGCACCTGGATATCCTTTGCCTGCTCCTCGATCTGCAAGCTGCGCAAACCCTGCAGAACGGTCTGGAGATACGCCATGAATGACGTCGGCGACACGATGATGACATGCTTATCACGAAAGGCATACTCGATCAGATCGCGCGAGCTACCCATAATACCGCCGACCTTGCCGGTCAGTAGGTCGTAATAAATAGCCTCACTTGGGATAAACATAAATGCAAAATCCATCGTATCTTCGTGCGGCCGAATATACTTACTGGTCTCGTCGATGCGATTCTTCAGGTCGGTGCGAATCAACTTGGCCAGCCCCTCGCGCTTGGTCTTGTCCGGCTCTTCCACGAAGCGATTATAATTTTCCAAGCTAAATTTGGAATCGATCGGCAGTATCTTCCCCTTTTCCAAAAAGATCACGGCATCGACGATTTCGCCGTCGCTGAACTTGTACTGCGCCTGGAATCGATCGGGCGGCAGGACATTCTGGAGTACGGTTTGGAGGTAATATTCGCCGAGCACACCACGCTGCTTGGGATTTTGCAGGACATTCTGGAGGAGCTTCAGCTCGTCGGCGACGTCCACGACTCGTCTGTTGGTTTCGTCCAGCTTGGCCAGACGCTGGGTCACATCAGAAATAAGCTTGGAACTCTCGCTGAATTGCTTCATGATTGAGTCACGCATCATGGTTTGGTTCTTGTCCAGCCGCTCGGTCAGGTGAGTCTGTAAACCATCCTTCAACTGCGAGATGCCGTCAGTCAGGCCGACAAGATCTTGCTTCAGCATCGCCGTGCCGGCATTTTCCTTCAAATCCTTCATGCGCTGCTCGAGGGTATAGACCACAAAGCCAAATCCACCCACAACCAACACCAATAGCACAATCAAAATAGTCGTTGTCATTCTACCCTCCAGTATAACAGCTTACGCTTAGATCAGCAGCGCCCAACGGATGAGCACCACGGCTACGACCGTCAGAACAACGCTGAGTGCAAAACTCTTCAGTCGAAGCAGCCAGTAGAACAGCAGCATCGCCAGTGCGTACAGCGCGGCCGAAGATACGTAATATTCGATACCAGCGCTGGCAATGGTACTGCCGGCGTAGCGTTGCAATCCCCACAGTGCCGCGACGGCTGCCACACCTACGAGCAACGGACGGAATATCTGCCAGTTTGCCATCAGCGCCACCGATATGACGCCCATCACAACGGTCGCGACATAATATGCCGTGAGATCGTTTGCGGCGCATACTGCTAGCGACGAAGTCTCGCGGCAGAAGATCGGCGAGATCAAAAAGGCATGCAATACCCACGTCAATGCTGGGATCAGCAGGCCGACGCCGATACCGAGCAGTCCTACTCGTACTAAATCAACCCCTTCGGGAATTATCAAAATGCCGGATTGTGCTTCGATTGCAGGAGCCGGGGGAACGCTGTCATTTGCCGCCATTGGGAATACGCCTCTCACTTACCATATTGTTGCTTATTGTACTAAAAGAATGCCTAATCGCGCAACTAACGGCGATACAATGTGCGACCATACACCAGCGATACCCCAGCCAACGCAGCGATAAAACCGCCGATCACATCGAGCGGCGTGTGCACGAGCGCCAGTACGCGGCCAACTGCGACCAGACAGCTCAGCACAAAGAGCGTGCCTGCCAATTTCTTATTCTTGGTGCTGGCCCATACCACAAATGTTATGGCGAATACAAACAGCACATGATCGGACGGGAAACCTGGATTATTCAGATATGCCGCCTTGGCATCAACACCCAGAGCCATGAATGGCCGCTGACCATCTTGATAGAGCAAGCTCATTAATTTCGCAATAAACAGCGCCACCAATCCGGCCAAAATAGCCCGGCCGAACTTGTCTGCTCGCTCGCGCGCTGGCAGGCGCAGCATTGCCCACGCCCCAATCAACACAATCGGCACAACCAGCACATCGGCCATGATTCGAATAATAATATCAGCAACAACCTGCATCACTCTAAGCATAGCTCGCTCCGATGATTTAGCAAGCCTAAGAATTCACTCAGGTATAATACATAGAGTATGGTTCGATTTTTTGTGCTGGTGTTACGTCGCCTTGGCATTCTGGCTGCCGTTATTGTGTTGGCCGATTTTACCGCGTTTACGCTGTTTCCTTTTCTGGACCGGCGCATTCCTGCGCTGTGGGCGGCGCTGATCACCTATAGTCTGATGGCTTATATTGGCATCCCGATGGCTGTTCGCGTACTACGATTTATCTACAAGCCAAATCACGTCCCTGCCGTTACCACCACTGGTGATGGCTGGGCGTCGGACCCGGTCAATATCGCCGTTCTGGCCCGCTCCGAGAAGGACTTCATCTGGGCCATGCGCAAAGCTGGCTGGTTTACGGCCGATGCCAACACTTGGAAGAATTCTCTACGCGAAGGCTGGTCACTGCTGTTTGCCCGACCCTATCCGACCGCGCCGTTCAGCCGATTGTACTTGTTTGGCCGCAGCCAGGATCTCGGCTTTCAGATTCCCGTCGGCAATAGTCCCCGACACCGCCACCATGTGCGGTTCTGGCGCGTGGATGCTCGCAACAATCCGCTCGAACATACCAAGTGGAACGAGCACCAAGGATTTTGGCGCACGTTATTCAAGCGATTTATGCGCCGTAAGTACTCACTGTGGGTCGGCGCGGCCATTTACGATTCAGGTTCGGTCGCTATTCGGTGGCGCAATGGCCAGCTGACGCATCAGGTTCATCCCGATGCTAATTTCGAGCGTGACTTCATTATCGAATCGCTAGAGCGGGCCGATGCGCTCCGCACCGTGACGGACATAAAGGCCGGAGAACCCTATCGTGGACGTGGCCAGACGGTCGGCGTCACCGTTATTAGTGACGGCTTTGTAAAGCTTTGCGAGCTAAAGCACCAAACCGCTCCTCCTCAAAAGGGCGTCGTCGAACGGAGCGAACGATTGCCCCAGCGCCCTTCCGCCCGGTCATAAACTATGCTTCACAGCTTCCGGTGGTTTGTGCGTCTGGTTATAGCGCCAAGAACTATAGAAGGCGAACCCAATGATGCCGATGCCGACCGTGCCAGTCACCGCCTCGGGGATTTCGTACTTCATGCCCAGGAGCAGCATAGCCGCAAGTGCCCCAATGGCGTAATGCGCGCCGTGATCCAGATAGCGATACTTCAGCAGTGTCTTCCGGCGAACAATATGAATCGTCATCGAGCGAACCCACACCGCGCCGATGCCTAAACCTGCGGCGATCAGCAACACCATATTCGTAATAGCAAACGCACCAATCACGCCGTCGAAGCTAAAGCTGGCGTCCAAAAGTTCCAAGTAAAGGAAATTTATGAGGCCCATTCTCATGAGTGCCTTCTTATCCAGGCCAACCTTTTTCATCTGGCTTTCGTGCTTGAGCTCAAAGACTTCAGCGAGGCTCCGGATACCAAGGTACAAGATCAACCCCAGGATACCTGAGCTCATGACTTCAAACTTATGCTCTCCCGCCAGAAAATGTGTCACTGCCGCCAGTGTTATCAACGCCAGAAGTGGAGCTACCTGACGAATACGTCCGATTTTCACCAGTGGCGCCTCAAGTTTGCTCAGCCAGTGCACTTTACGTCCATAATCCAGAATGAACTCGATGAAAATCATCAGCAGGAAAATACCACCGAATGAGGCGATAATCGGATGAGCTTCTTCCAAATGATGCGCATACTCTTCCGGATGGTCGAGCGCCAACCGAACCACATCACCCATCGACAGATCGGCCGTGACCGCCACCAGTACAATCGGCAGCACCAGGCGCATGCCAAACACCGCGATGACAATGCCAATCGTCAGGAAGGCTTTCTGCCAGAACGGCGACATCTTCTCGAGCACTTTAGCGTTCACGACAGCATTGTCGAAGCTAAAGGTAATCTCCAGCGCGCTCAGCACCAACACAGTAAGCAGCGCACCCGGCCCCCCGTAAAAAGCAACCGCCAGAAACGTCGCGAGCGTCGCTATAAATGAAAACGCATAAATACGAACCAGCGAATTAGGACCTCCCTGCGCCACTAGCTAACCTCCACGCCGTGCCAGAATGCAACATAATTGCTAAAATCCTGGCCAACACGCTTAATCGAGCCATCTTTCGGGACAGGATAATACCAAGCTGCATCATCATTCGTTTCGCCGTTCACCACGACATTGTAATAACTGGCCTCGCCCTTCCATGGGCAGGTTGTATGCAGATCGCTATCAGTAAAAAACTCACGACGAACACTGTCGGGCGGGAAGTAATGATTACCTTCAATGCGAATTGTCTGGTCGCTTTCTGCCAGGACCTGGCCGTTCCATGTTGCCTTTGCCATTATGTACTCCTGTTCAATTATTACTTTTAGTCGGTTCTTCGTGATGATAAGCTTGGCAGACCTTCAAATGTTCGGAAACCCAGGCAACGCCCGCGCCTTCGGCCAGTCGTTCGGCCGCGGCCGGACCCCAAGATCCTTTGTCGTACGACTCCAGGCCATCGCCGCTCATACCCCAGGCGTGAACGACATGCTCCACGACTTCCCAGGCAGCAAGAACTTCGTCGCTGGTTGCGAAAAGCGTCTTGTCGCCACGCAGTGCGTCCACCAGAACTCGCTCGTAGGCGTCCGGATGAGCACTGCCCAGGCTGGCGTAGCAGAAGTCCATCTGAACTCGCTCGGTCTCAGCATCGAAGCCCGGTTTCTTAGCCTGTAATTCGATAGAAATGCCTTCGTTCGGCTGGATGCGCAAGGTCAACGTATTCTGATGGTTTGTCTCGCGGTCTGTGAAGCAAAGCGTAATCTCTGTCACTTTTTCGGCCAGCGCTTTGCCGGTACGGATAAGAACCGGGACGTGCTGCCATCGTGGTGTGTTAATCTCGAGTCGCAGCGCCGCATAGGTCTCGCTCACGGAAGAATGATTCTGCACCTCATCATGATAGCCGTCGTACTGGCCACGAACTGCCTGCTTGGCAACTTTATCCGGAGCGATTGGGGCAATTGACTGCAACAGTTCAAGCTTCCGCGCATGAATCACATCAGAAGTCATGCTCTCCGGTCGCTCCATCGTCACCAGCGCCAACAATTGCAGCAGATGGCTTTGGATGAGATCGCGAAGCGCGCCGGTCTGCTCGTAAAATGCCACCCGGCCTTCGATGCCCAGACTTTCGGCAGCTGTAATCTGAATTGCGTTGATTGTATGGCTATCCCATACAGCCTGAAAGAGTGGATTGTTGAAGCGGAAGGTCAAGATATTTTGCGCCGTCTCTTTGGCGAGGTAGTGGTCGACGCGGTAAATTTGCTGCTCGGTGAATTGCTGGCTCAACACTTCGATGAGCTCGCGCGCTGAGGTTAGGTCGTAGCCAAACGGCTTTTCGATGAGCAAACGACTCTCCCCCACTCGATGCTTACAGCCCTCAGTGAGTCCGCCAGCGCCCAGCCGCTCGGCGATGTCGCCAAATGTTTGTGACGGCACGGCCAGATAGAATAGTCGATTCGTACAGACACCCACACGCTCTTCGTGTTCATCGAGCGCTGCTTTCAGGCGCGCATACTCTTCGGTCTTGGCAAGATCCATGGTGAGGACGGTGATCTTTTCGCCCAGACGCGAGAGAGCTTCTTCGTTCACGGCATGATCGGTACCAGTCACAAATTCACGGATGCTCCCCACGAGCGACTCGACGGTCGTGCCGCTCCGTGTCACGCCGATCACTTCGAAGCCTTGCGGCAAAAGATCTTCGGCCGCCAAATGGTACAGCGCAGGCAATAGCTTGCGGCGTGCCAGATCCCCGGTAATGCCGAAGATGACGAGCGCTGCGGGTGATAATTGCTGAGCCATCTGGTTATTTCCTTTTCTGTGAATGGTCTTGCATCAGAGGGTGGCCACCGAACTTGTTACGAAGAACCGCCAGCAGACGGGTGGCAAATGTCACCTTACCACGCCGCGATTCCTGCCGAACCTGATACGCAGCCTCGACAACTGGCATATCAACCGATGCCTTCCGGGCAACATCGAGCGCCCATGACGCCTCACCAGTTTCCAGCACGATACCGTCGGTCGTATCCAGCTCAGGAGAGCGCTTCAGCGCTTCGCCAGCCATGGCGTTCAGGCTCGACGCAATGATGCTCCCTCGCTGCCATACATCCGAAACAGCCGCGAGGTCAAGGTCATGGAATGGCCCTTCGTGCAGCAGTCGATAGCCCTCGGCGTACGACTCCATGATGCCGTATTCGATGGCATTATGTACCATCTTGATGTAGTGGCCGGTTCCAGTCGGGCCAAAGTGCCGATACCCCTGCACCTGTGCCAGTGACTTGATGAGCGGCTCAACGAATCGCACGGCGTCATCTGTGCCCCCGACCATCATAGAAAAGCCATTATTTAGCCCCAGAATACCGCCCGATGTGCCGACGTCAACCAGCTCGACGCCCTTTTCCTGGCAGCGGCTATAGCGCTGAAGTGTTTTGCGGTAGTCAGAATTGCCACCATCGACAATCACCGCGCCCTTTGGCAGTAACTTCAATAGTTCTTCAATTTCATGGTCAACATATTCGGCCGGAATCATCAGCCATATTACTGGTCGCGTCCCAAGTTCGGCGATCATACTTTCCCGATCAAAAGCCGTCGTAGCGCCCAAGCGTTTGACGCGCTTTACGGCGTCCGGGTTAACATCATTTGCGACGACTGTGTGGCTGTAGTTCAGCAGGCGCGATACCATCTGAAAACCCATACGACCCAGTCCGATAAATCCTACTTTCATGTCCACTCCACCTTTTGATCGGTATATATTATAAGTTCTGAAGCCGATTGTAACAATTTTGCCGGCACTTCGTCGGCAGATTCTGAAGCTTGCATCGCCTCGAGCATTGGCTTCTTCGACTCGCCCATAGCGACCGCAATCGCCAGGTGAAGGCGACTGAAAAGCGCCGGCGTGGTCGTCAATCGGTCAAAATCTTTACCGCGATAGCCCAGCACCAACTTGTCGTGCTCGTGCACGCCTTCTGTCTGCGGCAAAATCCCCGCCGTATGACCATCCGCGCCGATACCAAACTGGCCGATTACCATATCTGCCTCACTAATTCTCCTGCCGAGCCGCACCGCCCAGTCGTGCGCCGCTTCGTATAATTTCAAATTCCAATCGATTATCGGCGGTTCCAAACGCGCGCGTTCGCCGTTCAGGCCACTATCCAGCAGCTGATGCCAATTACTATGTGTACTTTCCAGCGCAACAAACCGCTCATCAATAAGACTAATCGTCAGATTGTGGCGACTGGCATACTTCAGCATGCTGAGCGCTTTAATCTGTAACTTCCCATTACTGCCGCCAGACCATAGCCACAGAACCTTCAAACCCTTCTGAAGTGCGCTATCAACGCCATGAGCAATAGCTCTGGCTGCACCCTCCCCGTTTGTAACAACTAGCTTGTGCATTGCTTTTATTTAAACACATCTTGCCCGTGCGTCTATATATGAAAGAGGCGTCAGACCGGGAAAACCCGGCCTGACGCCATATCGACACCGCCTGCCTCACCGTCGAGCGAGTGCCCAGGTGATCCGCCGACCCTTGTGTTGGCCGTAGTGCTCGGTCAGTAGCTTCAGCAACTTCTCGTTGACATCCGCAGACACCGGGTCACGCCGCGGTCCACGGATTCCAAGCACGGTATAACCGTCCAACCATCTGATATCAATGAATTGGAAGCCCACCGTTCTGAGCTGCCCAGCCAGCGTTTTGCGATCAAACACTTCGCTGGCCGCGGGACGTTCACGCCGGCGACCGCCTTCCCAGGCCGCAATGCGCAGCTCCCATCGCCGGGGCGATATGAGGAGCCCTCGTGCCAGGCACAGGACTTCTCCCTTATAGGGCGGTAGCGCAGTGCTTTCTCTGGACATGAAAGCCTTCTTTCGATAGCTCGGTCGATATATATCTTATACCATATAACCCGATAAATATCCACGTCAGCCTCAGCTCTGCATCAGTTAACGTTGGTATAACCATGTCAAACTAAGCAAGGACTCCCATCCACATGAGTACAATCACCGAGGCGCCGGTTATATCGCTCGAAGGTATCAGCAAACGATACCGAAGCGGCGAAGAGCAAACAATCGCGCTCCACAATATCAATCTCACGATTAACAAAGGCGAGTTCATCGCCATCATGGGGCCCAGCGGCTCGGGCAAATCAACCATGATGCACATTCTCGGTCTGCTCGACACCCCAACCGACGGCAGTTATCAGCTGGACGGTCACGATGTCAGCAAACTCAAGAAGAATACCCAAGCCGACCTGCGTAATCAGCACATCGGCTTCGTCTTCCAGCAATTCAATCTCATGCCGCGAACCACGGTGCTCGAGAATCTGCTGCTGCCGACCGTGTATGGCGAACTGCCTGACCGTTACGCGCGAGCCGAGAAGCTGCTCAAGCAGGTAGGCCTTGAGGACCGCGCCACGCATACCGGTGCGCAACTTTCTGGCGGGCAAATCCAGCGCGTCGCCGTGGCGCGAGCCCTGATGATGAACCCGTCGCTGATTCTGGCCGACGAACCAACGGGCAACCTCGACAGCAAACGCTCTGAAGAAATCATGCAGCTACTGCGGAGCATCAATCAAAAAGCTGACGCAACCATCATCCTCATCACTCACGAGCCTGAAATTGCCGAGTTTGCCGACCGCGTCATCACGCTTCGGGATGGCAACATTGTTAGCGACAGAAAGGTTCAGTCATGAAACGATCACTCCGAATTCTCAACCAAGCATTCCGAGCAATCGGCCGCAACAAAGGCCGCAGCTTCCTGACGATGCTGGGTATCATCATCGGTATCGCGTCAGTCATCGCACTCGTGGCGGTCGGCAATGGCGCTAGCAATAGCGTGAGCGGACGCATCAGCTCGCTAGGCACCAGTGTCATCACGATTCGTTCCGGCGCAGCACCAACGGGCGCTAATTCCGGCGGCGTGCTGTCCGCAGGTCTGGGCGGAGGCGGCCAGCAGCGCGTCGTGCGCATGGAAGGCGGCGGACCACGGACTGTCCAGGCAACTCTCACCACCGACGACCTGAAAGCAATCAATGACAACAAATCCGCCTGGAACCTGAGCGCCACCGCAGCCTTCACCAGCGCCAATAGTGAGCTAACGCTCGCCGAAAAAGACAGCAGCGGGAATCCGCAAACCGTCCGCACCGCCATCAGCGGTACCGAACCAAGCTACTTCGACATCCAATCGCTGAGCTTCGACAAGGGAGCGAACTTCACCGACAGTGACGTGACTGGTAAAAAGAATGTCGCTGTTTTGGGCGCCACTGCCGCGACCGACCTGTTCGGTAGCGCCGATCCGCTCGGCAAGACACTCAAGCTCGAAGACGACGAATACACCATCGCCGGCGTCCTAAAAAGCAAAGAAGAAAGCGGCTTCAACAACGCCAATCGCCAAGTGTATATCCCCTACACCAGCGCCCAAGCCACTTACGATCTGACTAATCTCAGCACGATTTACGCCAAGGCAACCAGCGAAGGCGCCGTGACTGCGGCCAAGACCAGCATCACAAACAAACTGCTCTCGCTCCATGGCAAAACCGATAAAACTGCCGATTTCAGTGTCAGTACGCCGGATGACTTGCTCAATACCATCAAACAATCGACCAGCGTCTTTACGACGCTCCTGGCTGGTATTGCCAGCATCTCTCTGGTCGTGGGTGGCATCGGTATCATGAATATCATGCTCGTGGCCGTCAGTGAACGCACGCGGGAAATCGGCCTGCGCAAGGCGCTTGGTGCCCGCACGAGAGATGTGTTGCTGCAGTTTGTGTTCGAGTCGGTGCTGCTGTGTCTGGCCGGCGGCTTGATCGGCATTGCCATCGGAGCGCTGACCGCTGCAAACCTTAGCAAAGTACTGACCGGCATTACGCCGATGGTCAGCCTCGACTCGGTCATTCTGGCAGTGGCCGTCTCGACGGTGGTGGGCTTAGTGTTCGGAATCTATCCGGCGGCGAAGGCTGCACGGCTGAACCCAATAGACGCTCTGAGATACGAATAAACGAAAGGAACATGAAATGCCACTCCACGAATATCAGAAACGAACCTACAAGCAAGTCGCCACCGTCCTGGCGCTGATCATCCTGCCCATTGCCGGCTTCTTTGCTGGCGTGCAGTATCAGAAGCAAACCAATCCGGCGGCCGAAACCAGCCAAACCACTCGCTTTGGCGGAAGCGGCCCACGCGGCATGCAGAACCGTGCCCTCGGTGAAGTAACCGAAGTGACAGCCACGAGCGTCACAATCACCAGTCGTTTCAATAACGAAAAGAAAACCTACACCATCACCAGCGATACAACTTACAAAGACGGCGAGAGTAGCAATACTGTAACTGCAAGCGATGTCAAAGCTGGCTCGGAGGTAATGCTCGAGCTCAATCCCGACGACACAACCAAGGTCAAAACGATCACCCTCAACCCCCAGGCAATGTTCCGTAGCGGCACGCAAAGTAGCGGTGGCGCTTCACTCCAATAGTTGCGCAGCGCCAGGCAAAATTGTATAAATAGATTGTCAAAGCCCTCGAGGATGGAGTGAACGATGAGCGACACCCGTCGTGTGTTCGTGCAACTGGTCACCATGAAATGGGAGCTGAGTTTCGTACTCGTCTGTGCCGCAAACGCCCGATTCACTGAACACCAGATGTTCGAGATCATGGCGGCGGGCAAGCCGAGCGTCCAGGGAAAGCCAATGCAAGTGGTCAATCAGTCTGACGGCGTCATCCGTGTTCGGATGCTCGCTGAGGACCGCGACCTCGCCTCCAACCTGGCGCGCCTCCGGGCGCTGCCCAATGTGAGCAACATCCAGCAGGTGCGTTGACGCGGTGCCTCGCTCGACCAGTTCGAGCGAGGCACGCAACTCTGAAATTATCGTATTGGATTGCCCAGGCGAGCTTCGTTCGCCCAGTGGTCAGCCAGCTCGTTGCCTTCGTCATTATTGTGGCCGCGCACCCAGACGAGTGTTGCCTTCGAAGCGCGAAACAACGGACAAACTTCCTTCACGATATCAAGGTTTTTGATCTCGCCGCCCTTCTTCTTCCAACCGTTTTTCTCCCAGGCGAGAGACCATTTCGTGATCACATTAATCCAGAATTCACTGTCGGTATGGATGAGGCACTCCTCGCCGTTCGCATCCTGTAGCGCCGCAATAATCGCTTTGCCTTCCATACGAATATTTGTCGAGTCGGGTTCGCTGCCTAAAATATGAGGTTTCATCTCTCGGATAACTGCGAAGCCGCCCGCTCCGGGATTTGGCTCGCAACTGCCGTCGGTGTAGTAGGTAATCATCTTTAGCAGTATAAAGCACCACGCCAACTAGATCGAGAGTCATTGCCCCGGCCCTCCACTTCTCTGCTATAATTAGACCCATGCAACCTCAGCTTACTCCTGAAGGCGAAT
>Ga0247769_1000134_pt1 | contig 14993 bp, 17 predicted proteins | sample UWRJL166409R6_FD_179942 | JGI IMG/M metagenome (GOLD analysis project Ga0247769, IMG submission 179942) | Plant litter microbial communities from Arlington Agricultural Research Station in Wisconsin, United States - UWRJ-L166-409R-6 | ecosystem: Environmental > Terrestrial > Plant litter >... | reverse complement strand
TGGGGATCCTCCTGCAACCTGAAGATCCGCTGGAACCAGCCCAGCACAATGCCCCACGCGAGTCCAAGTAGCCGCATGAACGTCGTAGGCAAGCAAGGTACTTTAGTCCGCCTGCTGTGCCGTCTTGCAATTGTTTGGAAACGTTGGCGGTGAATGAGGAAATCATTCGCCACTTTCACTTTGTTCAGCTTTGTTTGACCCGCAGGGATCACACGTCCGCCACGCTCTCGCGCTAATCAAGCTTGGGAAGATCTCACCAACTCATCGCCATTCACAGCCCTACACCGGATCAGAGTCAATTCCCAGAAACAAAAAATTAACACGCTACAGTTGCACCTGCCAAGAACTACGCTCGCAATTATAACTTGGAGAAACATCCACAGGGTTCAGGTCATAGCTCGCTGTTGGTTTGGCGTTGATGGTCAGAGTCTCCTGAATGTATTCCTACCCAGCGTTGCCATGGGAATTGTGTAGTCCAGCCTGGGAATCGCTGCTTAGGCGACTCGAGAGCAAGCGCCCGGTTTCGATGTTCCATCCCAAAGCACCTGATAATTTAGCCTCAACCCTGCAGAGAACGCCTGCCAGAGGGCTTGAATACCTGATGTCACAGCTCTTTGGTGGGAGCAGATGTGAGATGAAACAAGACGGTCGGCCCGCAGATGGGGACAGCCCCAATAATCCCAAACGTAGGCCGTGCGGAGACGCCCACCATGTATCACTACGCACGCGATGAAGAAACAGCCCCCGAGGGGTTCAAAAGCGTTAGAAATGAGGAAATTTCCCAAAAGAGAAGATCCTCCGATGGGATAGCTCCAAGCATCTCCCGCGCCGAGATAACTGCCGGTTGCTGATTTGCGGCGTGTTGGCCGCTCAGCATTGCCGGCTGTCTTCTGGAAACCAATGCACACACTCAACCGCCCACCCTCTGTCGCTCCGGCAGACCGACACGGAGCCAAACCAGTGGTGGCAGCAGTATCAAAGTCGCGGCGCAAGCCCATGTCAGAGGGCGGCTTGGTCCTGAAGAGCACATCTCGATCCTCCTCCTCCTCCATCCGCAGCACCGACCACCGCCGCTAGGAGCGTGGTGTTGTTTTCTCGGATCCTCTTCTGGCAAAGCGAGACTCAGACTTTCCAGTGAAGATCTGTCGCAGCCTTGGTTTCCACTGTTGACCTCAAGAATTGGCGTATATCGCGACCGCCGGTCTCGTCGTCTAGAATCATATTGACACCGGCGGTCCCAGCCCCGGATTGACAGCAGATCTTCTTGGCGGTATCGTAGGCATCGTCCCATTCCTTGACCGTGAAGTCGCCCTCACTCTCGGCAAACAGAAGTTCATCCTGAGACGTGAATGCTAGCACATGTACAGACCGAGCGAGCTTGAGCTCTCTGGGAGAGGGATCTACCACCAAGCTATCGGTCCCATCCTGGGACACGGCTGCTACAATAGTCGACGTGGCAGTTGCTCGCATCGGCACGGCTGCGGACAGGAGTGCAAGAACAGCGGTCTGGAGAAGGGCCGGGAGGATAGAGAAATTCTGCACGGGCGGTCAGCAATGGCACAGACATACCACTTGAGCATGCTCACCAGAATAGCTTGCATGAGTTTGGTGTTGACATAATCGTTTTCTGCTGATTCCTCGACCTGCAGGACGATCTGGATGAGTGAGCGAGGGAAATTCTTGACAAGTATGAGCTGAGAGAGCGACGACTGCAGAACCGACTCGAGGTGCCGCTCTCGTGTTCCTATATAGGGCGCGAACAGTGAGCTGTCGCCGTCATTACCGATTTGGTGTCGAGAGCCTCACCTCCAATCCCTGCAGCTGGCCGCACGACAACATCAACATGAGCTTCATATGCATGCTCGTCTCGCCGCTGTGCCTCGATGGGGCCATTAACCGAACCCGTCACCTTGTATCCCGCAAAGCTGTATGTGGCCGACCCATCAGCTTTTGGGAGGGTAGATAGAGAGGCTTCTGGGACTGTCGCTGTCGTCATGATGGCCAGAAACTTGTGGCAGGTCTTTATGATCGGTTGGGCTTCTGTAGTTTTTTTGAGGCTCTTCCCTTGTAAAGTTTTTGGTGTGGTGAAGCTCCTGCCTGATTGGAAGGTCCACGGGATTTTGGCAGGGAGCTGCAGCTGATCGGCAAAGATTGCCCCGCTGCGCATTCTAGCCTCGAGCCACCACATGCAGCGATAGGTATGTGACCCCGCGATACAGCGCGTCAGTGGATTTTCCACCCTGCAACTTGCATCGCCAACATCTCAAAGCAAAGAGTGGCCGACGTCGTGCTAACAGATACATCAAGGAATATTCATTGGTATTGGATGCACCATTTACTCTGATGGCGTCCATAACGACATCAGCGGACGCGGTTACCAACCACTCAAACTCTCCACCAGCTGCCAATTCAGGCATCCCCCGCCTCAAGGACCGAATCCCTAAGCTTGAGCCTCGGCGCAAGAGGCAGGAGGCCCAGAACCCAACACCGGTTCCCGAGACGCCTCCGCTACCGTCGCCGCCGGACCCCTCAACTTTAGCCTTCAAACTACCGACCAGGAGGATTCTGTCACCAGCCGATCATGGGCTCTTCCTCGCGTCACCAACCTACAAGCTTGTTTTGGCGTTCGTTTTCGGTTTGTCCGAATCCGTCGTCGATACACCAATCTCATCCCTCAAGGACCCCGAGCTGAGCAGCCCAGTCAAAGCGATTCTTGGGATTCTCGATGAAGCCGAGACCCTTTGCAAAGACTCGCCGCCTAACGAGACGGGTGGCTCACGTTTTGGAAATAAGATCTTCCGCGTCTTCATCGACAAAATCAAGCACCGAGCGGGAGCATGGCACCGATCTCTAGGTTTAGACGACGCAAATGCCATAGCTGAGGTATCCGCATATCTAAACCAGTCCTTCGGCAACCGCTCCCGCATTGATTACGGCTCCGGCCATGAGCTTAACTTTGCGATGTGGTTGCTTTGCCTCTATCAGCTCGCTATCCTACAACGCTCCGATTTCCGCGCCCTAGTGCTCCGCGTATTTGTCCGCTATCTCGAAGTGATGCGGTTTGTGCAGTCGACGTACTATCTCGAGCCGGCTGGCTCACACGGCGTGTGGGGACTTGACGACTACCAGTTCCTACCGTTTCTCTTTGGTGCCAGCCAGCTCCTACACCACCCTTATATAACACCCCGCGCAATCCACCAGGAGCTCACCATCGAGGAATTCGGCGCCGACTACATGTACCTGGGTCAAGTAGCATTTGTCAATAGCACCAAGACGGTGAAGGGCCTGCGATGGCACAGTCCCATGCTGGACGACATCAGCAACGCCAAGAGCTGGAACAAGATCGAGGGTGGAATGCGCCGAATGTTCGTATCAGAGGTGCTGTGTAAGCTGCCCGTGATGCAACATTTCCTGTTTGGATCACTCATCCCCGCCGCTGAGGGGATGAGTGAGCAGGATATGGCGGGGGTTGCAGACGAGGAGGATGAAGAAGAGAGTGGCGAGGTTGAGGTATTTGACAAGGACGGTGTCAGGCATGTGCATCAGCCACGTGGCTGGGGAGACTGCTGCGGTATCAAGGTGCCGAGCAGCATCGCTGCAGCGGAGGAGATGAAGAAAAGAGGGTTTGGCGAGCAACTGAGAAGGATACCTTTTGACTAAGCCACCTTGGATATTGGCGTTTGATGGCTTGTCACGTCCAGGAGGGCAAAACATGGATGTGCCGGTTAGACCACGCTGTTAGGTACCGATCAGGAAATCGATGAGAATGAATGACTTGCATTATAGCTCTAACATGATGAAAAGCAAACTCCCCGATTAGTGTAACATGACATTCCTTGCTCCGGCCTGCTCACTTTGGTCTTTCTTGAAACAGGCCCGCACTAACGTCCTACGCTCTCGACCTCTCTCCATCCATGCGCATCACACGGTACGTTCTACCCACCTACTTGCGCCCACTCACCTCGTCGTCACCCGTTGTAAAGCCCGAGAGCGGAATACGTGGAGGGATTCCACCCCAGGCCATGCCGGGAGCCAAAGTCGCATGCCATTCCGTGTCCGTCGGGTCTCCACAGGCAACATCAAACCAGATATCGGAGCGACGACTGCCGTCGACAGCATCGAGAGCATACGCAACAGCACTGCCGTAGAGATCGCAGCGCGCGGCCCCAGAATTGTCGTCAACGTGGAAGTCATAGGAGAGACATCCGTGAGAGGTTCCCCAGGCGGATTTCTTCTTGCGTCAGAACGAGGTGAAAATGTCAGTGCTGCATGCATGAGAGAGAAGGGGGGTTGGGGGAGGGCCGGGGTAGGGAACTCACATCGCAAAACTGCCAGCAGCCTTTCAAGCTGATGGGGACGCCGGCGCCGTTTTTGACGAACCGTCCTAGGAAATAACGCCGGCTGTCTGTCGGCGCGCCGTGCACGCCGCAGTGAGCGCTTCCGGGATTGGGCTTGCCTGATGGCGCGCTGTAAGCACACAGGGTGGTCGTTGGTGTGGTAGAAGGAGCCGGGGTGGTCGTCAAGACTGTTCCAGTTCTCACGGGAGTGAGGAAGGGGTCGATCACGCAGTCAGTTGGAATCTCCCGGTAAGGAGGGCCAGTGGGAGTGGGTTTTGGCGTGGTGGTGCTGCTGATGCTAGAGAGTGTGTAGCGGATGGTCTTGGGGGTTTCGGTGAGCCGGGTGGTCACCGTCGGGGTGCTCGTGCTGCTCACAGATGAGCGGCTAGAGAGGCTCGTTGACGAGCTGCCTGGTGTTGGGGTGGTGCCGAACTTTGGCGATGTCGTCAATAGTCCAGGTGTCAACATGGATGTGGTTGAGGCCGAGTTGGTGCAAGTCTCGGAGGCTACGGGCGGTGAAACAGTTGTCGGCTCAGTTAACGTGCAAGGAAAGGTGCCATTTCCTGTGTGGCCGGGCCAAGTGAGAGTGCTGTTGCCATGGGCTGTGAAAACCGGCATCGTAGATAGGGGTCCTGTCACCGACACGGTAATGTTGACAGTCTCGGTCAGCGTGACCAAGCTGGTGCTACAGCTTGAAGTCATCCAGTGGCCAAATCCTGTAGCGTTTGGCGGCCACGGGAAACCGCCGCCGCCACCTCTATGGCCGCCAAGGACTGTGACGGTAGTGTTGACAATGACCACACTGGGAGAAGTGGGGACGGTTGTCGTTGTTGCTTTGCTCGGAGAACTCGAGGCGGAAGAAGAACCAGTGAGGCTGCTGAACCAGAGGTGACCGCCGGACGGTAACGAATGCTCTGTCGACACCGCCGTTGTGGGAACACGGGGTCCGGCATATACAGACTGAATGGAGTGCATGCGTTGATGATATTTAGCCCTATACATATATTTTCCAGGCTTCGGGTGGCGTCCATGAGGTCCGCTTCTGCTCTATTAGACGGTTAGATTCCATGAGAAGCAAAATATGGCAAAATCCGGGGAAGCCCACGGTACGATAGGAACCTTCCGTATTCCCAGTGAGAACTGAAGCCACTGCGAGAAACGTGAGTAGATGCATGCTTGCAAAAAGAAGTAGTGGTGGCCAGATTGATCAACAAGTGTATGGTCCGTCCTGGGTATGGGTGACAAAAGATGTCGGCAGACCGAGGATGTTGTAGTTGTCCTTCATATCATGAAACGAAGACGTCCATGTTCCTTCTTATATCGCAAGTCCTCCATGATTTCCGAACAGAGAAGAGCGATGCAAAGATACAAGCGACGACTGGAATGAGGTTGAGTCGATATCTCTCCCGAGAAATCCAGAAGCTAGAGGGAGAAGTACAAAAAGGGATGCTGATCACTCCAGACCACGGAGAATAGTTGTTTCGCTAAGGATCAGCAACAGCTACAGAGAGACGATCCATACGCTGGGAGTGCGTGCAATGCGATACCAGGGATATGTTATTGCGCTCGAGCTACGGCGATGAACCCGGCTGCTGCCAAACGCTGAAAAAGAGGACCATAACTGCTCCCAAAGCACACAACGGCTGACATATTTGGTGCCTTATAAATGCCGAATGCAGAGGGTATTAGAACAAGAGTTCCAGTAAACGCCGCCAACCACCCCTTACCTTGCCCCCTTGATAACAACGCCTCCAAACCTTGGCTAGTGCTTGAGCAAGTGCTTGAACAGCATACTCAAGTTTCCCATACCGTGTCATCAGCACCAAAGCGCTAATCAATCCTCCCAAATCGTTTCCAAATCCAAATCCTGCCTCCTCTCTGCACCGCAAACACTCCATCTCTTTCTCTTGTCTCTTGACCCAAAGCCCAGAGTCCTACCGCGGACTGGCACATCCAGACTGCCCCTGCTCTTTCCCTCTCCACCCTCAGCAGCATCCGCTGCGGCCTTGAGCTGCGCAATCCTCTCGGCCTCTAATGCGGCCTCTTCCGCATCCGGAGAGTCAGGAATGGTCTCTAGACTGGAAATACTGGGACTCCTGGATCTCGCCGAGGATGGCGTCGACGGCACGGATGAGGGTGGGTATGTGACTCCAAAGGGGGCGTTGCCTGGGAACGAATCATACGTCCGGTATGATGGCGACGTGGCGGCCGAGGCGGAGCTCTCGGGAACGCCCGGTAGTGAGCCGGTGCTCGAATGGGCAACATGGCGGAGAGGCGAAGAGGGTCTCCTCAGCCGAGAGGACGACAAGCCCAAGGCTAGGTTTGGTGCGCTGCTTCGCTCTGATAATTTTCGTTCGGTGTCGTGTACGAAGACTCTGGTTAGTGAAGATGGGAAAGCCTCATCTACGGGTTTTCGCGGTGTGCGAATGCGGCTCGGCGACCCAGAGGGGCTCTGTGTGCGAAATTGAGGAGAGTATGTAAGGTGCCCGGCCCCATTCACACCGGGCATAGACTGAGTCCGCGCCATCGGCGGGGCCAGACTTGCTGCCGATCGTGATCGCACATGCGAGCTAGAAAGCGGCGATGAGGCTCTCGGTCGGAAGGGGAGAGTCATGGGAGGGGCCCAAGATGGTGAGGTGGGCGACGACGTCGGAGACGGGTCTGTGGACCGTCGGAGGGTAGGCGGCTTCCTCGGAGAGTCTAAATCGGGTGGCAGAAGACTAGAGGACCCCTGGATGCGCAAACTCGGGAGGGGGGAGGGCCGAAACTCCTCCATTCGCTCTGTCTCGGGAACGGGCTCCATAGCGACCGAGCAAGTAGATGACGCTCTCGGGCGCCCGACCTGTCACCCTGTGATGGAAGTCATGGAGCGGTGACAAGAACCGCGGCGAGTCTGCGCTCGAGCGTGGCCCGAGGATGTACGTGAAGGCGGAGTTCGGGTGGAGGGATGGCCGTGTCGCCGTTTCCTGAGTGCGGCTGAAGGCGGTCAAATCATCCCAAGCGAGGGTGATCTTGGGCCCCGAATGCCCTCGACCCGAGATGGAATCGGTCTTCGGCGAAATTACCAGATGGTCAATCAAGGCCCTGCTCAAAGGGACGGGTAGCAGCCATGGAGCGGCCTCGTGGTGGTTTTGATGTTCGAGGAAGCAGGAATGGAAAGCGGAATGGCAGGAATGCAGGCGAGACCGAGAAGGGGGGAAGGCGGGGTGGGCACGATGACCCCGTGTGCACCAATCGAAGGCGCTGGAAGGAGGCACTAGACAAGAACCTTGCAAGCTTCCCCTGAAAGCAGCTCAACGGGCCAATCCGACACCTTCTTGCGCTCCAGCCGCCTCAGCACCACCACTGAGAGTACTTCTCAAAAGGTTTAACAGTGCTGCTGGATCAACAGAACCCTACGTGGATCGCCTGGAAGCAGGTTGATACACGGGCGACGGCCCAATACCTTCAATCTGGGCATATTGCCCTGGGCTACCGGCTCGAATTACGGGCGGAATATCGGGTGGTGGCTAGGCGCCGCGGATAACTAACGTCCGCACCCGCTCCAGACCCTTCCCGCAACGTGCAGCGAAGTTCCCGTCTCCCACAGCCTGAGTCCCGTCCATGGTCCGTGGTAAACAATCAATGGCTAGGTAGGTACAGAATGGCCATCTGTGAAGCCACTTGCACGTAGGGACATGCATTGCGGCCTCGACAATGTGGATAGGCTAGGCTAACCTCCGTCGCGTACTTCGTAGACGATGTAAATCATTCCTTCTATCAGGTCAGTCTTCGATATTCCAGCTCGGTCGGCCTGGCAATAGAAGCCCACACCACAGATGCGGAAACGGCGGGCGGGTACCTAGCTTCCAAAGCATTGATGGCGAGTTAAGGCTCAGCCAATGCCAGCCGTCTCGAACGTCCTCAGTTGCCGATCCGACACCACCGTCCCGCGACCCGTTCATCCACCCAGGACAAACTGCCCGACCGCTGAGCGTCACGCCGGGCGCGACCTCACACTCCCAGCGGCAACTGTGGGACTACTCTCCCAACCTCGTAGGAGTTTCACCGATTGACCCTTTCTTTTGGCCGGAGCCTTCCAACGAACGCCATAGTCAGTGCGAGATGCTTACAAGTTCAACATTCACACTGCCTACTCCGTGAGATGGAGACATCAGAGTAGCATCTTCCACGCTGTGAAAGGGAGACCAGGGCACCATTCCCCTCGCACTGCTAGCATACGAGTAGGTAAGTTCGATATGTATCTGGAAGGCTTAAATCGGATCTCTTGAATTAGCTCAGACCAGCTGTTTTGACGCTATGAGAGGCGAAAAGTTCGCCCAAACTCACCTCGCAGTGGCAAGTGCGAAGTAGAGTAGACCGGGTCTTCTTGGCCGCAGCCTCTGTAAGATACCGGCCAGCATCACAAGAAACAATCTTATGCGACGCCCACTTCACCGACCTCTACGGAGTATCCGTAGGCACTCCGTATTTCAGCAGGTGCACGGCGCTGGCATCTGGCCATGAGACTCAAGCGTGCCAACACACCCGCCATAGCTTGGCGCCATGATTTCCCCGCTTCCCCGCGACTTCCTCTGCTCCACTCGGTCGAAGAGGTGCAGACCGCGACGTCAACAAGCCAACCGTTGTTGGTTTTCAGACGCAGCACCGATCACGACGAAGCCTGAGCGTCTCGGGGCTTTCAACCTTGGCGGCTGACGACACCTGATGGGACCAATAGGTAGCTCTGCCGACAGAGCACAACGACGCTGCCACCCGCATTGACCATTGCACTCTCTGGGACCTGGGCATCGGCAAATAGGATCAACGGAGCCATAACCTCTTAATTCAGTGAATGTCTTGCTCCGCCACAGTTCGCTCCTTGCGCATTCAGATTTTACACGGGCATTCTCGTATTGTTATCATTGCCGCCTTCCTCATCCAGATACTCTGCATATCAGCAACCTGGAAGTCTCGTACGAAAGTGCCACGGTGGCTGACGCGTTCTGAAATCACTCCAGAGACATCGTTCCCAGAAGAGAAATCGAAGGCCGCACCCGTCGTCATCCTCCTCACCCAACCACAACGATTAGCAGAAGGAGGGGACAGGTTTGGCCAACATGATCCTGGCTTCAAGACATCTTGCCCGTAGAACTGGAGACAAGGCGATAGAATAAACAGAGTAAACACCGTCTTTTGCGCCCGGGCGCGCCATCAGATATCCTGACATTTCCCATACCACTCACTTACAGCAGCTGACCTTACCGTAACGTCGTCGTCTCATTTCGAATGTAGATATGCCGTATGAAGATCTAAGGGGGTACAGCCGGTACTGCGGCAGTTTGTTGGCTGCCAACGAGCCTGCTACGCCGCACGAGCTCTGCCTTCCAGGTTGTTACGGCCAACGGCTTGAAGGGACCTGACCAGGGGACGGATCCGAAGATACGACTTCTGCCTTGGGCCGTTAACTGTTGAGGGGACTCTAGACAGTCTCCCCACTCAGTGTATAACACTAAGGTCGCCTCTGTTTGTTTCACCTCGGCGGTGCCCCCTTTTCCCAACTCCGTACGACGTTCCATTATCAACCCCACTCGTTGTCGAGCCTCTAACCACCATCGTGATGGCGCCAGCAGCTGTCGGAGAGCTGTTGAGACAGGTGAAGGCTCTCACTAAGAAAAACCTCCTCCTTCTCGTGACCCGCCATTGGGTGGCGACGCTCTTACAGACCGTAGTTATCCCCTTGGCTATCTTTGGACTCTTGCTCAACATCAACGCTTACGGCAGCGACGGAAACCAATATGGAATAGGATCGCCTTCGCCCATCCGCTCAATCCAGGAAAGTATACCCGACAGCCAGCGGCTCTACTTCGTCAAACCACCCAACGCCGGGCTCGATATCGACACGGTGATAAAGACTGTTTCGAGCCCGCTAGCGGCAGACAAGATTGTGATCCTGAACGACTCGAGGCAAGCTCAGTCGCAATGTGAGCCCAACACGCGTGGGGTCTCTGGGTGCTATGCCATCGTCGACTTCCTCGACTCCCCCCTCACTACCGGCCTCAACCGGAGGTGGAACTACACCATCCAGGTCGACCAAGCTCGGCTCAGCTACGGCGGCAATGTCTATAGCAACACCAACGATGTCGAGATGTTTCAGCTCCCGGTTCAACTGGCTGTGGATAACGCCATCACCAACTCTACCGCCGTACCCGAGCACTACATGTTCTCTCGTACCACGCAGGAGGCTGTGGATGCCAGTAGGAAGCATGGGTTCACCGCCCTCATCATCACAATGTACAGCATCATCTTCTTTCTTGGAGTTGTGCCCAGCATTTACCACGCTGTCGGGTTCGTGACCAGGGAGAGGGCCGATGGTGTATCTCAATTGGTAGACGCCATGGGAAGCGGACCGGTAGCACGGGTCTTGAGCTCCGTGCTATCCCTCGGAGCTGTACAGTTCATCACATGGATTGTCACAGGCGCAAGTGAGGAACCCCTTCATGACCTACTTCTGCTCTCCTCCCCCACTTTCTGTGTATGGCCCTTCTTTACCCCTATTCGCGGCTGGCCACGGCCGAAGACGGCCGGTGACGCCGCGGTGGTTGGTAACTTGGCTAACCTCGTCTGATGGCATGCAGTGTTTTATAGGTTCCTCTTCATTGATGACAGTGCCACCATCGTGATATTCTGGCAGCTATTCTCGGGCATGGCCTTCCTGACGGCCAGCATATTTGCAGCGGCCTTCTTCCGGACACGGAGAATATCGGGAATATTCGTTGTTACGGCTTTCATCCTACTGGCAGGAGGCACTCTCGTGCTTTTGAACAAGGGTGCCGACACCGGCAGCGTCGTCTTTATGTCTCTCCTGTTTCCGTCGTCGAACTTCATCTTCACGCTGTCACAGGTAGGGCCACCCATGGTCATCTTAGATACGCAGCACATGCTGACACACCCTCACTAGATGGCCAGGTTTTCTTTGGTTGACCAAGCCATTGACATGACATCCATTCCGTTGTCTGACACCGAAGCGCGAAATGTTGGCCTCTGCTTTGTTCCCCTGTGGGCGTTCTGGGTCATGCTCGTCTTCCAGATACTTGCCTACCCAGTATTGGCTATAATAGCAGAGAGATATTTACATGGCCTAAACTTCAAGCGACGGACACTCTCCGATACCGCGGCCGGAGGCGTTGCCGTGCGGACCGTCTCCCTCACCAAGGCTTATCCGACCATCTGGTATAAGAAGTGGTTCGGCATCGATGACGGAACAGGCCTGGTTGCCCTCGACAAATTGGATCTCGTGGCCCAGAACAACCAAATCCTCTGCTTGCTTGGTGTCAACGGCGCGGGCAAGTCGACCGCATTGGACCTCCTGTCTGGCTTTCACACACCCACTTCCGGTGAGATGGTTATCAACGCTCGCCCTTCGCAGTTGGGCATCTGCCCGCAGAAGAATATCCTGTTTGACCGGCTCACCGTGCTGGAGCATGTCAGGTTTTGGAGCCAGCTGAAAGGCGGGCGAGAAGACCTGACTGCCTTGCATACGCTGATCGAAGCATGCGGCTTGAGCGTCAAGATACACAGCCAGGCAAGGACACTGAGCGGGGGGCAGAAGCGGAAGCTTCAGCTCGCATGTATGTTTGTTGGCGAAACCAAAATTTGCATGATGGATGAGGTGACTACTGGACTGGTGAGTTTGCCTCGTGGTTTCCCATCACAGGTGTCTCCACTCTCTTGTCTGCTGGCCCAGGTTGACACAAACTAGGATCCGATCAGCCGACGCGCCATCTGGAACATCATCCTCGCAGAGCGGGCGAAGAGGTCCATGATCTTTACCACGCACTTCTTGGACGAGGGCGAAGTGTTGGCGGATCATATCGTCATACTATCCAAGGGCCAGATAAAGTGTCAGGGGTCGGGAGCCGAGTTGAAGAACCGCTTTGGAGGCGGCTACAGAGTCTACCTGCCCAAGCACGCGAGAGTCGCAGGCTTTGATGCGCCCAAGGCGTTCCACCAGGACATGGTCGTATACAGAACGCCCGATTCAGCCTCGGCAGCGCGACTTGTGGCTCGCATAGAGGCCGCTGGGTGCTCCGGTGTCCATGTTTCCGGGCCCACAGTGGAGGATGTCTTTCTGAGAGTGGCGAGAAACGATATACTGGAGGGGACCGGCCCCTCAGAGACGGAAGCGGAAGACCAGCCAAAAGAGGCAGCGCCGATTGGGACTTTGAGCGCCGGAAAGCCCACCTCGTTCTTGACCCAAGTCAGGGTCCTCCTGATGAAGCGCCTCAGAGTCCTCCCGCGTTACTGGATAGGCGCTTTCCTCGTCCTAGCTCTTCCCATCGCCTGTATGCCGTGTATCAACGTCTTCATGTCTCTTGACTTTATCCGGCCAGACTGCGGGGAGCTGCTAGACCCATACACTTTCGAGTACATCGACCGTGTGAGCCTTTATAGCGCCTACTTCTATGGCACGGGATCTCCATACGGACCTCCAGCAGCCAACAAAACCTTGTACGACGTACTTCTGAACTACCCCATCGGCCATGGCCTGCAATACGAAAGCTATGACAGCGCGACCGGAACCGCTCGCTACGTTAGCCGCCAAATGAACGCTTCTCTGGTGTCGGAGCAGTGGTCTTTGGTGAACACTTATGACGACTTCAAGCGCACTTTGACAGACAGGGTCGCGGGCCAACAGTATATCCAGGGGGGTAAGTGCGAATAAGAGCGACCTTCCTCCCGTTTTGTCCCTTTCCACTGTCTCGGGAGGCTACAGAACCTCCCTCCGAGGCACAAATAAATTTCCCAGTCAAGCAAATAAAAGCTGATATTCCTCACAGGCATATGGATGGGCGACTCGTCCACCCCACCAACCATCACCTTCACATCCCAGGGCAGCTATGCCGATGCCTTGGAGCTCTTGAGACTCTATACGTCCATGAGAAGCGGCATGGAGATTGATAGCGGCGTCAAAGAAGTTCGGAGGTTCAGTGTAAGCACTCACCACTTCCCCATCGCTCTCAACCGTCATGCTGATGCCGAGCGTGTTCTGAACAGGAATTCGGTGGTTTCGGAGGAACCTCCTGGATTTATCTACTTGTAAGTTGTTACCTCACGCCAAATTATGGCACATATTCGAAATTAACTGTTTCTTCTAACAAATCTCCAGTACGCCGGAATCATCCTTACCGTCTACCCGGCATTCTTCTCGCTCTATCCGACATTTGAGCGAACCACTGGGGTCAGAACACTGCAACTCTCGAACGGCGTGAGACCGGTCCCAATGTGGGCGGCCTACTTCCTCTTCGACCTTTGCTTTGTGCTAGCCATCTCAATCGCTTTCACCGTCACGATCACAATCCAATTCAAGTACTGGGAAGGGGCAGAATATATGTTTCCCATATGTCTCTTGCATGGTATTTGTTGCATCTTTGTTTGCTATCTTACTTCACTCCGCGCGACTTCGCAGCTCTCGGCCTTCCTCTGGGCACTCGTCTTCATGATCATTCCTTACTTTTGCCTTGGTTTGACGTATACAGTAAGTTTGAGCGCCTATATATCCCCCAGGGTGTTGCTTGACCACGTCGAATGGGGTACTGATCCGGGTCCAGCTTCCGATTTATTTCAGCGACCCTCTGGACGTACAACGAAACATCGACATTTTGTCATACGTCTTGGGTTTGTTCTTCCCGATCGCGGGTGTGTTTCGAGGCATCGCCTTTGGATTCAACTACATGCAACTGGCTTGTCGTGACGACGGGAGTATTGCGACTGCGGGCTCCTGGTGGGGGTACGGGTTCCCTATCACGTACCTCTTGATCCAAGCCTTCGTTCTGGGTGCCCTTGTCGTTTGGCTAGACGGCGACTTGACCTTTACCATGCTGCGGCCCCGGCGGCACACAACCCCTGGGCCCGAAGAAGAAGCCGCCGCCGCCGCAACGGCTACAATTTTTGGTGTTGAGAAGGAGACCGCAAGAGTCCAAACCTCTCAAAGCAACGACCTCCTGCGAATGATGCACGTTTCAAAGTCATTCAAGGGCGTCAAGGCCGTCGATGACGTCTCCCTCGGTCTTGGACAAGGCGAGATCTTGGCCCTCCTCGGACCTAACGGGGCCGGCAAAACCACCATCGTCAACATGATTCGCGGCGAGCTGAAGCCGGACGGGGGCCAGATTTTCTTGCATGGCAGTGATGTCACGGGCCGCAGGAGCCAGCTGGCAAATTCCATTGGCGTATGCGGCCAGTTTGATGCTCTGGATCTCCTCACGGCGCGGCAGCACCTTGAGTTCTACGCACGTATCCACGGCATCAGCGAGAAAGCCGAGGTGCGAGCCAACGCCGAAATCGCCATGGCCCGACTCGGCCTCACGGAGCATGCCGACAAGCAGGCGGCCAAGCTATCCGGCGGCAACAAGCGCAAGCTAAGCCTCGCGATCGCGCTCATGGGGAACCCCGCCGTGCTTGTCCTCGACGAGCCAAGCAGCGCCATGGATGCTGCGGCCAAGCGTAGCATGTGGAAGGCTCTCGCCGAGGTGATCGTGCCGGGTCGGTCAGTCCTCCTGACCACGCACTCGATGGAAGAAGCAGACGCACTGGCCACCCGCGCGGCCATCCTGAGCAAGAGGCTGCTCGCCGTGGGGACGACACAGTCTTTGCGCGACCGCTACAGTAATCTCT